>LQAH01000129.1_pt1 | contig 22531 bp, 32 predicted proteins | sample 1535791 | NCBI WGS metagenome assembly LQAH01 (sample SAMN04331585, study PRJNA305678) | bioreactor metagenome | isolation source: bioreactor_4 inoculated with Wadden Sea sediment 2nd replicate of a... | place: Germany:Bremen
ATCTTGAGAAAGATATAACGGAGTTGTGATTGCATCAGTGGTCGGCGAATCCTCCGCAGCGATTGCAGGATTCAAGCCCGGTGATGTAATAGAAGAAATCAATGATGTTAAAACTGAAAGTATAGGGGATTTTTTATAATGCTCTCAATACAGGAGGAAGCAGGAAAAAAAATCTTCCAGATAACAAGGCAGGGCAGCTCAATTGTTCTAGGGCTTGTGAAATAGGAAAGAGGGAACACCCCCCCGGCGGTTCCTTGATATATCTAAAGGGATATCCTGATTGTCAGGGTATCCCTTTTTAGTATTATGGGGAGTATTATGGGGACGGAGGATTACTTGATTATGGAAAAGGAGGATTAATCTTTAACTCCAACAATTTGAAGCAGAAAAATACTTTTAGTGTTTTATATATGTATGCGATACAGAAGAAAAAAACAGAAAGGCGCCTTATATCACATAATGGCAAGATCAAACAGACAGGAATTCATTTTGAACAAAACAGTATTAAAGAATTATTTATCCATGTTTTAAAAAAAGCTAAAAAGAAATAACCGTTTTAAAATATTAGATTTCTGTATAATGAGTAATCATGTGCATCTGGTCATACAGCCTCATCCATCAGAAGATATTTCTAAAATAATGCAGTGGATATTGAGTATGTTTGCTGTACTTTTCAATAAACTTCATGGATATAAGGGACATGTCTGGTATGACAGGTTTAAAAGTAAAATTGTTGAATCACTGAAACAGCTTGCTGCTCTTCTTGAATATATTAAAAACAATCCTGTTAAAGCAGGGTTGGTAAAAAAAGCAGAAAATTATAAATATTGCGGAACTGCTTTTATAAAAAATAGAATCTTTGAAATTATTGAACCTCCAGGTTCAATTGAATTCCATTATTAATTGAAACAAAATAATAACATCGGATTTTTCTGATAATATTTATACAGTCATACGTCTCATTCTGACCTCTTCTAAACACATGGCAATAATTGTATCTATTTCAGGTACAGTAAATCCTATATTCGAAACTTCCTGTTTTTCAATACTGCTGCTCCAGTCATAAGTTAAAGAGTCATAATTGCTCTTTATAAAATTCTGAATAATATGGAGAGCCCCTTTCAGTATATACGGATCTTTTCCGCTCCCCTTTTTTCTATGACGCAGTATATATTTTTCAATGTATGACGGTAAAATAGAACTGAAGACTTCATGCGCGTCAAAAACTTCCCTGAAAGACAGTAAATCAAGCTTCTTTTTAAGAGACTGTCTATGTATTTCAGTAACCTGCAGCTTCCTCCGTCCCTGCACACCTGTTTTCTGCTTCCGGACCTTCCTCCGTCCCCCGTCAGTTGTCCCGCTGCTTTTTCTGCCTTTCCCGCCGCCGGTTTTCTCAGCAGCTGTTTCCTTAACCGCAGTCCTCCGTCCCCCAACAGAAGCAGTATCCACAGCCGGTCTCTTAGCTGCACTGACCTCTACAGGCTTGATTTTCCGCCAGATTTTCTGCATCAAAAGGTCTTCATGTACACTATATCTGTAGCCCTTAGAAATAAGGCTGTAGAGTTCAAGCAGAATTACATCATCACCGAGTTTTTTAATTCTTCCGCTTTTTACGAAAGAAAATATTTTATAATGATAAGTGCTGTATTTTTAGAGTATAGAAAACTTTTTTTCAAATTCCTGATTATGGATCTGCCGCCAGTAGAGCCTGCAATAAGCAAGAACTTTATATGTTCTTTTTATTATTTTTTCATTTATACAGATAGCTGCAATATCAGTATCAGAAAACTCAACAGCATTAAGATCTATTGTAATTTTTCTTTTTTCTTTTTTCCGGCTGAACTTCTTTTTTTTCTATTTCTTTTTTTGCGGCAGTAATTTTTCTTTTTACAAACAGTGTATTATCAAAATATCTAATAAGTATATCAAAGGCTTTTGAATAACTTTCAGTGTTGTGATTCAGAACTACGGAATAGTAGGAAAGTTTTTAATAAACCTGATTCCTGCTGTTTTTCCGACGGAATCACCTGAAGAGCTTTATCAATTTTCTTTAAAAGCTCATAAGGATTTGAATTATTCTCTTCAAAAAGAGTTGATGTAAAATCAATAAGTTTTTTAACAGATATTATAATACGGGTATGAAGCTCTTTTACTGCGCTGCTGTAAACATCCTTAAACCTGAAATCATTTTTTTCTGTAATACCTGATAATTCTTATTCTCTGGGTTTCATCAGGATATCTTGGAATAAGTTTTTTTTTCATAAAGAGTCTTTGCCAGTGCATATTTTTTATCGCTGATCAGATTGGTATAGAGTTCTATATCAGTATCAAATCCTCTGGCATTAAAAGAAGGGCACTCTTTCAGAAGTATTTTTGCAGAACCTTCAGAACTCATTATTGCTTAATGCCTAATCCTTTATCCGCTCATCAACTACACGTTTAGCTTTTCCTTCATGTACAGGAAGGACTCCCTGCTCATGAAGTTCAACATTCGGAGATATGAGAAGAGCTGCTTTAAGAAGTTCCTTTATTTTATGTCTTAACTCATTGAGATCTCTTGCATCATCGCTGAAAGCTTCCGGTCCGATTTCAACTTTAACAGTAACTTTATCCAAAGCTCCTGCTTTTTTAACAACTATAAGATAATTTGTTCCTACTTCAGGAACCTTCATAAGTACTTCTTCAATCTGGGAAGGAAATACATTTACTCCGTTTATAATAAGCATATCATCGCTTCGGCCTTTAATTCTGCAGAGTCTTCTGTGTGTTCTTCCGCATTTACAAGGCTCAGGATTAACAACTGAAAGATCTCTTGTTCTGTATCTTAATAGAGGTGTTCCCTGACGTCTTAATGTTGTAAAAACAACTTCCCCGTCTTTACCGTCTTCAACATCTTCAAGAGTATCAGGATTTATCATTTCCAGATAAAATGAATCCTCCCAGACATGCATATCATCTTTATAAATACATTCTGTAGCAACACAGGGACCGTTCATTTCACTCAAGCCGTAATTATTGTACATGTCAATATTATAAAGATCTTCTATCTTTTTCCTCATATCCTCTGAGTGGGGTTCTGCACCTCCGAGTGATTTAGTAATATTAAAATCAGAAAGCGAATAACCCTCTTCCTCAAGTTTTGAATACATATGAAGCATATAACTTGGAGTTGCATGAAGAAGAGTAGACTGAAAATCCTTCATGAATTTAAACTGTCTTTTTGTATTTCCGGAACTTATAGGAATTACAAGAAGACCGGCTTTTCAGCGCCGTAATGAAGCCCGATCCCTCCTGTAAAAAGTCCGTAAGTCATCATATTCTGAAAAACATCGCTGCTGTCGCAGCCTATTCCTGTTACAGATCTTGCAACAAGCTCTGTCCATCTGTCCATGTCTCTCTGAGTATGATAAATAACAGTAGGTGTTCCTGTTGTTCCGCTTGATGCATGAAGTCTTACAACTTCCTCTTTAGGAACTGCAAGCATGTCATATGGATAGGCAGATCTTAGATCATCTTTTGTAGTAAAAGGTATTTTTTTAATATCATTAAGTATTTTAATATCATCAGGTGAAGTTATTCCTACACTTTTCAGTCTTTCACTGTAAAAAGGGGTTTTTAGCGCCCAGTAAATTGTATCTTTAAGATTTTCAAGCTGTATTTTTTCAAGACCCTTTCTGTCTATTGTTTCAATTTCCCTGTTCCAGTATTTAATATCCATATTATTTTCCCGCTGTTTATACAAAAATCACCACAGCAGCGGTCATCAGATCCGCCCTGCGAATAAAAACAGACCTTAGTCTGCATAAAACATTTTTATAAATGATAATCTTATTAAATTTTATTTTTTAATTACTGATTCAGATTTAATATCGGCATACTGATTTATTTTAAATGAAGAATTTAGAAAATCAGAAAATCCGGAAGTAAAAAACTGATATTAACTTATTTACTTCTACTATAATCAATAAATATGCCTGCAGCTCTAAAAGCTGCAGACTTATTATCAAATGATGCTATTTCTGTCCCAATTCAAAAGCCTTAATATTGATATCAACAATATCCTGTCCTTTAGCACCGAAAAGATCTGCAATTGCAGCTTTAAGTGTTTCAGCTTTAACAGGAAGCTTATCAGCTGCTGCGCCGATAATTACCATATTAGTTGCTCTTGAAGAACCTGCTTCTTTTGCAAGAGATGCAGAATCAACAATTTTTTATATCAGGATATTTTTTTCAGTTTTTCATATACCGCTTCAAGCTCAGGATAGTTTGGAATATTAATTACAGGCTCTGATGCAGTAACAATTCCTCCGTCCGGAGCAAGGTAATCAACATACCGCCCTACTTCAAGAGGCTCCATGCTTATAATAAGAGATGCAGTTCCTTTTGCAACAAGGTCGCTTGCAATCTCATTATCTGAAATCCTCATATGTGAAAGTACTGCGCCGCCTCTCTGAGCCATTCCGTGCACTTCAGACTGTCTTACATTAAGCCCGTCTTTCATAGCTCCTGTTGCAATAATTGCAGCAAGGGATAAAACGCCCTGACCGCCGACTCCGGCAAGGATTATGTCATATTTCATTTTTTGCTTTCTCCCTTTTAAGTCGTCTTTTTGTTTCCTCAATACATTCCCTTACAGAAAGAATTACAGAAATACCCTGATAATCAAATTCCTCTCTTAGAACTTTTACATTTTCATCAAGATTTTTCTTAATAGGAACAATTGTTCTGATATGATCAGGATCAACTCCGAGACCTTTTATAACACCTTCAATTCGTGATGAAGGCACTATTGTTTCCTGCCCGCCTGTCATTGCGACAATCCAGTTATCAAGAATAACAAGAGTCATTGGTGTATTTGCAGCAACTGCATCTACAAGAGAGTTTATTCCGGAATGGAAAATGTACTGTCCCCGATGACAGCAACTGCAGGTTTGAGTCCCGATTCAGCAGCGCCTTTTGCAGTACCGACAGAAGCTCCCATACAGATAATAGTTTCAATTGCAGAATAAGGGGGAAGAGCTCCGAGAGCATAACATCCGATATCTGCAGCAACTAAACTTTCATCATATACTTCCAGTGCTTTGGTAATAGATTCATAAGAATCAATATGAGGACATCCGTTGCAAAGCTGCGGAGGTCTTCCCGGGATTTCCTCTACAGAAGCAAGACTGTCTCGTGCTTCAAGACCTAGAACCGTCTTACATTATCAGATTAAGTTCTCCGGTAGGAGGAACCTTCTCATCAAGTTTACCTGTTATTTCAATATTCTGAGGAAGTATACCTTTAGTTTAGATTCTATTACAGGATAACCTTCTTCAATTAAAACTAATTTTTCTACATTTTCAGCAAGTTTTCTGATCTTATCAACAGGAAGAGGATAAGTTCCGACATGAAGATGTGATGGCTTAACTTCAAGATCACAGGCATTTTCAACATAGTAGTTTTTACCGAGACCGGAAGTTATTACTCCGTATTCTTTAAAATCAGGATTTATAAATAAAGGGTTGTATTCCGTTTTTCTGAGTACTCAACAAATTTTTCATATTTCTGAAGAAGACTTACCCACTGCTTTCTTGCATATGCAGGAAGAAGCATCCATTCTTTTTTATCTTCAGCTTTCTTCTTTTTATTCTGAGCTCTTTGCTCACCGGGTTTTACAACAGCTCTTGAGTGAGCAAGACGTGTAACAATTCTTATCATTACAGGAACATTGAACTTTTCAGAAACTTCAAAAGCCTCTTTAGTCATTTCATAAGCTTCCTGCTGATTAACAGGCTCAAAACATGGAACTTTTGCAAAGTCTGCAAAAAACCGGCTGTCCTGTTCATCCTGGGATGAATGCATTCCTGGATCATCTGCAACAACAAGAACAAGTCCCCCGTTGATTTTTAAAAGTGCAGAGTTTACAAAAGGATCTGCTGCTACATTTAGACCTACATGTTTCATTGTAACAATAGTTCTTTTTCCTGCAAGAGATGCTCCGAGAGCATCCTCATAGGCAGTTTTTTCATTACTGCACCATGCAGCATGAAACTCACCTGTTTTTTGGAAATATCAAGAAGATATCCCATTATTTCTGAAGATGGTGTACCTGGGTACCCATAAGCATTGGAAAGACCGGCATGAATTGCACCAAGAGCAATAGCTTCATCACCTAAAAGCACTTTTCCAGACATCATTAGCTCCTTAAGGATTGTTAGTGTTCAGACTTTTTTTCTTTAGTTAAAAAATTGCATTAAGAGCAATGCTTCTATGTGAAGCAACTGCCCTATTTTAAAAGAACATGTATTTCCGGTCAAGCAAAGCTTTCAGGAATTACTGCTTTTATCCCAGTGAATAAGTCCAAAGGCAATGCAGGCTAAAGTTGATACAAATAATAAAACGCAACCTATTGTCATATTTTTATTCCTGTTTTTTATTTTGATTTTCAAAAGTAATACCTCCCATCTTATGACCGGATATTCCCATTAACACAATTGTGTTATATAGAAATTATTACTGATTTGAAAAACTGACATTTTCTAAACCCTGACAGGGCATTTTTCAAATATCAAAAATATCTAATTATTTAATATTTTCCTCTGCCGGATATTAAATAATAAAACCAACAGAGAATAATTTTAACTATATTTTTCAGAAAGAAATCCTACTGCTCAAGAGCTTTAAAAGCTTTTTTGAAACCTTCAGCCGAACCTTCGATTACAGAATCAGCAACACAGTATGAAATTCTGAAATACCCCGGTGATCCAAAACCTCTTCCCGGAACTGTGAGTATCCGTTCCTCCTGAAGTGCTGCTACTGTTTTTAAATCATCTCCTCCGGGTGCTTCCGGAAAAAGATAGAAAGTGCCTTCCGGCTTAATAAATTTAAATCCTGCTTCTGTAAGAATTTCACAGAGTCTGTCTCTCTTTTTTTGTAGAAATCTATATCAACACTTACTCCCTGCAGTTCTGCAACTACTTTCTGCATAATAGCAGGAGCGTTTACATAACCGAGGATCCTGTTGCACATTATTATTCCGTTCATAAGGTTCTCAAAATCATCTGCTTCAGGATGAACTGCAAGCCATCCTATTCTTTCCCCGGGGAGAGAAAGATCTTTTGAGTATGATGTAAGAATTATTGTATTTTTATAATTGGCGATAACACTTGGAACTACTGCGCCGTCATATGTAATTTTTTTATAAGGTTCATCGCTTAAAAGATATACTGTTCTGCCTGTTTCAGCTTTTTTCTTTTCAAGCATTTCTGCAAGAGCTTTAATAGTAGATTCAGGAAATATTCTTCCTGAAGGATTATTCGGTGAATTTATAATAACAGCAGCAGTCTTCTCATCAATTGCTTTTCCGATTGCTTCAACATCAAGGTCAAAATCTTTTTCCCGGAAACTGTAATAAGTTCTCCAAAATGATTATCAGCATATGCTGTATATTCAGCAAAATAAGGGGTACTTGTAATTACCTTATCGCCCGGATTAAGTATTGTTTTAAGAACAGCATTCATTGCACCTGCAGCTCCGCATGTCATAACAACGCAGTCAGAAGAAAGATCAACATTTTCTGTTTCTTTTATATATTCTGCAACTTTTGCCCTTACATCAGGATATCCTGCGTTTGGCATATAAGCATGCATTCCTTTAATTTCTTTGTTTACATAACTTTTAAGAGTTTTTGTAAATTCTTCGGGAGGTTCAGTGTTGGGATTTCCAAGACTGAAATCATAGACATTGTCAGCTCCGTACTGTGCTTTCAGCTGTCCTCCGGTTTCAAACATTTTTCTTATCCATGAAGAACTCTCCATAGATTTTAAAACACGCTGTGATACTGCCATATTCCCCTCCGGATAATTATCATGCTTACAAATGCCGGTGTATTCCGTGCAGAAACATGAGATATCAGTTTTTTTCTGAACCTTTCGGAAAACTGTTAATTAAATGAAAAATTTGATTAATTTTAACACTGTACACTATATGATATTTTATTTCAACGGAAAGAAATATACATGTAATATGAAATTATGTTATATGCATCATAATTAAAAAGCTATCTGCAGCACTGCTCCATGAATAAAACGCGCCCGGGTTCAAAGAGATTATCATCATTATCCCTGCTGATAAAAAGTGATGTAAAATCTGCTGCTGAGCCGAAAACTTTTCAAACGGTGATGATTTAATTTTATTAATTATAAGAGTAAGTTCTTTTACTGCCTGGGTCTTCCAGTCCTCTTCCGGATCCATATAAATAACATTATAATTATCAAGTCCTGCAAGTTTTGAAGCTTCATTAAGTGCATCATCAAAATAACCTGTTTTATCAATAAGACCGTTTTCAACAGCATCAAGTCCTGACCAGATCCTGCCTCCTGCAATTTTCTCCACAGCTTCAGCTTCCAGCCCCCGTCCTTCTGCAACAATATTAATAAATTTGCGGTATGTATTGTCAACACTCAGCTGAATTATTTCTTCTCTCTTCATCAAGCTTCATATCCGGTCTGTACTGCTCAGGCGAATCAAGAACGGAGTAACCGTCAACTGTAATTCCCGGATACTTTCAAGAAAGTCTGAAAAATCAGGAAGAACAGCAAATACGCCTATAGATCCGGTAACAGTTGCTGGATATGAAATTATCATATCCGAGTCTGCAGAAATCCAGTAGCCTCCCGATGCAGCAGCACTGCTCATGGATACAACAACAGGCTTACCCCTTTTCTTAAGCTTTATAACTTCCCGTCTTATAATTTCAGAAGCAGAGGCACTCCCGCCCCCTGAATCTATCCTAAAAACAACTGCTTTAATATCAGGATCCTCTGATGCAGCCTTAAAAAGCTTTCTAAAAGTCTCAGACCCTATTTTGCCGGGTTCATATTCTCCGTCCAGTATGATACCGGAAGCAGTAATTACAGCTATTTTATTATCAGAATCCGGAATATCTTTTCTGCAACTCTAAGATAATCCTTCCAGTCAATCTCCTCCACTTCTTCAATTAAATCTGATGCGGAATCAAAATCAGCAACAGAGTCGATAAAATTATTTCCTAGAGCAGTCTCCGCAGCGTCGCCGCCTGTCTTTTTTAAGTAAAGATGATAGTTTTTATAAAATCATAGATATCATCCCTGCTCATTTTTCTTCCTTTAGCTGTTTCATCTGCTGTAAATTTCATTATTCTGTCATAAAAAGCAGAAAGAGCTTCCCGGTTGTAATCAGACATGCTTTCAGCAAGATAGGGTTCTACTGCACTTTTATAGTTTCCAGCCTTAAAATATTCATATTGATACTGAATTTATCAAGACCTTTTTATAATAATTTATATAGCTGCTGAATCCTCTAAGCCTTACTTCTCCAAGGGATCCATAATTATTCTGTCAGCCCTGGATGCAAGATAATATGAGCCGTTATTATAGCTCTGTGAAAACAAAGGATTTCTTCCCGGATTTTTAAAATTTCAAGAGAGAGGGCAACTTCCTGTATTTTGCAAGTCCGCTTGCAGATAATCCGGAAAGATCAAGAAACATTGATGAAATTCTGTCATCAGTGGATGCATAATCAATTGCACTTTTTAAATCCCTTAAAAGGATTTCTCCTCTTCCGGTAGAAAGGCTTTCAAGTTCAGACTGATATCCTCCGCTATACTGCTCTACAATCTGTCCATTCAGCGAGATATTCAGAACTGTATTACTATTAACACCAGGAACTATCTGCCCCCTGAACACTAGAAGCATAGCAGCAAGTATAATACCCCAGAATAATACATTTATAAGAAACAGCCTTAATCTGTTTAAAAATCTGAAAAACCCTTTAATAATGCCGGAAAAATATTTCTTAGCCATAAATACATAATAAAATATTATTAAATATGTGACAAACAGTTTTAATATAGTATTTGTAATATTGAAACAACTTTTTTATTTATGTAAATTATTATGCATAGTAACAGGGTTTATTATTAATTTTAAGACGCTTTTTATTTGCCGGATTTTTAATAAAATAATATTAAAAACATCCCTGAAAACAAACAGACAGAGGTTAACAATGGCTGAAAAGAAAGTACCATTCACTAAAGAACAGCTTGATAAAATCATAAGCAAGCACCCTACTCCGTTTCATATTTACGATGAAGAAGCAATAAGAGAAAATGCAAGAAAATTCTACAAAGCATTTTCATGGGTACCGGGCGGTTTTAAAAACTATTTTGCAGTAAAAGCGCTTCCAAACCCTTATATAATGAAAATTCTTAAAGAGGAAGGAATGGGAGCAGACTGTTCATCACTTCCGGAACTTGTCCTCTCAGATAAGGTAGGAATTAAAGGTGAGGATATAATGTTCACATCAAACGATACACCTGCTGATGAATATAAAGCAGCATGGGATCTTGGAGCTGTAATTAACCTTGATGATATCAGCCACATCCCTTTTCTTGAAAAATCTGCAGGGGTACCTGAACTTATCTGTTTCAGATACAATCCTGGCCCGCTTAAAGAGGGAAACAAGATTATAGGAAATCCTGAAGAAGCTAAGTACGGTTTTACAAGAGAGCAGCTTATTGAAGGCTACAGAAAAATGAAGGAAAAAGGGGCAAAAAGATTCGGTCTCCACACAATGGTAGCATCAAACGAACTTAATCCTGACTACTTCATTGAAACAGCAGAAATTCTTTTTGATCTTGTAATTGAAGTTAAAGAAAAACTTGATATTAAAATTGAATTCATCAACCTCGGCGGCGGAATCGGTATTCCATACAAACCAGAGGATAAGGCTGTTGATCTTGAATATGTTTCTGAAGGTATCAAAAAAAGCATATGAAGAGAAAATTACTAAAAACAACCTCGATCCTTTACGAATTGTTATGGAATGCGGAAGGATGGTTGGAGGCCCCTACGGCTACCTTGTATCAACAGTTCTTCACAAGAAAAATACATATAAAAACTACATTGGACTTGATTCATGCATGACAAACCTTATGAGACCTGCTCTTTACGGGGCATATCATCATATTACAAACATGAACAATATAGATGGAGCTAAAGATAAAGTTTACGATGTAACAGGATCTTTATGTGAAAATAATGATAAATTTGCAATAAACCGGAAAATGGCTGAAACAAATATCGGTGATACAATTGTAATCCATGAGACAGGCGCTCATGGATATGCTATGGGATTCAACTATAACGGAAAACTCAGATCGGCAGAACTTCTTCTTAAGAAAGACGGTTCAGCACAGGAGATTAGAAGAGCGGAAACTATGGATGATCTTTTTGCAACTATAGATTTTTCAAATCTTTAATAATTGATCTTAAGCTTTATATAAAGATTAGAATACAGCCTGCACCTTTTTCCGGTGCAGGCTTTTTTTTTCCTTCGCCCTATCAGGCGGGCATTTCTCCCCGGAAAGACAAACTCATTTATTGTGAATCCTCCGTCCCCATATCCCATATCCAAACCGCTGCACACAAATCCTCCGTTCCTGTACCGGCCGAGTCTGAAGCTTTTAATAAATTAAAATATCTCCCTGTAATTACAGCATTTATTTAAAAGCAGGACTGCTGAATATTGAGCATAAGGGTCTTTTCTGATAAATTCACAGGCAATTATGAGAACAGAAGTATCCTATAAAAATTCGGAAATAGACGGCCGGGCAAAACGTCTTCTATCATTGATAAGAAGCACTGTTACCGATGCTGTTGAGAACCTTGCTATGGTGGATGTATACCTCACAGAAGGTATAGCGGAACTTACTCCAGATCTTACAAAAGAACTTTTTTCAGATCCGGTTGCTCAGAATGCAGCAATTGATTCACCTGCGGCAGATTCTTCTCTGCTGCCTGACTGGAAATATCTTATTGAAGTAACATACAGACCAGGAGTTACAAACCGGTAGCTATTACAGCCCGGAATACAATAGAGGAAACACTTTCTCTTAAAACCGGTAAAGACGCTGTAATACAGACAGCAGTTCAGTATCTTATAAAATCACCGGAACTTGATGAAAAACACTGAAAAAACTTGAAAAAGTATTTTACAATCCGCTTATTCAGCAGTCACGCTTTATAGAAAGGGCTGAATGGGGTGAAAAAACACTTCCGCCCCTATATCCTTATAAGGTAGTCAAAAGCCCTGTTTCTGTAGATGAAATTGATATCAGAAATGCTTCAGATGAAGAGCTGAATAAAATTTCAAAAGAAAGACTTCTTGCGCTTACTCTTGATGAAATGAAATCAGTACAGGAATACTTTACTGATCCTGAAACACTTAAGAAAAGAAAAGAACTTGGTATTACAGAAAAAGCAACAGATGTTGAACTTGAAATGATTGCCCAGACATGGAGTGAACACTGTAAACACAAGATTTTTGCAGCTAATATAAATTATAAAGACCTTGAAAACGGAACATCCGAAAGGATCGAATCTGTGTTTAAAAACTACATAAAAAAGACAACTGATGATTTATCAGAAAAAAGGAAATTCCTTAGATCTGTATTTCATGATGATTCAGGTGTTAATTGATTTTGATGACAAACATCTTGTATGTTTCAAGGTTGAAACACATAACTCACCTTCTGCCCTTGACCCCTATGGCGGATCAATAACAGGAATTGTAGGTGTAAACAGAGATATAATGGGAACAGGAAAAGGGGCAAAACCTTTTTCAATACAAACTTTCTCTGCTTCGGAGAACCTGATACACCGGAAGAAAATATTCCGGAGGGGCTTCTGCACCCATCCACAGTTTTAAGAGGTGTCCATCACGGTATTATAGACGGGGGAACCAGTCAGGTATTCCAACTGTTGCAGGCGGATTTTTATTTGATGACAGCTTTACAGGGAAACCTCTTGTATTCTGCGGAACAGGCGGAGTTCTTCCTGCTTCAATAAATAACGAAGGCAGCTGGATAGCACATGTTGAACCTGGAGACTGCGCAATAATGCTTGGAGGAAGAGTCGGGAAAGACGGTATCCACGGGGCAACCTTTTCATCCCAGGTCCTTGATGAAGGTTCCCCTTCATCAGCTGTTCAGATAGGCGACCCGATTACACAGAAAAAAATGGCTGATTTTCTGATTGAAGCCAGAGACAAAGGTCTCTACAACGGACTTACAGATAATGGCGCAGGCGGTATTTCCTCTTCCCTTGGCGAGATGGCAGAACATTCAAACGGAATTAGAATAGATCTTGATAAATGTCCCAGAAAGTATGAAGGACTTGCTCCATGGGAAATACTGGTTTCAGAATCTCAGGAAAGAATGAGTCTTGCTGTTAAACCTGGTAAAATAGACGAATTTATTACTCTTGCACAGAAAAGAGATGTTGAAGCAACAGTAATAGGAGAGTTCAGAGATACAGGTCTCATAGATATTAGATATAATGATAAACCTGCCGGTCTTCTTTCAATTAACTTCCTTCATGACGGACTTCCTGCAATGGAGCTAGAAGCAGAGTGGGAAAGACCTTTTTCAGGTAATGATAAAATCGATAATGATCTTGATAACAATAAAATGCTTCATAAACTTTTAAACGAGCCTAACATTGCTTCAAAAGAATCTCTCGTCAGGCAGTATGATCATGAAGTAGGTGCTGTATCAGTTGTTAAGCCTTTTACAGGACTTAATTCAGATGCTCCGTCAGATGGAGCAGTCCTAAGGCCTGTTTATGACTCAGTGAAAGGTGTTACTGTAACTCACGGCGTATGCCCGAGATACAGCGATAAAGATACATATAATATGGCAATGTGTGCAGTTGATGAAGCATACAGAGCACATATCGGCTGTGGCGGTAATCCTGAGTTTGCATCAGTTCTTGATAATTTCTGCTGGCCTGATCCTGTAGAATCAGAACATACTCCGGACGGCAAATATAAACTTGCACAGCTTGTGAGAGCATGCAAGGGTCTTAACAAGGCATGTATTGATTATGGTCTTCCGCTTATTTCAGGCAAGGACTCAATGAAAAACGATGCAAATATGGGCGGAAAAAAGTATCTATAAGACCTACCCTCCTTGTATCGCTCATGGGAATAATCGAGAATACACAGAAGGCAGTCACAACAGACTTCAAAAACCGGAGATAATATCTATATCCTTGGAAATACAAACGGAGAACTGGGCGGCACATTCTTTGAAAAAATATTAAAAGGAAATTGCGGTGATGCACCTTCTGTTGATACCAAAACAGCACTTTCAACATATACAAAACTTTCGAAAGCTATTGAAAACAGACTTATTGCATCCTGCCATGATCTCTCTGACGGGGGAATTGCTGTTGCATTAGCAGAAAGTACACTGGGAGGAATGACAGGATCTGATATTTCTGTTGACAATCTTCCCGGCAGCAGTACTGATGAGACTTCAAGAATACTTTTCTGTGAATCTGCATCCCGTTTTATCGTAAGTGTAGCTCCGGATAAGTCAGCTGATTTTGAAAAACAAATGGAAGGGTCTCCGGTTAAACTAAATAGGAAAAACAACTGATTCAGGAAAAATGATAAATAAGAAAAAATAATGCAGCTGTAATTGAAACTTCAATCGAAGAAATCAGCAAATCCTGGAAAAGGGAGGCCATCTAATGGCAGACAATAAAAAAACAGTAAAAACAGCTGTAATTACAGGATACGGAATTAATGCAGACAATGAACTCAGACAGGCATTTATTCTTTCCGGATCTGAAGCTGTAAAAATACATATTAAAGACTTAATAGAAAATCCCATGAGTTTAAGAGATTATCACATCCTTGCTTTTCCCGGCGGATTCTCATTCGGCGATCACCTGGGATCAGGGCTTGTATTTGCACACCTTTTCAAGAACCATCTTAAAGATGAACTTGACCGCTTTATAAATGATGGAAAACTTATTATCGGAATCTGTAACGGTTTTCAGGTTCTTGTAAAAATGGGGGTACTTCCAAACTTTGAAAAGGACTGGAGCTGTGATGTATCTCTAATTCATAACAATACAGGAGTATTTGAAAACAGCTGGCTTGAAATAGCTTTTAATGAAAAGTCTGACTGTGTATGGACTAAGGGTCTTGATAAAATGGATGTTCCAATCCGTCACGGAGAAGGCAGATTCATAACAAAGTCAAAAGAAGTTCTTGATAAAATCGAAAGCGAAAATCTTTCAGCTATCAGATATTCAGACAGGAATCCTAATGGTTCTGAAAATGATATAGCAGGAATTACCGACTCAACCGGAAGAATACTCGGTCTTATGCCGCATCCGGAAGCATTCCTCTTCCCTGAAAACCATCCCAGGTGGACAAGAGAGGATATCAAAGAAGGTTACGGTCTTAAGATCTTTAAGAACGGCGTTGAATACATGCAGAATAAAATATCTTAAATTATCTGATGATTTTCTCTGCACAACAATATTTTATACAGGGCGGACTTTTTTTAAGTCCGCTTTTTTTATTTGCCCGCACACAAAAACAATTAAATTCATACAGACACATATCTTAATAATTACAATTTTTTAAAGTAAATTAAAAATTCAACAGTTCAAAAATAATTTCTGCAATTCTATATTTCCGGCTTATCCAAATCACAATGATTTACAAAAGCTGACTAACTGATGCCTAAGCATTTATCAATTCTTATTAAATATAATCAGAGTACAGCTAAAGTAAAAGTTTAGTTGATTGATAAAAATATTCTACAATTATATTTTTAAATAAAAATAATCATCCGAGATTAAAAAAACCCGGCCGTGAACAGCCGGGTTTATATAATAATTCCGAAGAATTAAAGATTATGCATCATATGCAGGTCTTTTATCCGGAACTTTATAATTTTTAGGGTTCTTTTTTGTAAATAAACTGCATAGCAATAATACCACCGATTATAGCAATACCAGCGATTCTAGGAAGAGCACGTGGTACAATAATCATAATAGCAGCACATGCAAGTATTATCTGTTCTATCAGATACATTCGCCGTTTGATAAAACCGGCCATTGCTGTACCGAATGTCATAGCACCGAGGAGCGCCATTATAATAATTATAATTGTTCCGCCTGTAAATGGTTCCATACCGAGGAGCAGTGATGTGTTGTATACAAAGATATAAGGTACGATATATGCAACAGCTGCAAGTCTTACAGCATTACCGGCAGTCGGCCAGAACGGCGCGCCTGCAATAGCAGAAGCTGTGTATGAAGTAATCGCTACAGGAGGTGTAAGCTCAGACATAATTCCGAAATGGAAACAGAAGAGGTGTGCTGCAAGAGGCGGAACACCTGCATTGATCATTACAGGAACTGTCATGATAGTCATAAGAATATAGTTGGCTACAGTTGGTACACCCATACCGAGAACAAGACACATAACCTGTGTAATGATAAGTGTAAGGATAAGTTTATCCTGAGCAATCATTGCAAGGAATGATGAGAGAGCCGGTGTAAGACCTGTAAGAGTTGCAGTACCTACTACAAAACCTGCAATAGCTGATGGAATAGCAACTACTGTAAGAGTCTGACCTGCTGTATCAATAACATTGAGAAATTTCTTCAAGTTAAGTCTTGTTTCTTTTCTAAACATACTTAATGCAATGAATCCAGAATGAGTTGAATGAAGCTCTCATAGGTGTGTAACCTGTGATAAGCATATAAACAAGAACAATTACAGGAATGAAAAGATAACCTTTTGTAAGAGCATCTTTTTTCCATGCAGGAAGTTCTGATTTAGGAAGTCCGTAAGCACCGATTTTATGTGATTCAAAGTGAATCATTGTAAATACTGCTGTATAGTAAAGAGCTGCAGGAAGAGCTGCTGCTGCAATTACTGTTACATAACTGATACCGAGGAACTCTGCCATGATAAATGCTACAGCACCCATTACAGGAGGAGTAATCTGTCCACCCATGGAAGCTGCTGCTTCGATTGAACCTGCAAGCTGCGGAGGTATACCTGTTTTCTTCATAAGAGGAATTGTAATAATACCTGTAGTAGCAACATTTGATGTAGAAGATCCTGAGATCATTGCAAACATTGATGATGCAACAACTGCCATTTTAGCAGGTCCACCAACCATCGCACCGAAGATACCTTTTGCAATCTTAAGAAGAAGCTCAGCAAGACCTGTTGCATGAAGAGCTGCACCTAAGAGAAGGAACAGTGAAATGTAACTTGAAGATACACCAAGAGGAGTTGACCAGAGACCTGAGTCAATAAGAATAAAGTGTCTGATAATCATGCTTACAGGGAAACCAGGATGCCAGAAAACACCAGGGAATACATAACCGAACCGGCAGTAGAAAAGCATTACAATACCGATAAACATAAGAACATGACCGATAGATCTTCTTGTTGCTTCAAGAACAGTCAGAAGAAGTAAAAATCCGATAATCTGGTCATGAAGATAAACAATACCAGCTCTTTCAAGAATACTGTCAGTATTTATAGCTATATACCAGCATCCTACTAAAGCCAATGTTATAAAAACAAAATCATACCAGTACATTTTCTTTTCAACCTGGTTGCCTGCTTTTACTCTTGCTTTTTTAGTAAACACTCTTGCAACAAAAAGTATTGCTGCAATTACTACAAGCGCACCGATTACAGCTGCATAAGAAAGCATTTTCTTATCCTGCAGTGTCAGTATAATTGTTGTCCATGCGCCAATACCTAAAAACACATAAGGTAATATAGGCTCACTGAATTCATCCTTGTTTCTGTTTGCAGAGAATTTGATAAGACAAATTACAAGTGCAAAACTAAGGTGAATTGATCTCTGTCGGAGTGCAGTATACATTCCGGCAAAACCTGTGTACATGTGAAATGAACCATAAATAATAGCAATAACAGATATTATTAAAAGACCTGTCTTATTCCACTCTCTGTGGCCTGAAGTAGCTTTTTCAAGCTCCTTCGCTCGTGCTTCAATTGCTTTTGCTTCTGCAATTTCAGCTTCTGTCATTTTTTGAGTAATCAAGGTTACTCATCAAATCATCACTCATTAATCTTCTTTCCTTCTATATGAGTTTTTTTTTATCCCTTAAAAAGGTTTTAATCCTGATTTCAGGAATCACCTCCCCTTAAAAGGGATAATTTCCAAATAAGGGTTTCCCCCTACAGGAAAAACTGCATACACCGTATACAGTTTTCCGGAAAAGCTTCCGGAAACAGCAGAAATTATATGCCGTAAAATATCTGCTGCTGAAATCACAAATAAAAACTTATGATTATTCGACTGCACTGTAAATACGCACTTTATGCCGTAAAAGCGTAAATATGCAGTCGTGTCTATATTGATCTTCCTTCCTCCAAAGCCGGAAGTATAAACCTGATATAATGAATATTTTTAAATTGAACGGATTTATTATCCGGTATTTTTAAATGATTGGCATTTCTGAAGATATGTTGCCTGCGTCTTTATACCATGATTGATAATAAAAAAACAGTCAATATACCGCAGAAAAATGCCGGATTGAAAAACAATCCGGCATTATATAAAATTCCACTATTCTTATTTAAGAACACCTTTTTCTTTGTAGAATTTTGCAGCACCTGCATGTACAGGAACAGGTCCTCTACCATCACATGCTGTATCAAGTGTAATGTAATGAGCATTAGCATGAACTGACTGAACTGCTTCAAGACCAGGTCCGTACATAGCACTTACATAATCGTAAATAAGTTCTTCACTTACATTAGCATCAGCAATAATTCCGCCACCCTGGATAATAGTCTGAACATCTTCGTCCTGGCCATTATATGTTCCAGCAGGAATTACCCATGGGTCATACCATGAATATTTAGCGATAAGATCATCTCTGTTTTTTCCGCCGATTGCAAGGATAGTACCAGGATTCTGAGCAGTTGCTTCAAGAATTGAACCTGCAGGACAAGCTGTTTCATAACCAACTGAATCAAGAACTCTGTCTTTGAAAGCCATTGATCTTTCATTATGTGAAAGTGGTTTCCAGATTAAATCTTCAGGCTGCATGTTAAAACCGCCGTCAAATACTTCTTCCCATGCTGCAACATCGCCTGATCCAGGTGATCCAGGTGAAAATGATTTACCTTTAAGGTCTGCAAGAGTTGTCCAGCCTGTGCTTTTTGCAACAAGTGCCTGGAAAATAAGCGGATAAAGCTGAGTTACAAAAGTAAGTTCTGGGTAGGGATCGCCGTCAAAATCTCTGATTCCCTGATATCCATAAACCATTATGTTAGATTCAGCCATACCCATCTGGTACTGACCCTGTTTCATAAGTCTGATATTTTCTGTACCACCACCTGATGACTGTACAGTTACAACAGAATCTGTGTATTTCATAGTTACACCAGCGATTCTTGAAGCAGTTGGGTACCAGCTTCCTCCTAAGCTTGATGATCCCATGATTGCATGTTTTTAGTTTTTCCTGATCCTTCTCCCTGGCCTTCAGCGAATACAAAAGACCGAGTACAAGAATACAAAGAATTAACAAAAGACTTCTTTTCATTATTTCCTCCTCAATTTCAAAAGGGCAACACCCCTTTATAAAGAAATTACTTTATATATTCATTTTAACCTGTTGAACCCGAGTGTTGTCAAGGAAAATTTTTAACAATTTTTTACAATATTTTAATATATCCAATATCTCCATATTAATTTTTCCAAGTATAATATTTTTTGATACATTGATGAATCTTGATAACTCCCTAAATAAGGAAACAAACAAGGAAAAACTACTCATATTCATGCTTAACATAATCAAAAGTTATGATTTATAGGGTTTAGATAATTTTTTGCCGATTATTTCTTTTGTATTTGATTCATCAGCATTGACTAAATATTTACGAAATGTTAGAAATACGATTAAAATACTTGATATGGTTTTTGAAGGAGGAGTAACCAGCTATGGTACTTAAGGAACAGACAGTTAACAAAACTGTAAAAAGAAATATTTTATTAAACCCGGGTCCATCAACAACAACTGAAACAGTTAAAGCATCACTTATTCAGGGCGACATCTGTCACAGAGAAGAAGAATTTGCAGTAATCGGCAGAGAAATCTGTGATAAGCTCGTAGAAGTTGTTCATGGAAATACAAAAAGATCACGTTGCAGTACTTTTTGCAGGATCTGGAACAATAAATATTGATGTAGCACTTGGATCACTTGTCCCAGCTGACAAAAAAAGTTCTCATTGTAAACAACGGTTTCTACAATGCAAGAGCAGCAGAAGCTTGTGAATACTATGGAATCGAAACAGTTAATCTTCAGTTCGGAGTAACAGAACTTCCTGATCTTGCAAAAGTTGAAGAAGCTCTTAAAAATGATTCAGAAATTGCTGTTGTATATATGGTACACCAGGAAACAGGAACAGGAATCAAGAATCCGATTAGAGAAGTAGGTGCTCTTGCACACAAATACAACTCAATTTTATTACTGATACAACTTCAACATACGGTCTTCTTCCTATTGATATCGAAAAAGACAACATTGACTTCTTAATGGCATCTTCACAGAAGGGAATGAATGCTTTTACAGGTGTTTCATACCTCATCGGTAAGAGATCAATAATTGAAGAATCAAAAAATTATCCAAAAGATCATACTACACAAACCTTTTCAGACAGTATGACTTCTTTGAAAAGAACGGTCAGATGAACTTTACACCTCCTGTTCAGATTTTATACTCACTTCAGCAGGCTATAAAAGAGCATTTCGCAGAAGGTGAAATGCCTAAATACGAAAGACTTATGGCTGGATGGGATGTAATCAATGAAGAAATGGCAAGACTTGGTTTCAAAGGAATACTTCCTGAAGAAAAACAGACAAAACTTGTTGTAGGACTCATGTACCCTAATGATCCTAACTTTGATTTCTCAAAAATCCATGATTACCTTTTTGAAAACGGCGTAACAATATATCCGGGAAAAATTGCAGACCTTGAAACTTTCAGAGTTTGCAACCTTGGTGCTCTTAAAGCTGAAGACATCAGAGATGCTTTTAAAGTACTCGAAGATGCTCTTAAAGCAAGCGGAGTAGCTATTCCTGTTAAATACTAATAATCATTAGTAAACAAAAAAGGCGTCCACATATATGGGCGCCTTTTTTATTTCATGCTATTACACCGAAGCTGCTTAGTATTCAATTATCATTTATAGAAAACATTGATAATTAAAAATCACGAATTATCATTAAAATCATACTATAAAAAGGGAAATATTTAATAATTTTAGCAGATTATCTTTTTTCATCATTATTCAGCATTATTTTTCCCATTGTTTTGATAAATTTTTCCTTGCAAAATTCAGATTGTCAGGTGATAATTAAACATATTGTTAATCTTTTGTTAAAAAATTGTTAATCCATCATACATTGATAACCAATTTGAATGGATTTACAGTTTTAATAAACTTTTCAAAATTAATGAGGAGGAATTATGAAAAGGAAGTTATTTCTCATACTGTTAGTAGCTATGCTTTCAATGATGTTTGTTGCTTGTGCATCAAAAGCTGACGCACCTGCAGATCCTGCAATGGAAGAAGCTGTTGCACTTATGGAAGAAGTAAACAGTCTTAAAGCTGAAGCTGAAGCTGCTGGCGCAACCTGAAACATTCGGTAAATGGGGACGAGCTATGAGTATTTACGATCTTGGCGTAACATACTACGACAAAGAAATGTATACTGAATCTCTCCAGCCACTTGGTCAGGCTAAAACTTACTTTACAAGTGCTTCCGGAAAATAATCCGGCGAATATGTAAAATAAAAGGCGTTGATTCTACGGATTCAACGCCTTTTTCTATTTACAGGATGTAAAAATTCCGAGCGTCCATGGATGGACATCAACGAGGTGTTTTTTACAACACATAATATCTAATAGTTTATGATCCTGCCCTACAGGATGTAAAAATTCCGAGTGTCCATGGATGGACAATAACGAGGTCTTTGCAAATATCTTATATCTAACGGATTATCAGCCTGACTTACAGGAGGTAAATTCCTCCGAGGATGTCCAGGGATGGACAAGCCGAGGAGTTTACAGGATGTAAATATCCCGCTATATAAGAGCTTTCAGCTGCCTTTCTTCTGATAAATATATCTGCCGGATTCAATTCTGAATTTAAACTTATCTCCTCTGAAACATGTATAAAGAACTTCTACAGGAATATTACCGGGATCATAGGTAACTGATTCAACCATCATACATGAAAGATCCTTATCTATTTTAAAAAGCATTCTTTCCTCTTCACCTGTAATAGATGAGCTTAAAGTGTGTGTTGAATGGTCGAGCTTGATATTAAACTTATCTACCAGAATATGATAAAGCGATCCTTCTATATTCATATCAAGTATTTCTCTGAAATCACTGTAGGGAAGATAGCTTCGTTCATAACAGACAACTTCATTTTCAGCATGTTTGGCACGCAGCGTATGAATAACTCTTTTATCACCCTCATCAAGAGCTAAAAGTGAGCAGACTCTTTCATCCGCCTCAACAAGTTCAATAAGAATATTCTCAGAATCAGAATTAACACCAGCCTCAAGCATTGAGTCTGTAAAACTGGTAATATTATTAAAATTCCATAAATATTCCTGAGGGCTGCTTCTTACAAGAAAG
>LQAH01000130.1_pt1 | contig 22401 bp, 22 predicted proteins | sample 1535791 | NCBI WGS metagenome assembly LQAH01 (sample SAMN04331585, study PRJNA305678) | bioreactor metagenome | isolation source: bioreactor_4 inoculated with Wadden Sea sediment 2nd replicate of a... | place: Germany:Bremen
TTTTTTTTTATTAAAATTTAATTTATTGTTCAATTTCTTGCGTTAAAAAGTAATTTCCTATTGACAAATAAAAATCGACACATTAAAATAAACTAAAAATCGTTTGTTAATCATAGTAATCATAGACTAACCAAGGGGGACTAGGAATGCCTGAAACATCTGAAGGTACAAAAAAAAAACATTGCCGAGCCACCATCCACGATAAAAATCAAAATTAATGGGCGCTGGCATAATTTTGAACCCGAGCGAGGTGAAATTTCACCGACAATGACACTCTCCTATTTGCTAAGAGAAAAACTGGGGTTTACCGGACTTAAAGTGTCATGTGACGAAGGTGGTTGCGGTGCATGTACTGTAATCATGGACGGTAAGGCCATCTTATCATGCATGATGCTTGCCGTTGAAGCCAGTGGTCATGAAATACTTACCATCGAAGGATTAGAAAAAAATGACCCCGTCATAGAAGCGTTTGCAGAACAATGTGAACCCGGCTATGGCACTGCCCTTCAATGTGGAATCTGTACACCCGGCTTTGTCATGAGTTCCAAGGCACTGCTTGATAAAAACCCGGCACCGAAAATGGATGAGATAAAAGAAGCTCTTTCCGGTCATATTTGTCGTTGTGGATGTTACGCTGGTATCGCTCAGGCCGTAACCCATGCATCGGAAAAGATAGCGAAAAAAGGAGAAGACTCATGAAGCAACCTTTTACACCGCGTGCAGATTCGAATCGAAAATTTGTCGGGGGATACCGACCCAAAATAGAGGCTTGGGACAAGGCGAGTGGTAAAGTCAAATATGTAGACGATATTACGCTTGCAAGCAATTTTTCAAACCTGCTGTATGCCAAAGTTTTACGCAGTCCATATGCCCATGCCCGAATTAAAAATATTGATGTCAGCAAAGCTGAAAAACTTCCGGGTGTCGTCTGTGTAATGACTTACAAAGATCCGGAATTTACTTCGCTAAAACCCACCAATGCTGGATGGACCGATGGCGTTGATACCGTATCTTACGATGGTAAGATGTGGAGCAAGTTCAATGACCGCAGGGTGCTCGGAGATTATGCCTGTTGGGTCACGGATGAAGTGGGTGCTGTTGTTGCAGCGAAAACCGAAGAGATTGCGGAGGAAGCACTTCGACTGATCGAAGTTGACTGGGAAGTTTTTCCATTTGTTCTTGATCCCATAAAAGCGATGGAGCCAGGAGCACCTGTAATTCATCCGGATATGACCGAAAACAACATACTTCCTCCAGAGAATATGGGGGCGACGATGTATTCCTAGACAAAGGTGATGTTGAAGCGGATTTTGAAAAAGCAGAAGTGGTTCTTGAAGCCGAATCCATTCATCATAATGCCACCCAGGCTCATTAGATAACTGGTGCTGTGTGGTTGACTGGAAGGATGAAAAACTGACCCTGTATTCCAATTCATTCGAGGCAGATCAATCCCGTATGCATATCAGCCAGATGCTCGATCTGCCGCTGAACAAGGTAACCGTCATCAGCTCATACGTTGGCGGACAGTTTGGTCGCGGTGATACCGGAGAACAACCCTTTTTCCTTTTTACAGCCATTTTGTCAAAGAAGACCGGCTGTCCTGTAAAATTTAAACATACCCGCCGCGAAAGTTTCATGACTCACGACAACCCACTATCTATACCGGAAAAGTCGGGGCAAAAAAAGATGGTACGATTACTTCTTTATATTTTAAATCTATCGGTAATACCGGTGCTTATGCAGATCATTCTATTTTTGCTTTAAAATTTGCTCCCATGGAAATTTCTGAAGTCTCTTTCGCGCATATACCCAACGTAAAACTGGAATCTTATGCAGTTTATACCAACAAACTACCTGCCTGTATGATGCGTGGTGTTGGTAATTCTCAATTCAACCTTATTTTTGGCCACATAATCGATCTCCTGGCAGAAGAACTGGATATCGACCCTATTGATCTTTGTATTAAAAATTTTGGTCACGAATGGGAAACCCTTCCGGACAAAAGTCTGACTGAGGTCTTGAAACAGGGTTCTAAAAAATTAGGCTGGGACGAAAAACGGAACAAAGTACCAGGCCAGGGCCCTGTTTTTGACAAAACAAAAAAACGGGGTGTGGGTTTCTCCATTCATCCGGCATGGCATGCAGAATGGCAGGAAGTCCGCCGGGGACATATTCCGGTATCCATTTCACTGAACCCGGATGGCACGGTCATTCTTGATGCTCCAACTATTGAAACCGGTACCGGGTCAAACACCTGTAACGTTCTTGGATGTGCGGAATCTTTAAGTTTTCTGGGTGTGACCCCCGAAAAAATTCACTGGAATCATGTGGTAAATACAGAGACCAGCCTGAAAGATTGTGTTCAGACTGACAGTGCTGTCGCTTATCTGCAGTCTGAAGTGATTGCGACTGCGGTAAAAGAGATCAAAAAAGAGGTCCTTGACAGGGCTGAATCTGTTTTCAATGCCAAATCCGAAGATATGGATATTGTTGATGGTAAAATCTTTGTTAAAACTGATCCGGATAACAGCATGACAGTAAAAGATGTTCTATTTCAGGGAGACCTAGTGCCCATCATTATCACAAAAAACAGGCTGTGCAATGATGAAAAACTGGTGTGCCCTATTTTGCTAATTTTGCTGAAGTGGAAGTAGATACAGAAACTGGAAAAGTCGATGTGCTGCATCTTGTGGTCATCAACGACTGTGGTACCGTCATGTACGCTTCAGGTGCAGAAGCACAGCAGGTTGGTGGACAGGTGATGGGTATGGGTGAAGTGTTGACTGAAGAAATCATCTATGATGAAAACACAGGTGTGCCACTCAATTTTAACTTCATTGATTACAAGATCCCAACTATGGCAGACATGCCGGAGATTGATCCCATTCTTCTTGAAGTCTGGAAAGGTGCTGGAGAATATGGCGCATGCGGAATTGGAGAAGGCACTTTGACCTGCACACCACGGGCGGTTATGAACGCAATCTATAATGCAATCGGTGTCAGAATTAATGATATTCCGGTCAAGCCCGAAAAAATACTCCGGGCTCTGGGAAAGGCATAAGGAGAAAAAAATGACTCTCAGAAATTACAAACATGTATCAGTTTCTTCTCTTGGGGAAGCCACGAATATCTTGTCGACGGTTAATGGAAAATCTGTCGCTATTGCAGGTGGAACGGATCTACTTGGAGTTCTGAAGGATAGAATTCATTCAGAATCTCCCGAGGTGATGATTGATCTCAAAACGATTCAAGGTCTGAATTATGTGAAAGAAAGCGAAACCGGGCTTCGCATCGGTGCTTTAACCACCCTCACAGATATTTGTACAAATGAAACTATAAAAGAGCAATATGGGATGTTAGCCGAGGCCGCACGGTCAGTTGCATCACTCCAGCTCAGGAATATGGGCACCATTGGCGGAAACATCTGTCAGGAACCGCGATGCTGGTATTACAGAACACCTGATGATTTATTTCACTGCTTGAGAAAAGGCGGCACACAATGTCCGGCCCTTCTTGGAGAAAACAGGTATCACTCCATCTTCGGCAGTGTGAAAATGGCACAGCCCGCCTGTTCGGAAACATGCCCCGGAAGCATTGAGATACCAACCTATATGGATTACGTTCGGGAAGGTGATCTGGACAGCGCAGCCAAAATTATCCTGGCAAGCAATCCCATACCATCCATAACCGGCCGTATCTGCCCGCATTTATGCGAATCACAATGCAACCGATCTGTTTATGATGAATCCGTTTCCATCCGGAACGTTGAACGTGTTGTGGGAGACTATATTCTGGATAATGCCAAGGATCTGCTGGCATCCCCGGAAAAGAATTAAAAGAAAGCGTGGCAATTGTAGGGGCAGGCCCTGCCGGCATATCCGCGGCCTATTTCTAAGAAAAGCAGGCTACCAGGTAACTGTATATGAAAAGATGCCACAGGCAGGCGGCATGCTCACCTATGGTATTCCAGCTGACCGTCTTTCCAAAGATGTTGTTAATCGCCAGATTGACGCTTTCAAGGCCATGGGCATTGAATTTAAGTTCGATACTGCTGTGGGTCAGGATGGCGTTACACTGAAAGATCTTCAGGAAAAATTCACCAGTGTTTTTCTTGCATCCGGCGCATGGGGAGAAAGAAGCTCCCTCTTGAAAAAGCAGAACTGCTCACTCCGGGCATTGATTTTCTTTCCTCCATTGAACTTGGAAAGAAACCTGAGGTCGGCAAAAAAGTACTGGTCATTGGAGGCGGCAACGTGGCTGTTGATGTTGCTGTCACAGCCAGTCGCATGGGTGCCGAGCAAGTCACCATGGTGTGTCTTGAATCCCGTGATACCATGCCTGCTTTTGAAGAAGAAATCAAAGAAGCGCTTCATGAAGGCGTTGTTATTGACCCATCCTTTGGCCCAAATAAAATCATTGAAAGCAATGGCTCCATTTCAGGGATGGAAGTTGTCAGCTGCACATCCGTATTTGATGAAACCGGACGATTTAATCCAAGTTTTGATAATTCTAATACAAAAACGATTGAAGCAGATCAGATTATTTTGGCCATTGGTCAGGCAACTGACATTTCCTACACCATGGGCCAGGTGGAAAATAACAACGGCTGGATAGTGATTGATGAAGAAACCCGCGCCACCAATATTAAAGGCGTTTATGCAGGTGGTGATCTCACCACAGGTCCTGCCTCTGTCATTCATGCTATTGCAGCAGGCCGTAAAACCGCCTTCTCAATCGCCCAGATTACAACTGAAACCAATGTGCCTATTGGGGCAACCCTTGACGTAAACTGTGACGGGCATCACAGATGTTCAAGAACGCCTGATATCAGCGGCATCGACGATATCCGCGCTGAAGCCTCACGATGTGTCAACTGTGCCTGTATTGCAGTCAATGCCTCAGATATGGCCCCGGCACTTATGGCACTGGGTGCAACTATCAAAACCACAAAAAGATCTTTGAATGCAGATGATTTTTTTACTGCGGATATCATGAAATGCACCGTTCTTGATCATGATGAACTTGTGGAAGAAATTGAAATCCCGGCACGGCAAAAGCCAGCACAACAAGGATATCAAAAATTCAGAATACGAAATTCAATTGATTTTCCGATTGTCAGTGTGGCCTATTCCTATGACTCCGATGGGCAGGTAATTAAAAATGCCAACATTGTTCTTGGTGCTGTGGCTCCTGTTCCCTTGAGGGCTCAGGCAGTTGAAGCCTACCTCGAAGGCAAACCGATCGGCACTGAAACAGCTTGCGCAGCAGCAGACATCGCAGTGGAAGGCGTTAAAGCCTTTCAAAAAACAAATACAAGGTTCAAATTGTAAAAGCCTTGATTAAGAAAATACTTTCCTGAATAATTACTTCCCATAGTGGGCAATTGATCATTATGGGAAGCAATATTCGTTATTAGCAATTTTTTTCACATTGCCAAACAATGGTTGTGAACAAAATCGTCGTGAGTTCGAACATGGACCTCACGCAATAGTTGTCGAATTGGTTGGATGTTAACAATTAACTAAGCAGCATGAAAGGAGACAGACTTGATGAAACGACGCGAGTTTATCAAAAAAGTTGGAACAGGAACGGCTGCTGCAGTTGCAGCAACGGCTGTAGGGGCACCATCTGTAATTGCAGGAAAAAAAACGGCCATCAAATGGCGCATGCAGACTTATGCCGGTGCATCCCTAGCCGCACACGTCTGTAAACCCTCAATCGATGCTTTCAATAAAGCTGCTAATGGAGAGATGGTAATTGAATTGTATAATTCTGATCAACTGGTACCAACAGGAGAGCTTTTCAGAGCCATGCAACGCGGTACCATTGACGCCGTTCAAAGTGATGAAGACTCTATCGGCGCACCTGTAGACGTATCAGTATTTGGTGCATATTTTCCGTTTGCATCCCGCTATTCACTGGATGTCCCAGCACTTTTTCATCACTATGGACTAAATGAGATCTGGGAGGAAGCGTATTCTGAAGTTAAAAATGTTACCTGGTTGGGTTGTGGTTCCTGGGATCCATGTAACTTCACCACACAAGACCCGATTCGAAGCATCGCCGATCTCAATGGAAAACGAGTTTTTACCTTCCCGACAGGTGGTAGATTTTGAAAAAATTCGGTGTTATTCCTGTGACGCTCCCCTGGGAAGATGTTGAAGTCGCCATGCAGACCAAAGAACTCGATGGCATTGCCTGGTCCGGTATTACCGAAGCCTATACTGTGGGATGGGCTGATGTCAATAAATACTATCTGACCAACAATATCTCAGGTGCATGGGCAGGCTCCTACTTTGCTAATTCCGAAAAATGGGATGCACTGCCGGAACATTTGAAAACATTATTCAAACTGACAATGGATAGCTCTCACTATCACAGACAATACTGGTACTGGTGGGGAGAGGCACATTACAGAACCAAAGGCGGGAAGCTTGAACTGACAACCATCCCAAAAGAAGAATGGCAAACAGTAGAAGATGAAGCCTGAAATATTGGGATGAAATTGCCGCAAAAAGCAAAAGAAAGTGCCAAAGTTGTCAACATACTGAAAGATTATGCAAAAACAATGCGGGCAGCAGGTGCTCCCTACCGATATTAAAAACCGGATAAACATTGCTTAAGAAGCATCCCACTGCCTTTTCGGATATGATCCGTAAAGGCAGTGCCTGGTTTTTTTATATCCAGCAAATTATTAAAATCAACCGAATTAAAGATAAGACCTCTAAAAAGGAAGTTTAAATGCCCAATGCAATAAAATACTATGTAAGAGGTGTTGATGCAGTAACCGACGGGTAGGTAAACTTGTGCTGTATCTGGTTTTCGTGATGATGAGCATTCTCTTGTTTTCATCAATTTCCAGAACATTCTTTGATGTTCCTTTTGACTGGACAATGGAAATGGCACAATTCACGATGGCCGCGTATTACCTGCTTGGCGGCGGCTACTCCATGCAACTGAAAGCCCATGTAAGAATGGACGTGCTGTATGAACGATGGTCAAAAAGGACAAGGGCCACAGTAGATGTGCTGACCTCCGGATTTCTCCTTTTCTATCTGTCAGTTCTCCTGTACGGTGGCATTTCCAGTACCGCGTACTCAATTGAATATGGCCAAAGAAATTATTCTAGTTGGGCACCACCGATGGCACCCATCAAGGTGATTATGGTAATCGGAATATTTTTAATGTTGTTGCAGGCACTGGCTACCTTTTTTAAAGATCTGGCAAAAATGAGAGGAAAAGAGTTAGTATGAGTAATGAATATATTGCATTGTTAATGTTTTCCACGTTGATGCTCATGCTTGTGACAGGCCAGCGTGTTTTTGGAGCGGTTGGGTTTGTTGCAAGTGTTTCCGCTCTTCTCCTCTGGGGCGGAACCGGTGCAGGCGAGATGCCTTTCAATGCGAGCATCGGACTTTTGAACTGGTATCCATTGCTCACGCTCCCCTTGTTCATCTATATGGGATACATGCTTTCCGAGTCAGGTATTGCCAGCGATCTCTATAAGATGTTCCATGTCTGGATGGGCCCGCTTTCTGGTGGGCTTGCGCTTGGAACCATTGTTTTAATGGTTGCTATTTCCGCCATGAACGGACTGAGTGTGGCAGGTATGGCCATCGGTACCAGTATTGCCCTGCCTGAAATGCTTAAACGCAAATATGATAAAATCATGGTAACCGGTGTTATCCAGGCAGGAAGTTCACTGGGTATCATGGTACCGCCCAGTATTGTTCTTGTGCTCTATGGTATGATTGCAAGACAACCTGTCAGTCAGTTATGGCTTGCTGGCGTTTTTCCAGGCCTCCTGCTGGCAATACTGTTTGGTGGCTACATTGCCATTCGCTGTAAACTTCAACCGGAACTTGGGCCACCGCTTGCGGAAGAAGAGCGAGAGATGTCCCGAAAAGAAAAACTCCGCCTTCTGGGGGCCGGTATTCTGCCCCTGATCATCATTTTTTCTGTGACCGGACTTTTTATGATTGGCGTCACAAGCCTTGTTGAAAGTTCCGCTGTAGGGGCCGGTGCTGCTACTATTGCAGCTATTGCCAAAAACGTTTAACCCGTGAAGTTCTTGACAACACCCTGCATATGACCCTAAGCGTCAGCTGCATGTTTATGTGGATAATTCTTGCGGCCCTTTGTTTTGGTGCTGTATTTGACGGACTCGGTGCTGTTAAAGCCATTGAAATCTTATTCCTGGAAAAATGGGGATTAGGTCCCTGGCAGGTATTAATTATGATGCAGATTTCCTATATCCTCATGGGTATGTTTTTAGATGATACCGCAATGCTGGTTATTGTTGCACCGTTGTATATCCCTCTGATCATCAGCTTGGGATTTAATCCGGTATGGTATGGTGTTCTTTACACAGTCACCTGTCAGATTGCATACATGACACCCCCTTTTGGATATAACTTATTTTTGATGAAAGCCATGGCCCCACCGGAAATTTCATTAATGGATATTTACAAATCGATCATCCCTTTTGTACTCCTGATGTGTCTTGGTTTGGCTCTTATTATGATTTTTCCCCAGATTGCTTTGTGGCTGCCTGAATTGTATTATGCACATTAAATTCCAATATTTCTGTTTTCCCAAGTGAGCAACGGATTTACCGAAACAGGAAATTTTTTAAATGAAGTATTATGAAAAAGTAAAAGTAAAAGCAGTTCCCGTACAAGAGGCAGTGGGCAAAGTTCTGCTCCATGACATCACCCAAATTGTGCCCGATCTCTTTAAAGGTCCTTGTTTTAAGAAAGGACATCTGATTACCCATGAAGACGTGGAAAAACTGCTCAATCTTGGCAAACAGAATATTTATGTGAAGGGGATTGACGGAGAAATCCATGAAAATGATGCCGCCCTGCGTATCGCAAGGGCGGCTCTTGGACAAAATCTTAAATTAAGCGATCCCAAAGAAGGAAAGGTAGGATTTACCGCTACAGATATTGGGCTGTTAAAAGTTAACGTGAACGCCCTTGAAAAATTAAATTCAGTTCAGGATGTTATTTTTGCCACCCTGCATACCGACCAGGTAGTGCAACGGGGCCAGGAACTGGCTGGTACCCGTATTATTCCGCTGTCAATTGATGAAGAAAAAGTTTTTGAAGCAGAAGAAATCTGTAAAAAATATCACCCGCTTATCAAAGTCATTCCTCTTGCAAAACTCGATGTGGGAATGGTGATTACCGGATCAGAAGTGTACAGCGGCCGTATCCAGGACGGGTTTGGTCCGGTTGTTCAGAACAAGTTTGAAGCTCTCGGCTGCCGAATTACCAACAAAATTATTGTATCTGATGAAATAAGAATGACTATTTCAGCGATCCGACAATTGATTGATGAAGGTGTCCGGATGATTGCAGTAACCGGGGGTATGTCAGTGGATCCGGATGATTTAACCCCGGCAGCAATTCGGGATGCCGGAGGTGAGGTCGCCTTTTATGGGACCCCGGTGCTGCCAGGCGCCATGTTCATGCTGGCCTATATCGGCGATGTGCCGGTAATAGGGCTTCCCGGCTGTGTCATGTATCACCGGGCCTCTATCTTTGATTTGGTCGTACCCAGACTTCTTGCTGGAGATAAAATTGAAAAATCAGATGTTGCTAAAATGGGACATGGTGGATTTTGCTCAAGTTGTAAATCCTGTCGGTATCCCACTTGTGCTTTTGGAAAATAAAAATGGAATCATTAACACAACCGATACTTGACTGTTTAAACCAGAAGCGCCCGTTTGCACTGGCCACTATTCTCAGCCATGAGGGTTCTACCCCAGAACATCTGGCAGCAAAATGATTGTCCTTGAGGACCGCCAGCTGTTCGGGACCATCGGCGGCGGCCTTGTGGAAGCACGTGTCATTGATGCCTGCATAGATATGATAGATGCGCCGCAGTGTAAAATTGTCGAATTCACACTCAACCAGGAATTAAAAGACGGGCTTGATATGGTCTGCGGCGGAAACCTGACTGTGTGGATTGAGACATTTGATGCTCATCCCTCCCCTGCCTTGGTTCAGGTATTTAAAACCATGGTGGATATGGAAAACAGCGGTAAAAAAGCGGTGGTTGTTTCAAAATCCATGGTTTTCCGGATCATTTTTTGAAACGGAAAAATGCCTGGTAAAACCCAACGGAGACATCATCGGCGCCAACATTGTGCCCAAGGCCCTGTTTGATGCCATATGTGATAATCAGTTCTCCGGCATTTCCCCCATCATCCAGAATATCGGTCTGGATGAATACATTATTGAACCTAGCCAAACTCGCGACACCATTTATATTTTTGGTGCCGGCCATGTAGGCCTTCAATTGGCAAAAATGGCCCATTTAACTGAATTCCGCACTGTTGTTGTGGATGACAGGTCTGAATTTGCCAATAGGGAACGATTCAAAAATGCCCATTCCGTCATAGTGGCTGAAGACTTCGCCAAAGTGGTTGATACCTTGAATATTGATGCAAATGCCTACATTGTAATAACTACCCGCGGACATCTTCATGATCAGACCGTTCTTGAGGCAGTGATTAAAACCTGTGCCCCATACATCGGGATGATCGGCAGCCGGCGGAAAAGAGATCAGATATATACCAACCTCAGAAATAAAGGCATTTCAAAAACTTCTCTTGAACAGATTTATTCCCCGGTTGGCCTTAATATCAATGCAGAAACACCTGCTGAAATTGCCGTCAGCATCATTGGTGAAATCATCCAGGTAAGAGCCGGAAGAAATGACCACGTCTACGCATCCGGTTATGGCATTATCTGCCATCATTCCGGCGGCCGGACTTTCATCACGCATGCACACGTACAAGCCTCTCTTGAAACTTGGGGGAAGACCCATGATCGAGGTTGTGATTCATCTTTTTCAAAGCTGTGGCATCTCTGATATTATAGTTGTTACCGGCCATAACAAAGACCGCTTGGAAGATATCATCCGAAACACAGGTGCCCGCCCGGTATTCAACACTGATTTTAAAACTGGCATGCTGGGTTCGATTCAAAAAGGTGTCAGACAAGTCTCCTCTGAAAGCTGGGGTTTTTTTCTTTTACCCGTGGATATTGCAGCCGTCCGACCCGCGACTATCCAAACCCTTATCGCTGCATTTAATAAACATGAAAACAGCGTCCTTATTCCTGAATTCAACGGGGTCACAGGTCACCCTCCAGTAATTTCGACCCGTCTTGTCCCCAGTATTCTGTCAATGGATTCTGATTCAAATTTAGGTGAACTGTTATTGTCCTCAAAAAAAATCTGGTCCGCTGGAAGGTTCATGACAGAGGTATCTTGATGGATGCAGACACAAAAGAGGACTATGAGATACTGTCACAAAAATATCAAAAGTTAAGTATTCCTGATAAAACAGAATGCTATTCTATTATCCAGCGTTTTCTACCAGGGGAAACCGACATCCAATCTCACCTTGAGTGTGTGGCAGAAACAGCCATGAAACTCGGTGCAGCTGTTAAAAAAACACAGATGGATCTGGACCTCATACAGGCCGCGTCACTCCTCCATGATATCAAACGAAGAGAAAAGCACCATGCCCGGGCTGGCAGTGTCTTGGTTGAAAGCCTGGGGTTCCCCGAAGTCGCTGATATAATAGCTGAACATATGACTATTCAGTTTAAAAATGAGATAACAGAAAAAGAAATTGTTTATCTGGCTGATAAACTATGCAACTGCAACCGGGTTGAACTGGATTACACAAAACGGTTTCAAAAAAAAATTGAACAAACCCCAAGTGCTGAGAAATTAATCATCAGACGATATGAGGCCACTCAAAAGATACAAGCCATGGTGGAAACTGCTGCCGGACAATCCATTCAGTCCATTCTTCACTAGTCTTAACAGATGATTTAGTGCCAGAGGACGGACTTAAGTTGCTTTTTATAAAAGGCAGGCACGGTAACGAGATCAGGCATGGGTATGACCCGCCTTTAGACAGGCAACCATATGCCCGCTACCCAGATGAACTTCAGGCGGATACTGTTGGGTGCATTCCGGGGTCGAAAAGGTACATCGTGGATTAAAATGACACCCCGCCGGCGGGTGAATCGGACTTGGCACCTCACCTTTGAGCAATACCCGTTTCTTTTTTCGCCGGGGATCAGGCCGGGGAACAGAAGATAATAGTGCCTGGGTATAGGGATGTCCGGGGTTGCTATAGATATCCCTGCAGCTGCCGGATTCAACAATTTTCCCAGGTACATCACGGCAATGCGGTCACATATATATTCAACAACGGCAAGGTCATGGGAAATCAGGATTAAGGACAGTCCCAGTTCCTTTTGAATATCCATTAAAAGATTAATGGTTTGGGCCTGTATGGAGACATCCAGCGCGGAAACCGGCTCATCACCAATAATCAGCAGCGGGTTCAGGCCCAGTGCCCTGGCAATACCGATCCTCTGCCGTTGTCCCCCGCTGAACTCATGGGGGTATCGTTTTCCATGTTCCGGGAGAAGCCCCACTTTTTTTAACAACTCGTCCACTTTTTCCGTTTTATTGGTTTTATCGCAAAGACCATGAATTTCCATTGGGTCCCCGATGATTCGGTTGACCGTCATCCTGGGATTCAATGACGAATAAGGGTCCTGAAAAATTAACTGCATTTGTTTACGTAGATTCTGGCGATTTTCATTTCCATTACCGGAGTAATCCCTGCCGTTAAAAAAAATGCGCCCGGACGTTGATTCAATGAGTTTTAAAATGCCTAAGCCAACGGTGGTTTTACCACAGCCGCTCTCACCAACGATCCCCAGGGTCTCACCTCTGTTTAAGGACAGGCTAATACCGTCTACAGCATAGATATAATTCTTTAATTTTTGAAAACAAACCTTTTCGAATGGGAAAATGAATCTTCAACCCCTGTACATCCAGCAGGGGGGGGTAGCTGTATTATTTTCATCCGGCATTACGACACCTTTATCTTTACATTATTTATAGTTAACCTCGGACCCATCCGCTCGTGTCACACTTGCATGTCGACAGGGAACCAGCAACGAACCGCATGCTTGGGTTCGGAATCACACAATGGCGGCATCCGGGTTCTACACACATCCCGGCCACGTTTACACCTGGGATAAAAAGAGCACCCTTCCGGTAGATCGGTCAGGCTGGGAACCATGCCTTTTATTTCTTTTAACCGCTGCCGTTCATCCGACACAGACGATCCAATCACAGGCACGGATTTAAGCAACCCTTCAGTATAGGGATGAGACGGATTTTCAAAAAGGGATATGGTGGGAGCGGATTCAATTACTTTGCCTGCATACATGACAATGACCCGGTCTGCAATCTCGGCAATAACGCCCAGATCATGCGTAATCATTAAAATGGCGGTTTGAAAATCTTTTTGCAGGCGTTTCATCAGATCAATAATCTGTGCCTGTACTGTAACATCCAGTGCTGTTGTCGGTTCATCTGCTATCAAATTTCAGGATTGCATGACAATGCCATGGCAATCATGGCCCGCTGCCGCATTCCACCTGACAACTGGTGAGGAAACGCATTCACACGTTTGGCCGGTTCGGGTATCTGTACCTTCTCCAGCATCTGCACCGCCCTGTCAAAGCCCTGTTTTTTACTCATGTTCCGGTGCAGCTGAAACATTTCTCCGATCTGGTAGCCAATCTTTTTAACCGGGTTCAGCGATGTCATCGGCTCTTGGAAAATCATGGAAATCCTGTTGCCCCGGATGGATTTCATCCTGCTTAATGGCAAAGAAACAATATCCTGGCCGTCAAACAGAATTTTGCCGTTGGTAATCTTTCCAGGCGGATCTGGTATCAACCGCATGATTGACTGGGCACTGACACTTTTTCCACATCCGGATTCACCGACAATCCCAAGGACTTCTCCCTTTTTTACCGAAAAGGAGACATCATCCACCGCTTTAATAATACCCCGCCGGGTATGGAAACATGTCTGTAGATTTTCGACACTCAAAAGATGATTCTGGACACCCATGGTTTTCTCTTTCTATCGCTCTGTTGATACGGACTGGTTTTATAAAAAGGAGATTCTCTCCCCTGACCGATGGGCCCTTTTTTACTTTTCAAAAGCAATCATTCCGTCCACAATGGTCATTTCGATTTCGATGTCTTTGATCCTGTCTATCGGAACGGCAAAGGGATCATGGCTTAAAACAGTCAGGTCCGCCAGTTTCCTGACTGGACACTTCCGAACAGGTCTTCCTTTTTGCTGCCCCACCCGGCATGGGCGAAATATCCCTTCAAAGCAGTCTCCACAGACAGGCATTGATCCGGAAACCAACTGTCTGCAGACGGATCATCAAACTTTTTCCGGGTCACAGCAGTCTGGATACCTGCCATGGGATTGATGGGTTCAATGGGTGCATCCGAAGAAAAATCAGCCGGATTCCTTTATCTTCCATGGATTTCCAGACATAGGCATTCCTGCATCGTTCCGGACCCCAGAACCTGTAGGCAACATCCCTGTCCGTCTGGATGGCTATGGGTTGAACACTGGCAGCAATATCCATGTTTTTCATCCGGACCAGATCTTCCGGCCGACAAAGCTGTGCATGTTCTATTCGGTCTGATCGCCTTCCGGGAACAGCCTGTCTTGCACTTTCAATGGCATCAAGGGACATGGTCAGCCCTCTGTCCCCGATGGCGTGAATCAATACGCTTCGGCCCGAGCGATAAGCTTTTTCAACATTTGCCTGCAGTTGTTCCGCGGTAAGTACGGGAAAACCGTAATCCTGATCCGATCCAAAATATGGCTCGTGCAGATAAGCTGTTTTCACACCCAGAGCCCCGTCGGAAAACATTTTAATATGCCCGTGCCATAATTTATCGGACTGGGGGCCTGATGTTTTACTCCATTCGTCAAACCGTTCCAGATCCTCAATATGCATGGCATGATAAATACGTAACTTCAATTCCCCGTCTTTTTCAACCTCATGGATGACCTTATATTCTTCCAGGGTTTCAAAGGTATGGACACAAGTGAACCCGCTTTTAAGAAAATACTCCTGGCACTTCAACACATCTTTTTTTGTCATCTTTCTGGACGGAATGGCATCTTCCACGACCTCCCTTGTTTCCAGAATCAAACCTGAAGGATAATTGGTCCGGGGTTCCCGATGGATCTGACCACCGGCTGGTTCGGGCGTATCTGCGGTAACACCGGCCTTGTCAAGCGCCATGGAATTCACCCAGCTTGCATGGCCGCATATTCGAATCATGACCACTGGATTATCAGGGGCAATCAAATCCAGATCATGGCGGTTGGGCTCCCGCCCATCCGTCCAGATATTCTGATTCCAGTTTCTTCCGAGAACCCACTCCCCGGGAGCGGTATCTTTCACAGCTGCTGCAATTACGTCCTGGCATGCTTTAATCGAAGTCAGCCCCCTTAAATCAACCATAGAAAGGGTTTGCCCCAGAGTCCAGAAATGGATATGGGCATCAACAAAACCCGGTACGACAAATTTGCCCGAAAGATCAATGACCTGAGTGTCCCCGGTACATTTTTCCTTGATTTGAGCATTGGAACCCACCTGCGTGATGGTGTTCCCTTCAATAAAAACAGCTTCAGCCCATGGGGTGTCATCGGAGCCGGTGAAGATTCTGGCAGAGAGTAAAGCAGTTGACATAGCAGCCTCCGTATCCTTTCAATTAAAACAAAAGCAATGATCAATTAAGTGTGGTAAAAATGATAGTTAGTCCTTGATGATGGATTGGGGGTCCAGATAATCTCTGAGTCCGTCACCGAGAAGATTAAATCCTAAAACAGTAAAAAATATGGCCAAACCGGGAAATATGGATATCCAGTATGCTGTAAAAAACTGCTCCCTTGCATTACTGAGCATACCTCCAGCTGGGTGGGGGTTGTGTCCCCAGTCCGAGAAAAGACAGGGACGCTTCAATCAGGATGGCATATGCAATTCCCAATGTCCCTATAACCAGGATCGGCCCGACAATATTGGGCAAAATCTGTTCAAACATGATTCTTGTTTTGCTGTATCCCATGGCCCTGGCTGCAACCACATAGTCCAGGGAACGTGCAGAAAGTACCTGGGATCTTGTGATCCGGCAGGTATATGTCCAATTGGTTACCCCCAGCGCAATAAATACATTGATCAGACCAGGCCCGAGCAGGGCCATTATGGCCAGGGCAAAAACAAGGGTGGGTATGGACAGCATAATGGAGGTAAACCCCATGACCAAGATCGTCCCACCACTTCCCGAAAACCCGGCTGTCACCCCGAGAACAATACCGATTACCGTATTGATAATCTGCGTGACAAGGCCAATGCTCAGGGAAATCCGCGATCCGTAGATCACCCTGGACAGAATATCCCTTCCCTGCTCGTCTGTTCCAAACCAGAACGTTTTATCCGGTGGTTGTTCGGCAACCATCAAATCGGCGTCATGCACAGGATCGTAGGGTGCGAAAACAGGGGCGAAAACAGCAATTACAATAAAAAACAAGACAATGGCCCACCTATCAACAGATTAATTCTTTGCTTAAAAAGAGAATTTGTTTTTTCATTGATATTTTATCCTTGGATCCACAATCGCATAAAGCAGATCAACCACCAGGTTTACAACCAGGAAAATTAAAATGATGACCAAAAGACACCCCTGGGTGACAGGAATGTCCCGCTGATAAATGGAATCCACCAGGAGAGAACCGATGCCGGGCCAGGAAAAAAGCTTCTCAACGATCACGGTTGAGCCGATCAGGGTACCGAATTGAAGCCCTATTGTGGTTAAAATCAACACCATGGTATTCTGGAATACATGGCGCCAGTTCACAAGGAAATCAGACAATCCCTTGGACCGGGCGGTCCTGACAAAATCCTTGGTCAGCACTTCGATTACCGCAGCCCTGACTGTTCTTGCTATCAGTGCCATATAGCCAACTCCCAGTGACACCGCCGGCAGGATCAGGTATATGATCTTTCCATCTCCATACCCGCTGGTCGGAAATATTTTGACTTTTACCGACAATAAAAACATGAGCAGGATACCCAGCCAAAATTGTGGGACAGATACCCCGGACACCGCACCGATCATAGAAATCGAATCGATCCATGTCCCCTGCTTAACGCGGAAAAAAGCCTAGGGGACCCAAAGACCACGGCAATGCCGATGGCGGCAAACGCAAGTTTTAACGTTGGCCAGATCCGGTCGGCAAGCATGGCGGAAACATTTTCCTTGCGTAAAAATGATGTGCCCAGGTCGCCTTTTGCAAGCCCCGCAAGATATTTCAGGTAACGGACATGAACCGGCTTGTCCAGACCCCAGTCTCTTTCCAGTTGCGCAATCAGTTCTGGATCGGGAGCCTTGCGCTGATCAACTGCCATCAATGCAGCGTTTCCCGGCAATATATTCAGCAGGAAAACATGATCAACGTGATAAAAAATAGTGGGAATGAATTGTATTAGGCGTTTGAGCGTGTATGCATACATTTTATTTTCCGCAACAGATTTTATGATTGCCTTCTTCCGGCGAGTTCACACCGGGAAGAAGAACAGATACAACTGAACAAAGACCAGTCCCTATCGGGCAGATGCCCTCGGGGATGTCTCATCAATCCAGAGGTTAGTAAAATCCTGATACATCATATCCGTTGCCACCGCGTTAATGCCATGAACCCATGGCTGGTGAGCAATGATGGCCTTGTTATAGTTAAAAAACCATATGGGAGCGTCCTCCAATAAAACCGCATCTGCTTTCTTGATATGGTCAATTTTAGTCGCAAGGTCCCGACTTTGTCTGGCCAGGTCCACATACCGATCAAATTCCGGATTATTATACCGCACATAATTCCCCGAGCTGGGTAATGTCTTGGAATGAAACCGGGTTATGGAAGCCAGCGGATCGGGGCCTGATTCCAGAGACCAGATGAAGGCCTGGTATTTACCCTCTTTTAACCGCTGGGCCAGCATGGCAACTTCCAGCTGCTGAGGCTTTACAACCACATTGATCTTTTTGAGGAAAGGAATGATTGCTTCAACCACCCTGACCCCATAAGACTCGCTGTTGGTACCGACCACCTCCAGTGTAAAACCGTCTTCATAACCGGCTTGAGCCATGAGCTTTTTGCCGTTTCAACATTATATTCATACGCTTCTAAATCAGGGTCAAACGCAGGAGAACTCGTGGGCAGAAAACTGGTTGCCATGTACGCTTTATTCTTCAATAATTTTTTAATAATGAGTTCGGCATTTATGGCATGGTTAAATGCCTGGCGCACCCGTTTGTCTGCCAATGGTTCGTATTCGGGATTAAAACCAATCAGGCGGGTGAACATTTCAGCCACTTCAATCATATGCTTTGAGATGTCCGCATCAGCCTGATACACGTCATATTGAGCCGATCCAACTAGGTTGGCATCCAACTCTTTAGCCCGGAAAGACAAGTCCCTGGCGGACCCTTCAGGCATGATCTTATACACCAGCCGGTCGATGTAAGGCTTTCCCGGTTCATAATAGTCGGAAAATTTTTCAAGAATGATTTCGCTTCCCCTGACCCATTTAACAAATCTAAAGGGCCCGCAGCCCACCGGATTGGTTCCATAGGCATTTTCATTTGCTTCGATCTCTTCTTTGGGAACAATGGCCGCTTCAATTTTGTAAAGCTGATAGCCAATATCCATGGCATGCTCCAGTTCAATGGAGAAAGTGAAATCATCTATTTTTTAACCCTGCAATGGAATCCGCCTTACCTGCCTGGACATCCGTACTTCCCTTGATTGCCTTGACAAACACGGCGGCGGACGCTGCGGTTTTGGGATTCATGATCCGGTTATAACTGTAAATAATATCATCCGCTGTCATTTGCCGGCCATTGTGAAATTTTACATTTTTACGCAATTTATACGTATAAATTAAACCATCCCCCGATTCTTCAACAGATTCAGCCAAGTCCAGAACAGGCTTGTTCTGGCTTGGGTCCCATTTGTAGAGACTGCGGTGAATATTCAGGCCAACTATAAAGTCCTGGATATTTCCGGTTCGATGCATATCCAGGGAAAAAACATCTCCGCCATATGGTGCACAAAACACAAAGGTACCACCGCTTCGCGGCGTGGCAGAGCCAATACCGGACAAGAATACACACGCAGAAATAGCTAAAACGAGTACGCAAAATTTCTTTTTCATTACCCCTCCATTCGATTAAGGTTAAAAGATGCCGGATTTTTTATATATATCTGGCATGTCCCACCTTTACAATGCCAAAAGTATTCCTGTCAAGAATATTATTTAATTGTTTTTAATCAAAAAATACAAAATTATTAATATTGACTCTGATATTTCGATATTCATGGCCAATAAATCCCATATCTACAGGATAATTGGTATGATAAAATAATATTGCTATTAAGAATTTTATGCCACATCTCCCCTTTATGAATGTCTGGCTTGAATCGAAAACTACTCTCTATAGTCTCTTGTGCCCCGGACATGTACCGGTAATATCGAACTTATTTTTCCCACAGATATTCTTGACAAGAATATAACTCTTTGCTACCTTGGGCCATGATTAAAAACAACGATACAGAAACAGAAGCGCATATCCAAAAAAATGTAGGGATAAAAATCCGCGATTTGCGCAAATCCATGACACTCAGTGCCCGGGAGTTGTCTGCCAGAACCGGGATTTCACAAGGCCATCTTTCAAAAATTGAAACCGGCAAGGCATCCATATCCATCAAGGTGTTATCCCAGCTGTGCCAGTTTTTTAACCGGCCATTGAACTATCTTTTCCAAACAAAAGAGGAGCTGCCCCAGGTTCTTGCCACGCTTAACATTGGAGAAGGTCCTGAAAAAGAGGGAATAAAATGGTTTGCAGAAGCTGTAAAACGGATGACCACCGATCAGATTTCACTGATCCTGCTGGTTGATCCCTGCCAATTCGGGACCGTAAAAAATCAAGTGGAATACCTTCAGAGAGGTATCATAGACCTTGTGATAGAAGACCTTTATCTGATGGAAAAATTTGTTCCGGACTTTAATATATTTGCATTGCCTTATGGTTTTTCGAGTATTCAAAAGCAAAAGGATTTTTTAAATGGCACCGTGTTCAGGGAAATGATGCAAAAACCACTGTTGGACAAAGGTATTCGGTTCATTAACCCTTGCTGGAACTGGTTTTGGGGTGTTAAACGGGTACTGGTGTCAAAAAAACCGATATTCGGCCTGACGATGTTGCCGGGCTGAAGGTAAGGGTGTTTAATTCTCAAGTCCTCATACAATACTGGGAAAATCTGGGTGCCAAGCCCATTGTTATCCCATGGGAAAATACAGCCAAAGCCTTTAGCAATAATGAAATCGATGTGGTTCCCAGCTACAAATCCCTTGTGTATCCGCTGGAATTCTGCCGGCATGCCAAATATGTAACCGAGATCGGAGATATCGCGTCGATGAGATGTGTTGCCATGAATGAATCCAAATACCAGCTGCTTGCACCAGATATCCAACAGGCCTTGATTGAAGCCTGCAACAGGGCCGGTGACAATTATTCCAAAAGCATCCTGCGAATGGACAAGGAGCATGAGCGTCTGAACATCCAAAAATTCGATGCCGTTTATATCAAGGGGAAAAATGCCATATGGCAGGAGAACACAAAAAAAACCCAACAGAACCTGATCCGCAAAGGAATCATGTCTGAAAAACTGTGCCGGGAAATGGAATATTGTAATCAGACCGAATAAATTCAAATCAAAACACTGCGTATTTGCCAATTCAGACTCTGAATCTTCCCCGCTGGAAATTATGGAATTCAAACCGGCCAACCCAATTTCATGCAGCCGGATCGGGAGTGTTCAAAATTCTGTGTCACGGTTTATCGTCCAGATTTACTTCTGCAACTATCGGAAGTGAAAGACAGCCCCCCGAGAATGGGGCTTTGGTTTTTGTCAGTTTCCGAAATTGGCGATGTAAGGCTTTAATCGTATTGGTGGTGTATATTATCCGTCTAATTTCTTCAGGATATTTAAAAAAAACTCAGGCGTTCCCAGTTGTTCCGCCAATATTTAATTAATTGGATATTTGCCATTTCATTTGTTCTCCAAGGTATCCAATTCATCTTTGGCCAGATTCTTGTTAACCGTTTTGTACTAAAATGTGCGAGCTCATTGAACATACCCAACCAGTTCAAAATAATCAGAAAACAAAAGTCAGGATAAAAAAAACAAATCGACAATGGATATCCAGTCTTATTCAGATGCCAGGAATGCGTTGCTTAAGGCAATTCTCGAATGAAATGAAAAATGCCCAGATGTCACACCCAACAAAAGAGCGGACCCTCCAGAAACTTTATCAGAATCTCTGAAACGCCCGCTTTTAAAGCCTGGTACCGAAGAGAGGACTTGAACCTCCACGCCTTGCGGCACTAGATCCTAAGTCTAGCGTGTCTACCAGTTCCACCACTTCGGCTTTGGATCTGTCTGGAAGAAGGAAGATGGTGCCGAAGGGGAGATTCGAACTCCCACAAGCGTACGCTCGCTAGTCCCTGAAACTAGTGCGTCTACCAATTCCGCCACTTCGGCACATCTGTTGAACCGTTTGAACCTTTTTCAACCGCAATTTAAGATTGCGTTCGAAAGATGGTTGGGATATATATATGTGTTTGGAACATTTGTCAAGAACATTTATGCTGGTATAAAGGAAAATATGCTACTCGTAGAATCCCTGGATCAGATCAGCCCCCTTTTCAAAATGCGGTGATCACCATCGGCAACTTCGATGGGGTTCACAAAGGACACCAGGCCCTGCTGAAACAGGTTATTTTCAAAGCAAAAAAAAATATCAGGCACCTCCGTGGCCCTGACGTTCGAACCCCACCCGCTGAGGGCCTTAGGCATTGACACGCCGCCGCTGATCACCCGCCACGACCAGAAAATGGAGCTGCTGGATCTTTCCGGCATCGACGTAGTGATCTGCCTGCCGTTTGACAAGGCGTTTGCCGCCATCACAGCCCGGGATTTCATCGAAAAAATTCTGGTGGACAGGATCGGCATGAAATCGCTCATCATCGGTCCGGACTATACATTTGGCAAAGACCGGACCGGTAATATCGACATGCTCAAGGAACAAGGCGAGCGTTTGGGATTCGAAACCATTGTGGCGGACTGGATCAAGGATCCGGCCAGCAGGACCCACCGGATTTCCAGTACCCGGATCCGGCAGATCGTCATGAACGGCCAGGTGGATAAGGCCCGCCAGTTTTTGGGCAGGCATTACCAGATCCGGGGCAAGGTGATCAAGGGCCGCAGCCGGGGCGGAAGCCAGCTGGGGTTTCCCACGGCCAACATCAAACTGCATGATGAGTTGTGTCCCAAATTCGGGGTATATGCCGTGACCGTGGAAACCATTCACGGCAGATTCATGGGGGTGGCCAATATCGGATACTCGCCCACGTTTGA
>LQAH01000131.1_pt1 | contig 22241 bp, 25 predicted proteins | sample 1535791 | NCBI WGS metagenome assembly LQAH01 (sample SAMN04331585, study PRJNA305678) | bioreactor metagenome | isolation source: bioreactor_4 inoculated with Wadden Sea sediment 2nd replicate of a... | place: Germany:Bremen
ATTCACATCCAGCAGCGCTTCAGCCAGTTCCAGGACTACACCCCGGGTGACGCCGGGAAGGATGCCGTCGGGCGGGGTGATGAGTTCATTTCCCTTGATGCCGTAAATATTGGTGGTGGTGCCCTCCAGAACCCGGTGATCCCGGTCCACGTAAACCGCTTCAATGGCCCCTTTTTTACGGGCCTGCTGCTGGGCATATACCGCGTTGAGATAGGCCGTACTCTTTGAGGTGGGGATAAACCGTTCCATGTCCACCAGGGCAATGGCAGCCCCATCCGTATACCACCAGTCCGGTAATTCATGCCGGGGGGTCACCATCACCATGAAGATGCCGTTTCCCTGGGGGGTCACACTGTCGGGACTGATGCCCCCGGTATACAGAATGCGGATGTTGGATTCATTGTGATGTGGATTCTGCGGATGGCCTCCTTCACGATATCACAAATCTCCTGGTGGCTGTGGTGGAGCTGCAGTCCGATCCTGGCAGCGGAATTCTCAAACCGGGTGACATGCTCTTCGAGACGGAAAGGGCGTTTTATTGTATGTGATCATGAAATCAAACACCCCATATCCCTGAGCACCGTGATATCTTTTACCGATACCATTGCCTTGTCTTCTTCCACATACTTCCCGTCAATGTAATAGGTGTCCATGACCTCTCCTTAACCCCTGAAATGCTGTTAAATTAAACGAATAAGTTAACCAAACCACCTGCTGGGCGGATAAAAACGCCCGGCCGTGCGTCCAAAAATGTCCATTGATCACCACAATCAACTTAAACGTTAAACTAAAAAAGATCGCCGGTCTTGTCAAGCGTTTTTTTACGTCATGATCCTGCCCATGGGCTTCAACAATTTCTGGCATTCACAGCAGGCCTGTGATATACACTGGAACTGGAAAATGCGTGGGGTAAAGGTCATGGGGTTGCCATCGGCCTTCACATTCACGAAATGCCGGACAACAGGTGATGTCACGGCTGGAAAAAAGGGAGGCGACGTTCAACCATGAGCAAGGTCACCATCAAAGATATTGCCCGTAAATTCAATGTTTCAGCCACCACTGTATCCAACGCCTTAAACGGTAAACCCGGCGTGGGCAAATCAGCGAGAAAAGAGATACAGGACCTGGCCCGGGAGATGGGGTACCAACCCAACTATTTTGCCAAGGGACTGGTCTCCCGGCAGAGCTATGCCATCGGTCTGGTCATCACCAACATTACCGACCCGTTTTATCCGGAGCTGGCGCTGGGGGTGCAGGAAAAGGCCGGTGAATCCGGTTACAGTACCATGCTGTTCAATACCAACCACAAACAGGAGAGCCAGGAAACCATCATCCGGATGCTGGGTGCCAAGGGGGTGGACGGGATCATTCTGTCAACGGTCCGCCAGGATGACCCGGCCATTGATCTGCTGGATGAGATGGAAATGCCATATGTCCTGGTCAACCGGATGATCCTGAATCCCCGGAAAGCCGGTCACATCGATTCCGTGACCCTGGACAATTACAGCGGTTCACACCAGGCCGCCACCCACCTGTGCCGGCTGGGCCATACCCGCATTGCCATGATCGCTGGCGACATGGACGCTTCCACGGCCATTACCCGAACCAGCGGTGCCATGGATGCCTTCAAGGAATGGGAGGTCTCTATTCCGGACAACTGGTTCGTGGACTGCGGCTACACCAAAGACAGGGCATTCAACGCCGCCCGGAACATCCTCACACGGTCCGCCCCCGCCCCACCGCCATTCTCGCCCAGGATGACAACATGGCCTTAGGCGTCCGGGAAGCCGCCTATGCAGCAGGTATCAGGATACCGGAAGACCTGGCACTAGTGGGATTTAACGACATCAGTGTTGCATCGCTTATCGGAATCGAACTGACCACCATCCGGCAGGACCAGCACCACATGGGCATGACCTGTGCTGAGATACTGATCAACAAACTCCAGAATCCCAAACCCCGGGGATTGTGCCATAACGTCCTGATCCAGACCGAACTGGTGATCCGTAAATCCTGCGGATTCTACCCGGACGGATATCCCTGACACCGTCTCTCCCCTTCCCAGATCATACTTTGACCGCTTTCTGATCCGGGACCTTTTCTGGGATGGACATACCATGCCTTTGTCATCGGTTCTCGCTGGTTTTCCTTTCTTGTCAAGCGTTTTCATGTTTCCCGTCTGCCTGATTGTGATCGTTATCCCCTCCGGAAATCCCATTCTTTGATTCGATAAAAATCGATGCGCCGGATTCAAATACACTATAATGACTCCCTCCACTATATTCATATTTTCTATATCTACATGGTGAAATGATCAATATTAACAATTTGACGGTGTGCGGACCCATCAGGTACTAAAACGTTGTTTTCCACATGAGAGTGTATTGAATCGATCATTGAAAGGAGTCACATCCATGAACAAATTTTGGCAACCCGCTCAGGCATCATTGCGGTGGGCGCGGCCATCGGCATCCTGGCGCCGCTGCTCCAGAAACTGGGCAACCCCGGCAACATGGGCATCTGTGTGGCCTGTTTTGAAAGAGACATCTCAGGCACTCTGGGATTTCACCGGGCAGCGTGGTACAGTATCTGCGGCCAGAGATCATCGGATTTGTCCTGGGATCCCTGGCAGCGGCCCTGGCGTTCAGGGATTTCAGGCCCAGGACCGGATCGGCCCCGTTTGTGAGATTTGTGCTGGGCGTGTTCGCCATGATCGGTGCCCTGGTGTTTCTGGGATGCCCGTGGCGGGCCCTGCTGCGCCTAGCGGGCGGGGATCTGAACGCCGTGCTGGGGATAGCCGGGCTGGTTTTTGGCATTTGGATAGGCGCCCTGTTTCTGAAAAACGGGTATAACCTGGGCCGGACCCAGAAAACCCATGCGGCGGCCGGCCTTCTCATGCCCGTGGTGATGGCGGGGTTTCTGGTACTGATGCTGATGTTTCCCCAGGTGGAGGGGGAGCCTAAAAGCGGGATCCTGTTCTATAGTCTCAAGGGACCCGGGGCCATGCATGCGCCGCTGCTCATCTCTCTTATTGCCGGCCTGGTGATCGGCGCTCTGGCTCAGCGCAGCCGGTTCTGCACCATGGGCGCGTTCCGGGACCTGCTGCTGTTCCGGCAGATGCACCTGCTGTCCGGCGTCATCACCCTTCTGGTGACTGCCGGTATCGTCAATGTCATTTTCGGCCAGTTTTCCTTAGGCCTTGAAAACCAGCCCGTAGCCCACACCCTGCACCTGTGGAACTTTGCCGGCATGGCCCTGGCCGGGCTGGCATTCGCCCTGGCAGGGGGATGTCCCGGCCGCCAGCTGTTCATGGCCGGAGAAGGGGACGGAGATGCTGCCATTTTCGTGTTCGGCATGATTGTGGGAGCGGGATTTGCCCACAATTTCGGCTTGGCCAGCTCTCCCAAAGGGGTGGGACCCTACGGCATCCCAGCCGTGATCATCGGGTTCATCGCCTGTCTGGCCATTGGATTTTTCATGCGTAAACAGTCGTAAAGGAGAACCAGTCATGTCACAACTAATCGATGCCAGAGGCCTGTCTTGTCCCCAGCCCGTGCTCCTGTTCCTGGAGGCCGTGAAATCATCCGGCGGGACCCGGTTTGAGGTCAGGGTGGACACGGAGGCCTCAAAGGAAAACGTGTCCCGGGCCGCGGAAAGCCAGCACTGCCGCATCACGGATATCAAGCAGACCGGAGACGAATATCATCTGATCATAGAAAAAGCCCCATAGGTCCGCGTGTGAAAGCGTTATTTAATTATTTCAGGAAATCCCGGCCCAGGGACCCGGCCGCCGGCAGAAACGCACCGGCACCCAAAAAGACGAGTTTCAGACGGATCACGGCATTTTAGTGTTTGAACACACCAGCGAGGTGATCCAGGCGGAAAATCTGCTCAAAAAAAATGGATGGGATGTCCGGGTCATGGGCCCGCCCCCGGAGATCCGAACCGGGTGCGACCTGGTGATCGTGTTCCCCTTGATCGAGCAGCTGGAGATTGTCCGGCTGCTCGCTTCCCGTAACAACGAACCGCTTAAGGTGGTGCCCGTAACAGACCCGCTGCTGGAACCCGTAAGCCTGTTCCAGGTCAAGGATTTCGGGGACTGGCTCATGGTCCGGGCCACCAACATGAAAATCACGGTGGACAAACGAACCCGGATCATCGTCAACGTGTCCGGAGGCGGCTGTCCGGACGTGCCCTGGCTGGCCGGGGAATGGTGGGAAAAGTGCTGGATACGGCACCCGATCCCCTGGAGACCGGCCATACCCTGTGCGGGTATGCCCTGGGGCTGGCCTGCAGGGAGATGAAACACCAATGCTCGGCATAGTCGGCACCGTCCCGGACAATGACTTCGGCCTGGCCGAAGGGCCGGTGACACTGGAATACGGCCATCTGGTCCTGGGCGGAAGGCCCGTTCCGATTCACCGGGGAACCCCGGCCCTCATGGGGGCAGCCATCCAGACCCTGAGCGTATTCGGCCGAGACCATGCCACAGGCTTTCTGGCCGGGGATACGGGCAAGGGGCACGGCAGCAGACAACTGTATGACCATCTGATCACGGCTGCGCCCCTGTCCGATATCCGCACCCTGGTGTTCCATTATCTTCAGCCGGACACGGACTGGCACAACCGGGTCCTGTTCAGGCTTCAGGATCTGGAAAACAAACCTATCCTGATTGCCGATGCCGGGTTCATGTATGCCGCCAAGATGAGCGGGTCTGCCCCATCTTACGATTTGTTCACACCGGATGCCGGTGAACTGGCCTTTCTGGCTGATGAAACCGCGCCCCACCCGTTCTACACCAGAGGCTTTATTCTGCACACGGACAACCCGGTCTCCCAACTGGTGGACCGGGCCTATGCCCATGACAACGCGGCCCAATATCTGCTGGTAAAAGGGGCTGTGGATTATGTCGTGAACCAACAGGGGGAACTGTTCCGGGTGGAAGGCCCGTCCCATGAGGCCATGGAAGCAATCGGCGGCACGGGCGACACCCTGACCGGCATTGTCTCCGCCCTGATCAGCACGGGCATGGCGATTCCTGACGCCGCATTTGCCGCTGCCAGAGCCAACCGGACGGCAGGACAGTTTGCCTCTCCCACCCCGGCCACGGGCATCGACGAAATCATCCGCCAAATTCCTCGGGCCGTGGAAGCGGCTCTGAAATGACCCCAAAAAAAATATCGGATATGGAACCAAATCAGCTATTGACTCGGTATCCAGATCTGGATTTGCTTCAAATTCTTTCGTTATCCAGCCTGTTCTGAATATGATTCATGTTATCCAGATCAGTGGAACAACTTGCTAAACATAGTAAGGAGCAAATGTTGCTATATGTCAGAAAAAGATAAAATTCTAATAAAACAATATGCTCCCCACCCGGTGTTTACGTGTGATATCCAGTGCTATTGGACATTGAATTATTTCGATCCTGACAGTCTTAAAAAATTTTATCTGATTTCACTGAATGCCGGCCTGAATATTGTTCTCAATTTATCTAATCCTGTCGGATGGGGGTTGACGATTTCAGACCGGTTACGATTCCTGACATTTTTTTTAATCGACTCATTAGCAAGGTCTCTCAACACAAAACCCACTGGCGAAGTATCTCTTTTTGCTGTTAGATTTGCACCTAAAGGTTTTTATCCGTTTTTTTCATGGGGTTTCATGGGAAGATCCTTTCAGGGACGAATTGGTTTTTGCATTGGATCGGATATGTTCGTCAAAGGTAATGGCCACGGTCCGGTAGACCAGATGGGCCAGTTTGGAGAATGGGAGAAACGCCACCAGGTTGAAGGCCAGGATCAGGTGAACAAAGTAGAGGGGATAGGCCAGTACCGGGATATCAAAAAGCCTGATCAGCTGCACACCCATGCCAGAAACACCCAAGGCCAGGGCCAGTCCCGGCAGATACCAATCCTGGTAACTGCTTTTGGCATCCCGGTCCCGCAGCCGCTCCAGCATAAGCATGCCACTGCCATAAATCAGGGCCAGTCCTGAGATATTGGCCAGGATCTTGACAGGATTGAGCTGGGAGTAGGGAGCATGGCTGTTAAAGGCAAAAAGGGCAAATGCAAAGACCCCGGCCACAAAAGCCAGGCTCACAAAGGAGAAGGAGACCAGCATGTGGTGGCGTTTCCGGTTCTTGTTTGCCGTGCAGGCCGAGAACTTCTCATGACAGGCAATGGGTAAAAGGTTTCGGCCCAGGGATTTAAGATAGGGGATGAGGGGGATACTGCCGTTCACAAGACCTTTTCGTTGGAAGTGGGCGGTCATATCCCGGATAAAATCCCGGGCCGCCAGAAAAAAATCAAGCATACCAGCAGGGACAACGGGATAAAAATCAGTTCGATGAGTTCCACGGAAAAAAAGCGGGCATAGACAATTTCTCCCATGCCCGGCGTTAGGTCCATCCATCCAGTGGCAAGGCCTGTGCCCAGAAGGATTATGGCCGGGATGGCCAGCAGCAGGGGGATAAATTTGGGATGCCCCATCCAGGTATTGAATACTGCCGGCCGTGAATAATGGGCAATGGCTGTTTCCCGCACTGCAGCCAGGACATCACCGGGACGGGCGCCACTGGGGCAGCGGTCCGAGCAGTCGCCGCAGTTGTGGCACAGCCAGATATCAGGATCCCCCATGAGAAGGTCTTTGAGCCCCAGGAAGCATAAAGCATCTCTTTTCTTGGAAAGGGAGACACATCATGGGAAAGAGTGCAGACCACGGAGCAGGTGGCGCACTGGTAGCATTTTTTCAGACTGCCGCCCTGGGCAGCGGTGAGGTCACGGATAAAGGTGAGATCCGGCTGGACTTGCATGGGGGGTGTCATCTGTCCGTCTCCTTTTCAGGTATATGGGGGAAGGGTCTTTAACCCAGGGTCTGGGCCATCATCTTTTCCAGCATCACAAGCATTTGTCCGGCATCGTCGCATTTTTGCCGAAAAAACAGATGGGCCAGGACAAAAAAGTAGTCAGCCGTTAGGGAAAGACCTATATATCGGCAGTCCTTGTCCGGCGGGATCTCCCCGCGGTCCTGGGCAGCCAGGGCAAGGGTACTCACAGTTTCGGTAAAGGCCTGGTCAAAGGCCGCGATTTTGTCTGCCCATTCACCTTCCATAAATGCAATGTGCTTGAGATATTCCCGGGAGAGCCGGGGGCGGGACGTATAATATTTGTAGTTGAATCCTGCCAGATGGAGAAGCTGTTCCAAAAGCGTGTCCTGCTTTGGAATGCTAACCTCTGCCTCTTTGAAAAGCCGTTCAAGATCATCATGCAGCGCTGCAGCCAACAGCGAGGTCTTGCTGGTAAAATGTTTGTACAAGGTTCCAAGACCGATCTCGGCATGGGTGGCCACAGCCCGGATGGTGGTCTTTTCAAACCCGTTGGTGTCAAAGAGACACTTTGCGTTCTCCAGGATCAGGGCATGGGTCTGAGCCTTCTGCCGTTCCCGTATTTTACCCACCGGGATCTCGGGTTTTACCGCCATTATAGTTTCCTCTTGATCTCAGTTCTTTCAATGAACATGTTCGCTAACATAATCGCGTTCGCTTAAATTGTCAAGCGTGGATTCTCAAAAAGTAAGGGGGAGCTTTGTGAGGCCGGTGACAACGCTGTTGGGGTTTCACGCGAGCGCTGTCAATCAGCAGATATCAGCGGCATCGGGGGAGGTGGCGGCTTCGAGCCAGTCCCTTGCCGAAGGCTCATCAGAGCAGGCCTCTTCCATCGAAGAAACTTCGGCCACTCTGGAAGAGATTGCTTCCATGACCAAGAAGAATGCGGATAATGCAAACCAGGCGGACAGCTTGATGAAAGATGCCAATCAGATCGTCGGTGAGGCCAATTCGGCCATGACGGAATTGACGGGCGCCATGAGCGATATTTCAAATGCCAGCGAGGAAACGAGTAAAATCGTCAAAACCATTGATGAAATTGCTTTCCAGACCAACCTGCTGGCGCTCAATGCGGCTGTTGAAGCCGCCAGGGCCGGCGAAGCCGGGACCGGGTTTGCTGTGGTGGCAGATGAAGTACGAAATCTTGCCATGCGGGCGGCGGAAGCTGCGAAGAATACTTCACAGCTGATCGAAGGAACTGTGGCCAAGATTCGGGTCGGATCGGAACTGGTGGAACGAAGCAACAATGCTTTTCAAAGGTACGCGAGAGTACGTCCAAGGTGGCCCAATTGGTGGGCGAAATCTCTGCGGCTTCCCATGAGCAGGCGGAGGGTGTAGAGCAGGTGAATCTTGCGGTGGCTGCAATGGACAACGTGGTACAAAAAAACGCTGCCAATGCCGAAGAATCGGCCAGTGCTTCCGAAGAAATGAGCGCCCAGACCGAAGAGATGGACGCGGTTGTCGAAGGGCTTGTTGAATTGGTAGGAAACGTCAAGGACGTAAGATACACCGCCAAGCTCCTTCAACCTCATGTCCCTTGCAACGCGCCGATCAAAAAGATCAAAAGCGACTGCCCGGACCCAGCGTTTCACACAGCGCCAGAGAAACGGATGCAGCAAACGATCGACTGGAGGACATGGGCTTTTGATGAATGCATGAGTCCATCAAATCCAATCGTCATGCACCTAAGGGGTTGCCTTTGAAACGGCAACCCCTTTTTGTTAGCCCGGCATGGAGGCAATCCCTAACCCGAGGTCACTTCCCCCCGGGAGTTTATGCCTATAATTTACTGTCCGCCAACCCTTTATGCAGCAGGGCTACCCGTCCGACCGGCCGGATATGAGCTTGAGGCCTGTGCTTTGAGTCTTCCAGGTTCTGAGAATCTTCAGGGCTGATGAAGCGGCTGGGGGGTAAAGTGTCTGTGCCTGGGGTTCTTGAACCCAGGATCGATATTTGCCCTGATCATACTGAATGTTTTGACAAAATCCTGAAAAAATGATCCTATGGCTGTTGAACTCTGGCTAACCGTTCATCCTTCATGTGAATTTTTTTAGAACAGGTGTCTCATGAAAAAAATTTCGTTTTTCTCGGTATCATTCTTTTTGCGTCAATCACCACTGCATCGGCCGACGACAAGTTTGAGGCATTATTTGCCGGCCAACAGACCGTTGACGGAAACAACGCCCTGGCGGTCACGTTCTCTGAACCGGTTGACACCCGGCAGAACCTGGACACATATTTTTCTGTGCTGAGTTCAGATGAAACCCCACAGCAAGGATCATGGATCGTTTCAAAAGAACCTCAGATCATCTATTTCACCAATATCGAACCGGCAAACCAGTATACCGTTATTGTTCTGAAAGGGCTGAAAGACGCATCCGGCAGCCGTCTCGAAACGGAAAAAAAATTTTCAGTAACGACACGGGAGATCATTCCCACCATCAGTTTTGCGGACAAGGGATTCATCCTGGCCTCCCGCCTGAACCAGGGATTGCCGGTAATTTCCATGAACATCGATAAGGCGGATATCGATTTTTTCAGAATCAAACCCGGATTTGTCGATGAATTCCGCAGGGATTTTCCAACACAGAGCAAATGTACCATTATTACAACGACAACCTGAATAAATATGCCGATCTGGTGTACACTGGCCGATGGGACATAACAATAAAAAAGGATCTGCGGACCGAAGTCAACCTGCCGGTAAACACCATTGAGCCGCTGTCCGCTCCGGGTGTTTATTTTGCCGTGCTCAGGGGGCCGGGCACTATGACTACAGTATGAGCTGCACCTGGTTTACCATCAGTGATATCGGGCTTCACGCCAGGCGCTATCAAAACCGGCTGCAGTTCCAGTCCCAGAGCCTGGAAACGGCCCAACCGTTAAAAAACGTCGAAATTCAAGGGTATGATTCAGACGGCAACGTTCTTTTTGAAACGAAAACGGATTCAAACGGCCTGGCCGGTCAGGCGGGCGTTTTTGAAAACATTGCCTACATCATCGCCAAATCAGGTGACAGCATCAGTTTTCTGCCCATGAATGTTCCGGCCATGGATCTAAGCGAGTTCCGTACCGGAATCGAACCCTTCCGGCCGGTCGAGCTGTATGTCTACGGCCCTAGAAACTTGTATCGACCGGGAGAAACAGTGACATTGGACGGTCTTTTAAGAAATCAGGATGGAGAGATGACGGCCAGCATCCCTGTTTCCGGCAGTATCATCCAGCCCGACGGCAGGGTCGTGCATGAATTCACCTGGAAAGGCAGAAGCCTGAACCATTACCATTATGAATACACTCTGCCATCCGATGCCGTTACCGGCCAGTGGCAAATCGCATTCAAACGGGCCGGAGCAAATCTGAAAGAATACCGGTTCATCGTTTCCGATTTTTTGCCGGAAAGAATGAAACTGGATGTCAAAAGCCCGGAGGGGCAGGGAGAGATCCTTGACAGGAAAGATTTAGTATCCATTGAATTGAAAGGGGATTACCTGTATGGCGCGCCGGCTTCCGGCTGCAAGGCAGATGCGGCCATCCGGCTCAAGCCAGCCCGGGAACTGTTCAAGGAAAAATGGCCGGGATATGAATTCGGAGATGCCGCCGACACCTATTCCCAGTCCTTTAAAACCGACCCTGTCTTCCTGGATGCCGACGGGAAAACCCGGGTGACCATTGAGAATGAATGGGAAGATATTGACATCCCGCTGTGGCTGACAGCCGATACCAGCCTGTATGATGCCGGGGAAGACCGGTTGTCCGGACGAAATCATGGCAGATCTGGCCCGCTGACACCCTTGTGGGGATCCGTCTGCTTGCAGAAAACAACCAGGTGTCTGGCAACAGTACGGCACGGTTTGAAATCATTGCAGTGAACAAAGACGGGAAAAAAACACCCATTGACGGACTTGAGGCCGTTATCATCAAAGAACACCGGGAATATTACTGGGAATACCGGAATGAGCGCTGGCAGTGGCACCATACCAGCCAATTCTATCCGATTGACCGGTTCGCAATAAATGTGGATGCGATGACTCCGGCCGCAGTATCCATACCGGTCGACTGGGGCGGATACCGGCTTGAAATCCGCAACAAGGAAACCGGGCTTGTCTCCAGCCAGGCCTTCTGGGCCGGTTGGCTGCCGGAGGACCCCTCTTCCGGACGGCATGCCAACCGCCCGGACAGAGTCGATTTAAGCCTGGACAAACCTTATTACCGTGCCGGAGACACTGCAAAAATAACGGTCACACCTCCTGAGTCCGGCTCCGGTTATCTTTTTGTCGAATCCGATACCAATCTGGCCACGGTTCCGGTCACAGTTCCGGCAGAGGGAAAAACCTTTGAAATTGAGATTGATCCGTCATGGAACCGTCATGACCTGTATGTTTCAGCATTGATCCTCCGCCAGGGGAAACGCCTCACCCATACCCTTCCGAAGCGGTCCATCGGGCTGATCCCGTTGCGGCTGGATCGAAGTGACAGAAAGCTGGCCGTGGAAATTGATGCGCCCGATACCATCGAACCCAATCAACCCATTGATGTCTTCGTCCGCATTTCCCATGCAGACGGCAGCACACCGCAAACAGCCTGGGTCACCCTTGCGGCCGTTGATGTGGGCATCCTGAACCTGAGTCGGTTTAACACTCCGGATCCCCATGCCTTTTTTTTCCAGGACCGTAAATACAGCCCCCAGGCCCGCGACCTTTACCAGAACCTGATTGAGCCCAACAAGGGCGAATGGGCCAGGCTCCGGTTCGGCGGTGATATGGCTGCGCTCACACGGGGGGGCAGTAAACCGGCCACAGATGTTCAGATTGTCAGCATCAGCAAACAGGCCGTTGAGATAGATGAAAACGGCAATGCCTTTTTTGCCGTCGTCATCCCGGAGTTCAACGGCCGTTTGAGAATCATGGCGGTCGCACACACGGATCGGGATTTCGGGTCCGCTGACAGGGAGTTGACCGTGGCTTCCCCGCTCATGACCCAGATCACCATGCCCCGCTTTCTGTCCATGGGAGACAAAAGCAGCCTGGCCGTGGATGTCCACAACCTGACGGACAGCCCCCAGACACTGGATCTGGAAATGACCCTGAACGGCCCGGTACAGTTGCTGGGGCAGACCACCCATTCACTCACAATGGCACCGAAACAGAAAAAAACGCTCATCTTCACGGTATTGGCCGGACAACAGATCGGCAGATCCGATATCTTTTTAACCGTTGACGGGTTAAAAACCGATGAAAAAGACAGGCGGATCCAACGGTCCTGGTTTATCGAAACCAGGCCGGCCTTTCCGGCCGTGTCCCGGACCTTCAGGCCCGCACTTTCTGAAGGTGAAACGTTTGAAATCAAACCGGACCGGATGAAACATCTGATGGCCGGCACCATCGGGTCCAGTCGGTTTTAAGTGCCGCTCCGCCCATCGATATTGCCGGGCATGTCACCCAGCTGGAAGCCTACCCGTATGGATGTCTTGAACAGACCGTCAGCGGCATTTATCCCCATGTTCTTCTGTCAATTTCAGACTTTGCCCGGCTGGGCATCAACCAATCATCTCCGGACGAAACAGAAAAGAAAATCAGGACCGGTATTCAGCGCCTGCTGGAAAAACAAAAATCCAGCGGCGGCTTTGGATTATGGAATGCCAACAGCCCGGAAGGCTTCTGGCTGACCGCGTATGTCACGGATTTTCTCCTTCATGCCGGCCAAGCCGGTTTTGAAGTCCCGTCCAAAAGACTGGAAAAGGCCCTGGAACGCCTGGCAATCTATGTCAGACGTCCGGCAACGGTGCGGCCTGCCCCGTATTCTTCAACCCGGCACACCCGGGCTTCAGCCCGGGTATATGCGGCGTTTGTCCTGGCAAGGGTTCATCAGTTAAGTCTCGGCGATGCCAGGGCCTTATACCGTGATGTCAAAGATGACCTGCCGGGTCTTCTCGGACATGTCCAGGCCGGACTGTTTCTCTATCTGTCCGGAGACACGGCACTGGGCACAGAAATCATTGACGTCTCCCTTGCCAGGGCTTCTGTCATTCAGCGGGATCCCCACATATACTGCGGCGACTACGGCAGCCGGGTCAGGGACCTGGCGGTATCCTATTTTCTGATCTCCCGGTTTATTCCGGAAGCGGACAATGCAGACCGTCTGCTGGTACTGCTTCAGGATGAACTGGATGAACGGGAATGGCTCAGCACGCAGGAACGGAACGCCCTTGTCATGGCCGGAAGCATCCGGCTGAAACACAACAGGAAAACGTGGTCTGCAACCGTTCTGGCGGGGGATCGGCAGATGGATCTGGCAAAAACACACCTGGCCGGATCATCAGCCTGAACGGCGAATCTGCAACCGGATTCACCGTCACCAACACAGGAAAAGAAACGCTGTACCTATGTGTGACCTTGGCCGGATATCCCGATCAGATGCCTCAAAAAGAAAACGGCGGCATCCGGATATCCCGGCGTTACCTTTCCCCAGACGGCGCTCCCGTTGATGTATCCCGGCTTGAATCCGGTGACCGATTGATCATCGAGCTTGCGTTTGAAGCGCAAAAAAGAGTGCCGGACGGGCTGCTCGTCGATCTGTTACCTGCCTGTCTTGAGCTGGAAGATCCAAGCCTGGCCGGCAGCATGGTCATTGACGATATCCATGTGGATGAGCAGCCCATCGCCTTCTGGCACAAACAACTGGAAATCCGGCATACGGAGTATCGGGATGACCGGTTTGTGGCCGCCGTCAACATACCGGAGAACCGTTCAATGCGGATTTTTTATCCCGTACGTGTGGTCACGCCAGGGGATTTCCTTGTACCGCCTCCCCTGGCCGAGGATATGTACAAACCGTTTATCCGGGGCATCGGAGACACTCCGCCCCAGATCCAGGTCAAAAACCCATGATGCGGGGCGGAAGATGTCATGAAATTTGACTGGTTGGGGCAGCTCCGGCCATCTGAAAAATATGGACGAAAAGGATAAAAAAAAGGATCATTGCGGCCGCTGCGGCGGCCGCAATGATCCTTTGCCCGGTACTGCTGGATTTTTTGTTTCCGCTCCAGCTTGAAAACCGGCCCTGGTCAACGCTGATCCTGGCCAGGGACGGCACACCACTCAGGGCGTTTGCCGATAAAAACGGGGTGTGGCGGTACCCCACAGACCTTTCGTCGGTTTCACCGCTCTATATTCAGGCCTTGTTGACCTATGAAGACCGATGGTTTCATTACCATCCCGGTGTGAATCCGTTCTCTTTTTCAGGGCGCTGAAACAGAACGTTGCGGCCGGCCGGATTGTATCCGGCGGCTCCACTTTGACCATGCAGGTCGCAAGGATTCTATACCCCACCCAGCGCACACTGGCCGGCAAGATGAAGCAAATATTCAGGGCTTTCCAGCTGGAGGCGCATCTGTCAAAAAATGAAATTTTAACCCTGTATCTCAATTATGCCCCGTTTGGCTCCAATATCGAAGGGGTCCAGACCGCCAGTTTTACCTGGCTTGGGAAAAAAGCGGATCAGCTTTCCCATGCCCAAGCCGCACTGCTGGCCGTCCTCCCCCAGGCACCCAGTTTTACCGGCCGGACCGTCATCCTGAGCGGGCCAGAATTGCCCGGGACAAAGTGCTTGACCGGATGGCCGAATTCGGGGTATGGCCCCCCGAACAGGTTAAAGCGGCCAAACAGGAGAAAGTGACGTCATTCCGGTTCAACCAGCCCCTGAATGCTCCAATTCTCGCCAGACGGCTGTTTTCATCCGCCAGGGGACGCCGCCTTTTGCACACCACGATTGACTATGATCTCCAGCGCCATCTTCAGGAAATGATCATGGATTATGTCTTTACACTGGGAGAACAGCAGTCCGGTGCCGCCATGGTCATGAACCACAAGACCCTTGAGGTGGTCGCCTATGTCGGTTCTTCAGACTTCACCAGCAAACCCAGAAACGGACATGTGGATATGATCCGGGCCGTCCGGTCGCCCGGTTCCACATTAAAGCCGTTTTTATACGGCATGGCCCTGGATGAGGGCATCATCCATTCCCATTCTCTGCTGATGGATACGCCCAGATTCCGGAAAGAGTATACCCCTGGGAATTTTTCACGCGGTTTTCCGGACCGGTCAGCATGACCCGGGCATTGAGACTCTCACTGAATGTCCCGGCCGTCCAGGTTTTGGAAGCCTTTGGCCCGCAGACATTTCACGACCGCCTAGTCAATGCCGGTGCTACCCTATATATATCCGGGCGGCCCAATCTCAGCATGGTGCTCGGCGGCCTGGGCACCAGCCTTGAATCCATACTGGTCCTCTATTCCGCCCTGGCCCGGAACGGCATTACGGGCATGCCCAGAATGATCAAGAACGATCCGGTACAGGAGCGGTATCTGATGTCCAGAGGTGCGGCCTGGATCATCGGCCGGATCCTGTCCCAGCCCATGCCGGGATTTGAAGGGATCAGCCGTCTTTCCGGCCGGACACCCATGGCGTGGAAAACTGGTACGAGTTACGGTTTCAGAGATGCCTGGGCATTCGGCATCATGGGAGATTACGTTGCCGGGGTCTGGATAGGACGACCGGATGGAACCCCTGTCCCGGACAGTACGGGGCCGTCACGGCCATCCCGCTGCTGCAAAGAGTCTTTGAAACCTGCCACTGTCTGATTTCAGAAAAACCGGCCCTCTTCCGTCTCACCGAAACAGATCTGCTGGCCCATGGGCACACTGAAATCCCTGACAAAAGGAAAATGTTTTGTCACCCATGACGCCTGGATTCTGGACAATCAAGTCCCACTGACGTTGAACCTGGACGACTCACCCGGGGCCACACTTTCGCACACGGTCTGGGTGGATGCCGTCGGCCGGCGCGCCAAACCGTCCTGCGGCGGAATAAAAACCGTCGCCCTGTCCGTATGGCCCGCTGCTGCCGAGCCCTGGCTCCCCCATTCATGGAAAGCCCAAAATATCATTCCCGAAACCTCCCCGGACTGCCCGGATATCGCCCCTTTGACCGGCACCCGGATACACATCACCTCGATCTTCCCGGGCAGTATGATATCCAGGCCGCCCGGACAAGCAGCCATCCCGGATATCCCCCTCTCCGCACTGGGCGGGAGCGGCCGGCTGCACTGGTTCCTGAACGCCGAACCGATTGCCGTCATCCCGGCCGGAAGCTCCGGCACCATTCCGCTTCCACCGCCCGGTGCCTACCAGCTGGCAGTGGCCGATGACAACGGCCATGTGGACATGGTTCGTTTTACCGTCATTTCACTGGATTAAAGGATCTTTTCCCGCCCTTTGTATGTCGATGATGCCACCTGATCAGGGATTTTCACGGTCTGTCAGCACAAAAAAAACCAGGTATAGGTATCTTTGATCTCACCTGCTTTGATAAAAAGTGGCCTGTTACAGCGGAAGCCTGAAAGCGGATTTTAATTCCCGCAGGGATTTATTTGAGGTAATATCCGTGATACCGGGGATCTTTCTCAATTTCCGGCCGATACGCTTCCCATACTCAACCAGGGTTCTTGCCGCAAAAATGACCAGAAAATCTGTTGCCCCGGAGATGTTATGGCAGGACGTCACTTCCGGGCAGTCGTTAACTGTTGTCTCAAAAATCCGGGTAAGCGTCTCATCAAGGGGTACGAATTCAACCCGGATAAAGGAGTTGACCCCGAACCCAAGCTTCCGCCAGGTCAGCATTGAAATTTTCTTTGCAGCTATTCGCAAAAAATCGAAAAAAAAGCAAGCACGTTTCAGGCTTTATAGGATATCATATGATCCATTGACTAGAATGCGATAAATTGACCGAAACCAAAACAGGAGGACCGATGAAGGCGATACTTTATGAAGAATTCAGGGGAACCCCTGAACTTGTCAGCTTACCCGATCCTGAACCGGGAAACGATGGTATTGTGGTGAAGGTGATGGCTACGGGGCTCTGCCTCAGCGACTGGCATGGCTGGATGGGCCATGATCCGGATATCCGGCTGCCCCATGTCCCGGGCCACGAACTGGCAGGGGAAATCACAGCGGTGGGTAAAGATGTGGTGCGATGGAAGATAGGAGACCGGGTGACCGTCCCCTTTGTCGGCGGATGCGGCAGATGCCCGGAATGCCATTCCGGGCATCACCAGGTCTGTGACCATCAATTCCAGCCCGGCTTCACCCACTGGGGCTCTTTTGCTGAATATGTGGCCATCCACTATGCAGATATCAACCTGGTCCGGCTGCCGGAGGAACTGGACTATGATATCACCGCAAGCCTTGGCTGCCGTTTTGTCACCTCCTTCCGGGGGGTTGTGGATCAGGGACGGGTCTCAGCCGGGCAATGGGTTGCCGTACATGGATGCGGGGGTGTAGGCCTTTCCGCCATCATGATCGCTTCGGCTTTGGGCGCCAATGTGATTGCCATAGACATCAGCGACGACAAACTTGAGCTGGCCCGGCAGATGGGCGCTGATCATACCATCAACAGCAAAACCGTATCCAACCCGGTCGAAGCGGTGCGGGAGCTGTCCTCACGGGGGGCCCATGTTTCCATCGATGCCCTGGGCCACCCGGAGACCTGTTACAATTCCATTGCCAATCTCAGAAAACGGGGAAAGCATGTCCAAATCGGCCTCATGACAGGGGAGCACAGCGCCCCGAAAATTCCCATGAGCCAGGTCGTTGCCAACGAGCTTGAACTTTACGGAAGTCACGGGATCCAGGCCCATCGGTATGACGCTATCTGGGAAATGATCAAGGCCCGGAAACTGAAGCCGGAAAAGCTGCTGGGTAAAACCATTTCCCTGGAAGAGGCCATTCCGGCACTGATGACCATGGATCGGTATGAAAACCAGGGGATCACCATTATTGATCCGGTCCCGGCCTGATCGCCCTGCCATAAACCGATGCCGCGTCTGACTGGCCCAGTTTTTTGGGCGGCGGCATGCTGGGATGGGACCAACAGCACCGGCAATAATGAATGCCATGCCGGCAAGATGGGGTATTTAAAACCATGTGCCTTGACGTCCTCTCCCTTTTACTGATATTCGAGACTTTCTGAATGGGCTCATTCATGAAATGACCACTGACGATTATCAGGCAAAAAATGTTTTTATTAACAACGATTCACAGTATTGACCCAGCTATTTTTTGATCACGGGGACCATTTTATGGATATTGGCAACACAATTGAGATGCGGGTGGTAAACAGTCTGGCACAGATCAACCGGTCTTCCTGGGAAATGATCCGCGATAAAAACGAGCTGGTCACGGATCCGGATTATCTCAATGGCGTTGAAACGTCGGAAGTCATAGACTGTGAATACAGATATTTTGAGTTCTATGACAACAGCCGGTTGATCTGTGCCATGTCCGGATATATCCTGATGAACGATGCCGCCCTGTTCCACGGCAGTTTGTTAAAAAAAATCACCGCCCTGGTCAGAACGGTTGTCCCTGGTTTCCTGAAAACCAGAACGCTTGAAATCGGTTCACCGATCAACCTGGGGCTTCCTGTCCTGATTTCAGAACGGGCAACCCCGGAACAGCTCGACACGGCAGTGGATCTTCTGAAATCCTATGCCAGGCGGAACCGGGTCAAAGCCTTATTGATCCGAGATTTCATGGCGGAACGAAAACCGTTTGAAGTGACGCTGCCAAAACCGGATTCATCTGCGTTCTCAATCTGCCCAACAGCCTGATGAAAATGGAATGGGATTCATTTCAGGATTATCTGTCCTGCCTTAAAAGCAGATACCGTCAGCATGCCAGGAAGCGGATCAGAAAAAAAGACTCGTCAAAATAGAAACCGTCATCACCTGTGGCCGCGACGGACTGAAATCAGTTGGAGATTTTGTTGACCTCTTCAGGCATGTCTTGGAAAAATCCGAAGAATATAAGCGTGAGTTTATCGGAGAAAAGTATCACAGAGCCATGTTCGAAAATCTCAGGGACTGTAACTACTGGCTTCAGTATTTCAAGGATGGCAGACTGGTATTTTTTGCTCATTTCATCGTCTATAAAAAAACATGGTGATTCAGTTTGTTGGAATGGATTATGATGTTTCCAGAACAGCTCTTCTGTATTTCAATGCATACTACGATCTGATCCAGTTTGCGATAGAAAACCGCATCCAGACCATTGAGGCCGGGATTACCACCTACCGGGCCAAATCTGAGCTGGGATTTTCCATTATTCCCCAACGAATGTACATCTGGCACAAAAGCCCCCTGGTCAGACCGTTCATCCCTTTTTTTTTCAAGGCGACCCGCTACAGATCGATGCGTGTCACCATGCCTTTAAAAATGGCGGACACCAGTACCTATGGGACGGCAAAGAAATGCACACCAACCCGGATGACCTGTAGCCCAGGGCCTTTGGTTGATGTGTCTCACGTTCCCGTCTCCTTGAACACTTTCTTGTTTGCAGTGGAAGCGGTTTTGTTGAAGATCCCATAAAGCCGGCCGATAATTACGGTAAGGCCTCTGTGCCGGCATTGCATAAACATGGAGAGCGGAATCATTCGCGCGCCGTAATCGGTCTTGAGTGAAAATCAGGTCAGTGCCATATCTATTTTTTCTGTCTGCAGTCGGATACCCAGTCTGATGATCTGTTCCATGGCAAAAAAAGGCCCGTCCCGGCGGATATCCGGCTCTCTTCCAAATACACCCATCTGAGAGTATCCGGCCGTCTATTACTGCAAGTGCGTGTCCCTGCAGCGTCGTTCCCTGATAAATTTTCACCAGCCGGCAATTGCCCTTAAGCTCCTTATCAATGTGGGTGTAAAAAAGTCCGGGCTCACCTGTTCTCTTGAAAATTCCTGAGCATATCGGCTGACATTCATCCATTGTCCGGAAAGCGGGCGCCCAGATCTGAAAAAATCAAAGCAAAAAACCCAGGAGTCTGCCTTTTCAAGAATCGAAAACCATACCGAGGATATTCGGCTGTCTATCCTTGTCCGTTATACCCAGGCTCCTTTTACATGTTTTAAAGCAGAAATCGCACAATCCAGCAAAATCATCACGCGACACTCATTCATGGAAATGATCATGAGGTTCGGCTTCGTGGCCGGGATGCTCGTGCTCATGCACCAGGCGGTGGGCATGGTCATGGGTTTTCCGGCCTCCGGGGTGGGTGTGCACAAACCGGTGGGGATGATCATGCAGATGTTCATGGGGATGGGTGTGGACGGTGCATCCGTGGCAGTGGGCGTGGTCATGGATGTGCAGGTGGGGATGACGGTGTTCATGTTCATGTTGCAGCTGCTGGATGGCAAAAGCCGTGCGCTGTCGATAGGAAAACGACAGACCGTTGTGACGGCACAGTTTGTCATCCTGCATAAAATCCGGGGTGGACAGATCACGGATAACCCGGCCCTGGTGCATCACCAGGGTGCGATAGGTCAGTTTTTCAATAAAAAACAGGTCGTGGCTCACCAACAGGAGTGTTTTATCAAAGGTTCCAGAATGGCCATGAGTTGTTCTTCTCCCCGGGGATCCAGTCCGGCCGTGGGTTCATCCAGGATGAGCAGGTCCGGGTCCATGGCAAGAACACAGCCCAAAGCCAGGCGCTTGCGTTCCCCACCGGACAGGTGCAGGGGCACCCGATTTTCAAATCCCTGCATCCCCACCCGGACCAGGGCATCTGCGGCCCGGTGCAGGCACTCATCCATTGAAAGCCCCAGCCGGCGAAGGCCGAACATCATCTCTTCCTTTACACTGGCACAAACAGCTGGTCGGCACAATCCTGAAACACCAGCCCGGCCCGGCGCCACAGATTCTTGTGCTGTTTTTGGGTCATGCGATTTCCCTTGAAAACAGGTTTCCTTGGCCCTGGCGCAGTCCGCACAGACAGGCCAGCAGGGTGGATTTCCTGCCCCGTTTTCCCCCACCACCGCCGTCTTTTCTCCTTCATGAATTGCCAGGGAAAAATCCTGGAGCCCGGGGGTGCCGTCCGGATAGACATATCCGTAGTTTTCCATGCAGATCAGGGGCGGACAAACGGAATGAGGCCTCTGGATTTCGTCGCATTCACATGAGTGGGAGGGGCTGGTTGCATTGTTTTCATGAATCTTTGTCCCATTGGCCGGGATGGCCAGGCGAAAGGAAAAATCCAGGCCGTGGTCCCGCAGGGAGTCCCGCCGGGAAACCAGTTCGCGCAAAGTATGCTGGTGGTGGATGCCGCCCTTGTGAAGTACCACGGCTTTTCGCACAACTCGTAGAGAAAATCAGATCGTGGGAGATGCAGATCAGGGTGCCGTCAAACCCTTTGAGCAGCTCCAGAAACACGGCCTCCTGTCCCGGATCCAGGTTGGTGGTAGGTTCGTCCAGTATCAGGATCTCAGGCTGCATGGCAAGGATGCCCGCCAGGGCGGCCCGTTTTTTCTGGCCGAAACTCAGGTTGTGGGGCTCTTTGTAGGCCAGATGCGCCAGGTTGACCCGGTGCAGGGCCTGTCCGGCAAACATGGCCGCGGTTTCCCGGGATTTTCCCTGGTTACGGGGACCGAATGCCACATCCTCCATGACCGTGTGCCCAAACAGCTGGTCATCCGGATCCTGGAACAGCACTCCCATCTTGAGACGGGCTTCGTCCAGATGGTCCCCGGTCAATGCCCTGCCCTTGAAACAGACGGTTCCCGGTTCCGGGGCCAGCAGCCCGCTAAGCAGCTTGATCAATGTGGTCTTGCCGGATCCGTTCGGCCCCACCAGCGCCACCCGGTCCCCTGGCAGGATGTCCAAGTCGATTCCGGACAGGGCCTGGATTCCATCGGGATAGGCATACCCCAAGTTCCGGACGCTGAAACCGGGTCCGGCCTCCTGGATTCTGAACACGTCCTCTGGCCGGTGGAGCCAGTTTTGCGCTGAAAAGCGTCTTTGTATGACGAGCGGCCGGCTTTCCTTCGTGATGTTTTCATGTTACCCTTCCAAGTAGCCCGCCATAGTTACTGTCCGGTTTGGCGCCGGAAATGGCCCCGGCGGTTGCGCTTTCAAATAACTTCCATGTCCTGAGAGATCCACAAACAAAGGAGGAAAGCATAAGAAGCCAGGTATTCGCTTAAAATTGAACACTTTCATATAAATCAAAAAAAACGAGCGCCGTGCCGGCGGCCGCCCATATGCATGTCTGCAGGAGATCCCGCCACTGAATCCTCAAATCACAGGGAGAGGGAAACCGTCCTTTATACCCCCTGGCCTGCATGGCATCAAACACCCGTTCCGTCCGTTCAAAACTGCGGACAAACAGCATCCCCAGAAAATTGGCAAGGGCCCGCAGGGTGTCTATATCCGTTTTTTTTTAAACCCTCGGGCCTGCATCCCCGCAGTCATTCGCCGGGCTTCATGGGTGAACACATGCAGATACCGGTAACTGATCAGTACCATCTGGCCGGCCATA
>LQAH01000132.1_pt1 | contig 22232 bp, 35 predicted proteins | sample 1535791 | NCBI WGS metagenome assembly LQAH01 (sample SAMN04331585, study PRJNA305678) | bioreactor metagenome | isolation source: bioreactor_4 inoculated with Wadden Sea sediment 2nd replicate of a... | place: Germany:Bremen
TAGATTTTGATTATGTTTTAAAACATAAAAAAGGTATTAAAGACCAACTTATTGAGGTGAACAATAAAAACCTTATAGTAACCATTAACCCTATTTATCATGGAACTAAAACTTTATGGTGCCGTTGCTATGATAAGAGCCTTTAATGAAGAAGAAGTTAAAACAACATGCATTTCGTAAGCAAATTATGAATAAAGGACATAAAAGCAAAATATAGATTTGATGATTTAAGAGGAGACAGCGCTGCTTTATTAAACCTGAAGGAAGTAGCTGAACGCATGAGTAAGTCTGACTCGTCTGTCCTTATATATGGAGAGAGTGGTACGGGTAAAGAACTTATTGCACAAGCCATGCACTTTACATCTAAACGAAGCCAGTATCAATTTGTTGCTCTTAACTGTGGTGCCTTACCAGAAAGTTTACTGGAAAGTGAACTCTTTGGCTATGAAGAAGGGGCTTTTACAGGAGCAAGAAAAGGTGGGAAGCCAGGCTTATTCGAATTAGCACATCAGGGTACCATATTTTTAGACGAAATAGGTGAAATGCCAATTAGTACGCAGTTAAGATTATTAAGAGTATTACAAGAAAGAGAAGTCATGCGTATTGGTAGTGATCATCTTATTAAAATAAATGTTAGGATTATTGCAGCATCCAATAAAAATTTGAAGAAGTTAGTGAAAGAAGGCTCTTTTAGAGAAGACTTATATTATAGACTCAGTGTATTACCATTAAAAGTACCAGCTTTGCGTCAAAGAAAGGATGACTTAGATACATTGATCGAACATTTCAAGAAAAGTATCACATGCACTTTGAGTTTGATGATGAGGCTAAATCACTTTTAGATGCATATCATTGGCCGGGTAATGTACGTGAATTAAGAAACTATGTGGAGTATTGGACTAATTTAAATAAGACTACCATTAGTAAATGGATCTTCCCTTTTAGAAGATATGGAACTTGGAGAAAATACATTTGAAAAAGCAAAGGATGTTGATTTTGAAAGATACATGGAGTACACCAACCATGGTTAGGAGTTTCTGTTTTTTATTATCGAATCTTCATACTTGGAAACAAGATGGTAAACGTATTGGAAGAAAAGCACTTTATAGTCATGCACGTGAGTCGGGGTATTCTATAAGCGAACATGAAGTAAGGTATGTACTCTTACAAATGGAGAACTTTGGCTATGTGAAAATACTTAAGGGTAGAGGTGGAACCGTTATTACACCCTTTGGGTTAATGCACTGAAATTATTTTAAACAATGTATATAAAGTCATGTAAAGCGTTAATGATTAATTTCATTAACGCTTTTCTGTGTGTATAAATATGAGGCTTTGCTCTTTTGTGTGTATAAATATTTATGTGGCTGTTCTTGCTGTGCACAGCAAGAACAGCTAAGTGATCTGAGAATCGCTCTTGTAAAACAAAGATGAGCCTAATACGTATTTAGAGCTCCTAAAACAACTTGGCACGGTTGTTGCTTTAATAAAGAGTACATGATAGGCAATAAGTTTTGGGGGAACTATCATGACTCATTATTATAGAAAGGAGTTATATTTATGCAAAGCGTAAATCAAGATGTAGAAAACCGTGATCAGTTTGGTTCTAAATGGGGATTTATTTTAGCAGCAGCAGGATCAGCGGTTGGTCTAGGAAACCTATGGCGTTTTCCAAAAGAAGTTGGATCAAACGGTGGAGGTGCCTTTGTATTACTGTACTTATTTTTTTATTATCATTTTAGGTTCCAGCATGGTTCTAGCAGAGTTTATTATAGGTAGGCGAGGTAAAGGTAGTGCAGTTGAATGCTACAGCAAAGTAAACCAAAAGTTTAAGTGGGTAGGTTATTTAGGCATGATTGCAGTTATTGTATTACTTGCCTTTTACGCCATTATTGGTGGTTGGACCATTGCCTATTCCTTTAAAGCTGTAACTGGTGGCTTATCGAACTTAACACCTGATGAATTAGGTGGCATATTCGGTGGTTTGGTATCTAACCCAACACAGCTTTTAATTAATCAGGTTTTATTCCTAGTAGCAACCGCATTTATTGTTGCTAAAGGTATAGCCGGTGGTATTGAAAAGTACTGTAAAGTCCTTATGCCAATGCTCTTTGTATTACTGGTTATTATGGCTATCAGGTCTATTACATTACCTGGTGCTATGGCTGGCGTAATGTGGTATTTGAAACCAGATTTTTCTGCTATTAATAGTTCCGTAATCGTAGGAGCCTTAGGACAGGCCTTTTTCTCATTAAGTTTGGGTACAGGCGGTATGGTTACCTACGCAAGTTATTTAAACTCAAAAGAAAATTTAGGTTCAACAGCTATATCTGTAACCATAGCAGACACAACTGTAGCCTTGTTAGCTGGATTTATTATTATTCCTGCAGTCTTTGCCTTTAACTTGGAAGTAGGAGCAGGCCCAGGTCTGGTGTTTATCACACTGCCTCAAGTTTTTGCAAGTATGCCAATGGGTAACGTGTTTGCAGTCTTGTTCTTCTTCTTACTGTTTGTTGCTGCTCTAACATCTTCTATCGGTATGTTAGAAGTAGGTGTTGCTTTTATGGAAGAGCGTATGAGTATGTCGCGTCAAAAAATCACTTGGTTAGCGACACTTATTGTATTTATTTTAGGTGTACCACCACTGCTAAGTTTTGGCCCTTGGAGTCATATTACATTAGGGGGGCGCAACTTCTTAGATATGTACGACTACTTTGTTAGTAACCTATCCATTCCATTAGTTGTCTTCTTACAGCTGTATTACTGGGTTATGTGTGGAAGAAAGAAGACGTTATGGACGAAGCAACAAGCAGTGGTACATTCCAAAGCTCTTTATATGGTACATGGTACAACTTAATTAAATACGTAGTCCCAGTAATTCTTATCATTGTTTATTTACAAGCACTTGGAATCATAAAGCTCTAATAAAAAATCAAATGAATGTACAATTTAGCCGCTAAACACGCAAAAGGCGCTAAAAAAAAACTAAACCAAAAAAGAATTATTTTAGCGTGTTTCGCGTCTTTTCTTGCCCTTTTTAGCGGTAAAAGAGGTCTTGAACTTTTAGCTATTTATAAATATAAAAGGAGAATGAATCATATGAAAAAATTTTATGCCAGAACCATACAAAATCAAATCAGTAGAAATGCTTAATATTTTATCACAGGCAGAAAGAGATGCGGCTGTAGTTGAAGCGGGTTACAATACCTTCTTATTAAAGTCTGAAGACGTTTTATATCGACCTGTTAACAGACAGTGGGACAAGTGCCATGAGTGACGACCAATGGCAGGTATGATGCGTGGTGACGAAGCTTATGCAGGTAGTAAAAACTTCTTTAAATTAGATTCTACTGTAAAAGAACTCTTTGGTTTTAAACATATGGTGCCAACTCATCAAGGGCGTGGTGCAGAAAATATTCTTGGTATGATTACCATAAAGGAAGGTGACTATGTCCCAGGAAACATGTATTTTACAACTACTCGTTATCATCAAGAAAATAACGGCGCAAGTTTTGTAGATATTATTTGTGATGCTGCTCATCAGCCAGACCGTGATGATGTAGTGTTTAAGGGGGATGTAGATTTAAATAAACTACAAGCTTTAATTGACCGTGTAGGAGCTGATAAGATTCCATATATTTGTCTTGCTGTTACAGTTAACCTAGCAGGTGGTCAGCCTGTAAGTATGGCCAATATGAAGGCTGTTTATGAGCTAGCAAGTAAAAATGACATTATGGTTATGTTTGATGCAACAAGATGTGTTGAAAATGCATGTTTTATAAAAGATAAAGAAGCGGGTTATCAAGACAAATCAATCAAAGAAATCGTCCTTGAAATGTTCTCATATGGTGACGGTTGTACCATGAGTGGTAAAAAAGATTGTCTTACTAATATTGGTGGTTTCTTATGCGTAAATGATGACGAACTCTTTGAAAAAGCTAAAGAACTCGTAGTTGTTTATGAAGGTATGCCTTCTTATGGCGGTATGACTGGACGTGACATGGAAGCTATGGCAATTGGTATGTGGGAATCTATTGACTATAACTACATTAAGCACAGACTAAGTCAAGTTGAATACCTAGGTCAGAAACTTATTGATGCTGGTGTACCTGTTGTTAAGCCTATTGGTGGTCATGCAGTCTTTTTAGATGCTAAAGCCTTCTTACCACATATTGATCAACAAAAGTTCCCTGCTCAAGCACTGGCAGCAGCTATTTACAAAGATTCTGGTGTAAGAACAATGGAAAGAGGTATTGTTCTGCAGGTCGTGACAAGAATACAGGCAAAACCATGTACCTAAACTTGAGCTTGTACGCTTAACAATACCAAGACGTGTTTATACCTATGCTCATTTAGACTATGTAGCAGATTCTGTGATTAGCTTATTCAAGAAAAGAGATGAGATCAAACCACTTGAGTTTGTATATGAACCTAAGATGCTTAGATTCTTTACATCTCGTTTTCAAGAAATCGACTAATCATTAAATATATAGTCATGTTACCTCCTTTGTTAAATGGGTAAGAGTCAAATGAAGGAGGTGGCATGATGAAGTTCAAATGGGAAGAAAGTTTAATGTATGGTGTTGAACTATGGATACTGAACATGAGAGAATTATAATCAGTGGATGTTCTTTATGATGCAATACAGAATCATGAAAGTGATGAAGTTATATTAGAAACAATAAAGTTTTTGTCAAAATATGTTGTAGAGTCATTTTGACTCGAGGAAAAATTACAAAAGAAATATGCCTAATCCAGAAATTGAGAGTCATAAGCAAATACATACTGATTTCAAAAACCTTGTTGGTGATTTGATAGATGAGGTCAAAACCAAGGGTTTAACAGCTAAACGTAAAATAGAAATAAACAAAATGGTCCTTCAGTGGTTAAGAGATCACATTGCAAAAGATGATAAAAGTTGTCGCTGAGCACATAAAATCGAATGGATAATTAATAAAGAAAACTCCTATACTTTGGGGTTTCTCTTTTTTGTTGCCTAATTAAGTTGTTGTTATCCATATGTAAAGAAATAGAAAAAGGAATGAGGAAGTCTCTTGTTTTGAAGCTTCTTATAGAATTATGGTGATTTCATTATTATGTGCCTAAATATTACCTGTATAAAATTGTATTCACATCAAATTAATACGAATTGCAATTTTGTCCAGAATATTCTGACAACTTATTGTTAATAATCCATAAAGGCAAGTTTATACATACGTTGAATATCTACAATAAGCAAAATAGAGAAAGCTTGATCATTGTATATAACTTCAGGGGATAGTGGTTATATGGTAATGATGTTGGTCGGATGGGACCTATTTTATCGGTGTCTGCTAATAAAAGAGAAAACTTTTGTAGCAGGTAAGTACACAAAGGAGGATATTTAATGTCAGCAAATCCAAAAGAATGGACTCACAGGAATCGGGTGGTTTTCTAGAGAGACAGTTCAAACTCAAGGAACATGGTACAACAGTAGGGGTCGAAGTTACGGCGGGGATAACAACTTTTATGACAATGGCTTATATATTAGCTGTTAATCCTGGTATTTTATCTGTATGTGGAATGGACTTTTCGGCAGTATTTGGTGCTACAGTAATTGCGTCTTGTATTGCAACACTTTGTATGGCCTTTTTAGCTAATTTACCGTTTGCACTTGCTCCAGGTATGGGACTTAACGCGTTCTTTGCATTTACAGTCGTACTAACCATGGGGTATTCATGGCAATTTGCATTAACAGCAGTATTCTTAGAAGGTATTGTATTTATTATTTTAACTTTCTTAAATGTTCGAGAAGCTATTATTGATAGTATTCCTACCAATGTTAAACATGCAATATCAGTAGGTATTGGTTTATTTATTGCATTTATTGGTTGTAAAAACGCTGGTCTTATTGTAACCAATGAAGCTACTTTAGTTCAAATTGGTGAAGTTACACACGGTGGACCTTTACTAGCTATTATCGGTCTTGTTATAACGGGTGTTCTTTTAGCTAAAAACGTTAAAGGCGCAATATTCTTTGGTATTATTGCATCAACAGTTATTGGTATTCCATTAGGTGTTACAGATCTTTCGACTTTTGATTCGGCTATGCTATTCAAAGTTCCAGATATGTCACCGGTATTCTTCCAGTTCGAATGGCATAATGTGTTTACATTCGATATGTTTTATCGTTCTTTTCACATTTCTTATTTGTAGATATGTTTGATACTATTGGAACACTTGTAGGTGTATCTACTAAAGCTGGTCTAATTGGCGAAGATGGTAAGATTCCTAAAGCTAAGCAAGCCTTATTTGCAGACGCAATTGGGACAACACTTGGTGCTGTTTTAGGTACTTCAACTGTTACAACTTATGTAGAAAGTGCATCTGGTGTTGCAGAAGGTGGACGTACTGGTCTTACGGCATTATCGACTGCGGTTATGTTTGGTTTAGCATTGTTCTTATCTCCGTTCTTTGTACTTATTCCTGGAGCAGCAACTGCTCAAGCTCTTATCCTTGTAGGTTTGTTCATGATGACACCTATTAAAACATTGATTTAGAAGATTTTACAGAAGCGATTCCGGCTTTCTTAACAATTATTATGATGCCATTTATGTTCAGTATTTCTGAAGGTATTGTATTTGGTATCGTATCATATGTATTACTTAAACTGATTACTGGTAAAGGTAAAGACATCTCTTGGGTAACATCTGCAGTAGCAGTAATCTTTATACTCAAATATTTCTTTGTTTAGTCCAAGATATAGATTGATGAGAAATCTTCAAATTCAAGGAACTAGTATTTTTGCGGATCGTAGCGTATTATGCATACGTAAGAGTCGAAAAAATGCGAAGTGACAATGAATTTGGAGACTTTATCGCAATCTAACTAGCCTTTGTTAGTATCCCAATGAGCAGCAACTGTAAACGTAGAAGTAGACACTACGTATTCAGTTGCTGTTTTTTAATGTTTTCTATTTACAAAATATTTTGAATACTTATTAAAAAGTTGTTGCAAACGTGAAAAATCGTTTATAATCATTATGGGGATGAAATGGACTCGAATAGATGGTTAAAAGCAGTAGTCAGTTGATAGTTGTTAGTTGATAGAAAATTAAAAGATCAGGAGCACTATTAATGTGTGGATTTATTTTTGAACTTAACTAGTATCTAGAAACTAAGAACTATGAACTGAATTGGCGAGCCAATTCACTATTGAAAGCGAGGAATCGACATTGAATCAAGATAATCAAGTTAAAGAATGGTCAAATCCAACACCGGCAGGTCTTGTAGCATTGGCAGTAGCATGTTTTTGCTTCTTTGCAATACTTACAGGCAAAGTAACACATGCAGCTATGCCTTTATTAGGATGTTGGTTGCTAGGTGGGTTTGTAGTACAAATCGTTGTAGCATTATTAGACTTAAAAGGTCAGAACCATACAGGTGGTAATACATTTTTATTTTTTAGTGCGTTTTTCATGCTTGTAGGTGGATTAGAAATGATCATGAAGTTCAATATGATTAATGAAGGCATTGTATTTGATGCACATATCGATGGTTGGGCATGGATGGTCTTAACTATAGCTACATTGTTATGGACACCAGCATTTTTTAAGAGTACTCGTCTACTAACAATGATCGTTATAGCTTTAGATGTTTCACTACCATTTATTACACTTATGGACTTAGGAATTTTATCTAAATCATATGCTGTTATTCCAGCGTGGGGCCTTTTAATTGCAGGAGCCATTGCAATTTACTTGTCATCTGCCATTGTTGTAAACACAGCCTATGGGAAACAAGTTTACCCATTGCCAGGACCTTTTGAATTTAAAAAAGAAAGCCATAAAAATGTAGCTTAGTTTCAAATTTGCATATAGTATAAGGTTGTTGAAAAAGCCTTAAATTCGAGGAACAAGTATTTTAGCGGATCGCAGTTTACATTGACGTAAATAAGAGTCGATAAAATATGCAGTTAAACTGTAATATCTATGATTTACAGTTACCTCTATGTTACTCGCTTTAGCGAGATTTATATACAAAGAAGTTAAGGAGTTTTCTACAAGCTGAGCCGTTATTCGATGAGTAACGGCTTAATTACGTTTTTGAGCAAAAAAATGGTAAAATGGATTTATGATCTCAACAGGTTGTTATGTTATGTACGTTGAGCTATAAATTGAGAGGTGATATGATGTCTAAACGAGAAATTTTGCTATTAGGAGACGAAAACTTATATAAAGTTTCTGAACCAATTCAAAAAAGAAAATTTGAACATTGCTAAGCAGGTAATTGATGACCTGCATGACACAATTGTTGCATTTAAAGAACAGTATGGGTTTGGTAGAGCAATTGCAGCTCCACAAATTAACGAAGCTGTTCGAGTCATTTATATGCATTTAGATGATGAACAGCATCACTTTATAAATCCTGTATTAAAACCACTTAGTAAAGAAACATTTAAGTTATGGGATGACTGTATGAGTTTTCCTGGTTTGGAAGTCTACCTTGAGAGGTACCGTATAGTTAAGCTAACCTATAAAGATCTAAATTGGAATGACAGAGAAATGGTTTTTGAGGGGGATCTGGCAGAGTTAATTCAGCATGAATATGATCATTTAGATGGCATATTGTCAGTCCAACGTGCTATAGATAATAAGGGTTTTAGGATCAAACAAAGATAAATCAGGAAACTTTTTAAAATCAGGAAATGATATGTTATCTGTAACCTTAACAACACTTCAATGAGTTGTTAAGGTTTTTCTGTTTTTTTATGACTAAATACTTTTATGTTAGGTAACTAAAAAATATATGAAAAGGGTATAGTAATAGATAGCTGTTTAAACATATAGAGAGAAATTTGATTTTAGGAGTGAAACCATGTTAGAGCAATATGAAGTAATCGAACGCATCCATGAGAGTAGTCATTATAATATCGAGAAGGCTCGCCATAAAGTAACTGGCAAAATGGTTGTATTAAAATCAACGACTAACTATGAAAATGAACATCATTATTCAGATTTATTACGTAAAGAGTATGGTTTTTTAAAGTTATTTAATCATAAAGAAATTGTAAGACCCGTTGATCTGATTGAAAATGAAAGGGTTATATTAGTGTTGGAATTTCATGAAGGTTAAGGCTCTTAGATTTAATACATCATCAAGAACTTAGCTTAAAAGAAAAGCTTAGTATTGCTGAAACATTGTGAAAGTTCTAGGAGAAATACATCAAAAGGGTGTACTACATATGGATGTGAATCCAGCAAATATATTGTGGGAACCTAAAACTAAAAGAATGACTTTCTTAGACTTTAACATCTCAGAAGAAATTGCTAGCCTTCGTACCGAATTTGAAGGGATACGTAATCTAAAAGGCACCATGCCTTATATTTCACCAGAACAAACAGGGCGTATTAATCGAATGGTGGATTATCGTTCAGACTTCTATTCTTTAGGTGTAACCTTATATGAGCTCTTTTGTAGGTAAAGTACCATTTGAGTCTGATGACCCCATGAAGATCATTCATTCGCATATTGCATTAGAACCTTTAAATCCTCAAAAGGTATTAAGAGATTTGCCTTACGATTTATCAGAAATCATTATGAAGCTTATGGAGAAAAAATGTAGATGGTAGATATCAAACAATAGATGGCATTTTATTAGATCTAAATCAAGTAGGAAAGAATCTAGACAAAAAATCAGATTCTAAGAACTTTATTGCTGGAAACTATGACTACTCAGATAAATTGATTATATCTCAAGAAGTTGTTGGACGTGAAAAAGAGATCGATCAACTGATTAAAGGTTTCCAACATGTAAACAGAGGTTTTTTTGACCATGTGTATTTAAAAGGGTACTCAGGTGTTGGTAAAACAACAATTGTTAAAGAATTATACAAATCTATTACTGAATCTAGAGGATTCTTTTTAAATGGTAAATATGATCAATACAATATGAGTGTGCCTTATTCTGCTATTAATCAAGCCTTATCTGGTTTTGTGAAGTTGTTACTAGCTGAAGACATAAACGAAATTAAATCAAATGGAAAAAGGAATTAACTGAAGGTTTAGGTAGTTCTGCAGCAGTCTTGGCTCAGTTGAATCCCGATTTTGAATGGATACTAGGCAAACAAACGCCTATCCAGTCCCTTATGGGTCAAGAAGCTATTAATCGATTTAACCATGCAATACAATCATTTTTAAAAATTGCGAGTAACGCAAAACACCCTGTCGTTTTATTTTTAGACGATTTACAATGGGTCGATTCAGCGTCTTTGGCACTCTTAAAAGGACTTTATGATAATTCGGACATCTCTTATTTCTACTTAATTGGGGCCTACAGAAGTAACGAGGTAGACGAAAGCCACCTTCTTGAAATGCTATTTAAGGAAGAAGCGAATAAAGGTCGCGAAATTAAACAAATGAATATAGATGTGCTCAAAGAGCCAGATGTAAAAAAACTTTTAAAAATGAGCATTAGTCCGATTAATAGATTGGATTATTTAACCCAACATGTCATGGAAAAAACAAAGGGGAATGTGTTCTTTATAAAACAGTTGCTTTTACACTTATATGAAGAATCTTGTATCTATTTTGATTCTGAGAATAAAGAGTGGCATGTAGATGAATGTGTTGAGCAAGAATTGATTGCTGATAATGTGGCCGATTTCTTAACAACGCAAATGGCTAAGTTGGATAAGGATATGTTAAGTGTACTTAGAGTTGCTTCTTGCGTTGGTAATCGATTTGATTTTGAACTTATGAGTAAAGTGTTAACCTTTGATAAAAAGAGAACAGATGCTTTATTAAAACAAGCAGTAAAAGAGAATTTAATTCTAACTGTAGAACATAATCAGTATATATTTAGTCATGACCAAATACAGCAAGCTGTTTATATTCAATGTACTGAGCAAGAACAAAAACGTAATCATCTAGACATTGCTAAAGTTAAATTATTGGAACAATCCTTAGATGTAGACGATTTTAGTATTCTTGATATTGCTGGTCACTTACAACATGTAGTAGATGAGGCTATGACGGAGTTTACACAAGAACATTTAACTGATCTTTTTATAAAGCGTCTACGAAAGCATCAGAAAACATTGCATATGAACGTGCTATGAGTTATTTAGACTCTGCACTTAAATTAATTAAGGAAGAAAGTTGGGAACAAGATTACCATACGAAATTGAGGATTCATAACCAATGGATTCGCTTAGAGTATCTTACTGGTAAATATGAAGCAGTTGAACATGTTTTTAAAATCATTGAGAAAAACGTGTCTACGAAAGCGGATCTAGGTCAAGCTTACGATATACGTATTCAAGCATTAATGGCAAAACAAGAATACTTGGAAGGGATAGAAGCATCCTTACAAGCCTTGGCTTATTATGGGGTTGATATGCAACTTAATCCGTCTCCCCAAGATCATGAACGTGCTTTCGGGAAAATGGCTGACTTGCTTGCAAATAAAAATGTCGAAGAGTTGTTGGGACAACCACTAATGGAAGATTTAAATCATATTGCTATCATGCGGATTCTATCATCTATTGTTCCAATTACATTCAATATGAATCCAGATTTAATGTTACAGTCGATCTTAAAATGGTTGAACTATCTGTAGTCCATGGTAATAGTATATATTCTGCTTTTGCATATTCTTTGTATGACTCGTATTATGTGATTCATTAGGTAACATTGAACTTGGTAGTCAGTTTGGAGAACTTTCGTTGGAAGTATCGCGTCAATTTAATGCTGCGTCAGAAATGGGTCGGGTCCAATACATGACAACTGCACATGTGCTTCATTTCAGAAACCATTGTCTGAAGTAATTCCCCTTGTGGAAGAAGCTTATATTAAAAGTGTAGAGAATGGTGATCTTACTTATGCAGGGTTCGCAGGTCATGGATATTGTTATCTTAATTATTTTGCTGGGCAAGAACTTGATCAAGTATTACATCGCTTTAGAACCTATACCAATGCGCTTGAAAAATACGGACAGGGCACACCTGCTTTGTACCAAACCATGTATATGGAAACCATTCATAATTTAACAACAAAAGAAGATGAGCAATGGATTCTTTCTGGTGAGCATTTTAACGAACATGAAATGATTGATGCATTTAAAGAACAGAACCATAAAACAGCATTACTGGTACTATATTTTCATAAAATGCAATTGGCTTTTTGGTTCAAAGAATATGATTTAGCATATGAGTTTAGCCAAATAGTCGGTGAAAATTTAGACGGAGGAGCAGGCTTATTACTTGTGCCTGTCTACCATCAATATGCATCTTTAATAGAACTAGCAAGATACTCAGATTTGTCTGGACCAGAACAAGAAAGGGTTATTGAATCAGTAGAAAATCATCAAAAGTATCTTGAGAATTTAAAGTCGTATCCGAATTTATGAACACAGATATTGGTTAGTGGAGGCTGAAAAAGCTAGAATTTTAGAAAATTTTGATCAAGCGCGTAAGTTATATGAAAAAGCAGTGCAACTGGCTAAGAAGCATAAATTGCCTAATGAAGAAGCCCTTTGTCGTGAGCTCACTTCACATTTATATAATACCCTCGATAATAAAGAATTAGAAACCTATTATCGTAAGTCTGCTTATGCGTGCTATAAACGTTGGGGAGCAACGAATAAGGCGAGTAGGTTAATAAGAGGTGTTTATAGGAAGGCAGAGTCATTTGCAACAAAACCATTTTCTCTGTTCATACCATAACAACCAATGTTGGTATTTCATCAGAGTTAGATTTACACTCTATATTAAAGTTTTCGCAAACCATTGCAAAAGAAATTGTGTTCGAAAATCTACTCAAAAAGATGCTGGATATTCTTATAGAAAATGCAGGCGCACAACGAGCTGTTGTAATGAACTTTTCAGAAGAGGGCGGTTTAACCATTGCCGATTATGGGGCGAGTAATCATTTTGAGTTGGTTCATATGGAACGTATCGAAGAACTAGATAATTTACCAATGAAAATAATTAATACGGCTTACAATGGTCAAAATATTGTAATTCTAAATAATGCATCGACAGACCCACTCTTTGATAATGATCCATACATTAAAGAGAACCAAGTTAAATCTTTGCTTTGTTTTCCTATTGTAAGTAAAGGAAGTGTTGTAGGCATAATCTATCTAGAAAACAACTTGTCAGAAGATGTTTTCTCAGTTGATAGATTAGAATTTTTAACTTTGTTATCATCGCAAATAGCCATCTCTTTTGAGAACGCCATGATCTATAGACGTTTAGAAGACTTGGTTAAAGTGCGTACCAATGAACTAGAAAGCAAAAATGATGAACTCCAAGAGTTAAATAGTCAGTTAATGCATATATCAATGACCGACACATTAACAGGATTATTCAATAGACGTAGGTTGGATGAAGCTTTAGATTATGAAGCTGAGAAGAACAGCAGATATAATACCGGTTTTTCGGTTATTCTTATGGATGTAGACTACTTTAAATCAGTTAACGATACCTATGGTCATCATGTAGGCGATCAAGTGCTTATTGGTATATCTGAAATATTAAGAGATAACACGAGAAGTACAGATATGGTTGGCCGTTGGGGCGGCGAAGAATTTATTATCCTTTGTCCAGAAATATCGTGTACTGAGGCCCATGCTCTTGCAGAGAAAATAAGAGTTGCAATTGAAAAAGACACTTCTGGTCGACTAAAACAAAGAACAGCAAGTTTTGGTATTGCAGAGTACAAAGAAAGAGAAGCTATTAAAGATTTGTTAAAAAGAGCGGATCAAGGTATGTATAGAGCCAAAGAACTGGGGCGGAATCAAGTATGTGTGTCAAATTAGGAGATCAGAGGTCGGAGAATGGAGAACAGAAAAACAGTTAAAAACAGTGGTGATTTGTTTGCCGCTGTTTCTATGTGAGGTTTGATATAATGAACTAATTTATAAAGTTATCAAGAAGATTCCGGAGGATATAATGACACAGTCCAAGCAAAGTAAAATGAAGGTGTTAAAGATAAATGAAGAGAATGAACTCAAAATACTTACATGGATTCAGTATTGACTACACAACAAAGAGTGGTGTTCACAAGCAATGGGAGCTGGTTTCACGTCAAAGTCAGAAACGTTTGGAAGATGAAATCTTAAATGGAGCTTCGTATACTGATGGGGCTATGATATTCGCAACTGATGAGATGAAAGAGAAAGTAGTTATCCTCAAAGAGTTTCGAGTATCCGCAGGAAAATACATGTATATGTTCCCGGCGGGTCTCATAGAAGAAGGCGAAGACATTAAAGAAGCGGGGGCTCGAGAATTTAAAGAAGAGACAGGGTTGGATCTGGAACCGCTTTATGTCGAAAAAGAGCGCTATGTTTCGGTCGGAATCATCAATGAGAAGGTTAACATTGTTTACGGTGTGTTTTCAGGGATACCATCCAGCGTACATCAAGACGATAATGAAGATGCTGAAATCCTGATTATTGATAAGTCAGATGCGTCTCGTATTTTAGAGAAGGAAGAAGTGTCTATTCGTACAGCCATGTTGCTACAAAACTTCTTCAAAATACACCCTTTCTTTTGATTCTTGATATATTAATTTACTAGAAAATAAGGCGTTCAAAAGATTTTAATGCAAATTTTATAGGTACATGATATACTGGAGTTTGGGAAAAAACATATGGAAAAGTTGCGAATTGTACTTTTGGTGTAAAAGTTCTACTATCAACTCGTGACTCATAACAAAGAACTTAGATTTGTTAAGTAAAACAGATGATGTTGTAGAAACGAGGAATTGAGCATGAACGAAACAAACATTCAAAAGAAAAATTCAAAGAATATAAACTCGATAATCAAATTAAAACGCGCTTTAAGCGAACTTGGTTTTATGTATCCTTTGGAAGTACAAGAAAAGACATTTCCATTAATAATGGATAAAAAGACCTAGTAGTACAATCTCAAACAGGTAGTGGTAAGACAGCTGCTTTTGCGATTCCTATTTGTGAGCAAATTGATACAGAAAACACAGAGACACAAGCTCTTATACTAGCTCCGACAAGAGAACTTGCTTTGCAAGTTAAAGAAGATATAGATGATATTGGTCGCTATAAAGGTATCAAAACCCTTTGTATTGTTGGTAAAGAAGCCTTACCTAAACAAAAGAAAGCCCTAAGAGAAGGGGCGCATATTATAGTTGCAACACCAGGTCGTATGATTGACCATTTAACAAGAAGAAATATAAAACTAAAATATCTTGAGTTCTTTGTTATAGATGAAGCAGATGAAATGTTTATTATGGGCTTCCAAGAACAAATAGAAGACATCATAAAGCATTTGCCTAAAGAGCGTAACACAATGCTATTCTCTGCAACAATGCCAACAAAGGTTATGTTCTTATCGCAACAACATATGATCAAACCTGAGCAATTGAAATAGAAGCAGAAGTATCAACCATAGATAAGATTCATCAAATTCACTATGCTGTAGATGGCTTAAAAAGTAGACTATATGAACGTATGCTCAATGGAGCAGCCTCAAAAGCCATGATCTTTTGTAATACAAGAGAGCAAGTAGATAAAATTTTTGACATTATGCGTAAATGGAAAATGTCTGTTACTGCGATTCATGGTGGCTTAGAACAACATGTAAGAACAAATCGTATGCGTGCATTTAAAAGAGGCGAGTTCAGAATTTTAATCGCTACAGACATGGCATCCCGTGGTCTTCATATCCGTGGGTTAACCCACGTTATTAACTACAGTGTTCCTTTTGAGCACGAGACTACGTTCATCGTATAGGTCGTACGGGTCGTGTAGATGAAAATGGTATTGCCATTACTTTGGTTATTCCGAAAGAAATGGATCGATTTGAAGACCTACAAAAATTCTTAGAGTACGAAATTCCGTGCAAGGGTGGTCATGTAACAAGACAACCTCGTAAAAACAATAAAAACCGTAAGAATCCTGAAAAATGATCGATACAAAAGTGGCAGTAAGTTCAAGAAGACAAGCAAGCTACAAATCAATAGTGGAAAATAAATGGGAACTTATCTAAGCGAGATATTTTAAATGCTATTAGTAATTTACCAGGAATGTCGAAAGACGACGTTGGAGCAGTTGAAATGCGTGATAAGTTTACAAATGTTGAGATATTTAATGACAAAGATAAAATCGTTATTAAAGCCTTTAGAGAAATGAAACTAAAAGGTAAGCGCTACCATGCTAAGAAGATGGGGAAAAGATAATTACGAGTAATTATCTTTTAGCAGAAAGCTTAGAGCTTAGAGCTGTAAGCTGAGATAAATATTTAAAGCCCTAAAAATCAGATTCTGATTTTTAGGGCTTTATTGATTTTGAACTTGTCACTATACTCTTAGCTCAAGCTAAAATCGCTCTAGGCAATAAAATTATTTTATAATTTTATTTTTCCCCGTACTTTTTGCCTCATAAAGTTTTGCATCTGCTACATTAATCATTCGACTTTTTTTAATATAAGCATGGCTCGAGATTCCACCACTAATAGTTACGCCAAATAAGTCGTTATGGAATCGTTCGGCTTCAATAGCTGCACGTATTTTATCGCCTACTGCAAATGCTTCTTCAACGTTGGTTTGTGGTAAAACGATCATAAATTCTTCACCACCATAACGTCCCACAATGTCTGACTGGCGAATGCTTTCCTTAATAATTTCGGAAATACGTACTAAAACTTCATCGCCCATCAAATGACCATGTGTATCGTTCACCACTTTAAAGTCGTCTATATCAAATAAAATAATAGTTAAATCAGTCTCGTAACGAGATGCTCTACTAATTTCTTCATCTAAACGATTCATTAAATGTTGGCGGTTAGAGAGTTGTGTAAGTCCATCTGTAATGGATAGTTCTTCTAATAACTCGTTTTTCTCTTTGAGTTCTGAAAGCAATTTAAAAGACCGTAAATGACCACGGAGGCGTGCCATAAAAATATGACCGTCAAATGGTTTCATAATATAGTCATCTGCCCCAGACATAAGGAGGTGAGAAATGGTTTTATAATTACTAATGGCTGAAATCAAAATGATTAAAGAATGGTCATTTCTTTTCCTGAGTTGGTAAACAAGATCCTCACCAGACATACCAGGTAAAATAAGATCGATTACATAGATATCAAATACACGATGGGAGTCAATGAACTCTTGAGGATCGCTGTAATAGCTTACATTCTTAATGCCTTGCATCTCAAAAATACGTTTTATAATGTGCAGGGTTAACAAACTGTCATCAACAACAGCTATCTGCATTTTACTCATTAATTCGCTGTATTCGTTCTCGATTATAAAGGTTTCTATATACCTTTGTAAACGATTAACTGCAAGTTGGTCTTTAATTAAATAATCAACAATCCCAAGTCTAAATAAGCCTTTTCGCATTTCAAGGTCATCAGTTGCTGTAAGTACTAATATGGGTATATTTTGATGACTGGTTTTATTGAGTTCAGTAACTAACTCTTCACCGTTAATATCTGTGAGCTCCAGGGCTGTTACAATAAGATCTACTGGATGGTTGTTTAACACAGAATAGATCTCACTTCTACAAGTGGCATTATAATAATGAATCCCTATAGATTCAATCATGTCTTTTATTGATTCTGTAAATAAATGATTTGCCTCGATATGTAGTAAGTGGAGCATACGGACCCCTCCAATGCATAAGTTTTAACGGTTGTATCAATACTCTTACCCAATATTCTCTTACCTAAATGTAATAATTGAATTCTGTCTTTCCATCTGTCAATATAGAGCAGTTTCATCTAACTGAATATTACAATATGAATGCCTATTATTATAAAAAAATGAACCCTAGATTTAGGGTTATTTTCTTTAAGTTGAATTGTTCTTAAGTTGAATAGTAAATAGACTTCCTTTGCCTTTTTCGCTTTCAACATGCAATACGCCGTTGTTTTTGTGAATAAACTCTCTGCACAAGATGAGACCTAAGCCAGTTCCTTTTTCATGGTCAGTACCTAGGGTTGGATTTATATTTTCAAATTGGAACAGTTTTTGTAGCTGATGTTCAGTCATACCAATGCCATTGTCCTGAATATGAATTGCTATCTTCTCGGGCTGCTTTTGAATTGACACGTTAATTAAACCACCACGAGGGGTAAATTTAATGGCGTTTGTAAGAAGATTTCTTACAACAAAACACATCATGTCTCGGTCGATAACTGCTGGTATGCTCATTAAATCATAATCAATTAAGATCGATTTTTGACTTGCCTGATCACGGATTAAATCAATACATTCAACAACTACATTCTCAAGATCATATGAACCTGGAGTAGGTTTTAAATGATCCCGTTGTGCTTCTGCCCATAAAAGAAGGTTCTCTAATAGGTTAGACGTATTCGTAACGGTAGAACTAATACGATTCATCATTGAACGAATCTCTTGTGGATGCAAAGAATCATCAGTATTCAAAATTTCTGTAAGTATTTTTAGATGTGATATGGGCCCCTTAAGATCATGTGAAATGATAGAAAATAATTTATCCTTAGTATTGTTAATTTCCCTAAGTTTTTCTTCTATGGTTATTTGGTCTGTTATATCACTAATAGTACCAAACATTTTAACAGGATGACATTCAGAATCTAAAGTGAGTCTTCCCATACCATGAACCCATCTTAATTCGCCTGTATACTGGTTAATAATTCGATATTTTTTATTAAATATTTCATGATTAGTGAGTACGTTTTGGGTGAGGTAATGAGTCATCATATCTATATCTTCAGGTGCAATGATCCTTATCCAACCCTCAGTCGTGCGCTCGAATGAAGCATTAATACCAAAGATAGTATCTAATGATTCGGAACTTGTCCAATAGTTTTCCTGAACATAGTAAGTATAATGACCAACCTTAGAAAGGGTTTGTGACATTTTTTAAATCAGATTCCTCACTTTTACGTTCTGTAATATCGTTAATATTCGTTACCAGTAAACCATTGTCTAATTTATGAGTATGAAAAGCATAATACTTGTCAATCGTATCAAGATAATGCTCCAAGTGAGCAGAGATACTATTTTCTAAACTCATAAGGTGTTCATAAAACCATTGATAATCAAGGCAATGTTCAGAATTGACCATGGTTAAAAAACCTTCATTTGGTAAATCAATTTTTTCTAGTAAAAACTGATTTGTGAAAACGACTTCAAATTTACATAAAGCAGTCGCTGAAGGTTTATGAATAATAATGCCAGAATCAACTTTTGATAACAGTTCAATGCCATCAATTTTTAATGTTTTAGTGGATTCATTTGTAGAATGCCTCCAATGGTTTATAATCTATATCTGTCTTAATCCTCTTAATAACATACCCATTATAGAGTTTAATATTGATTCTTCTTACTTAAATAATAAAACCCTAATTGAAAATTAGAGTTTTGTAGTTACAAAGTCAACTTTTTAGGTTTTGAGAAATCCACAAATTCGAGGAACAAGCATTTTAACGGATCGCAGCGTATTAAACATACGTAAGAGTCGGTAAAATGTGATGAGACAAAGAAGTTGGGGACTTTATCAATAACCTAATTCCTAAATGGAAAATAGGGTTTCATTAGCTTCATCAATTTCTTCTGTTGTGAATGATTTGAGTAATATCTGAACGTCATTAACCTGATTTAGCCCTTCTTCTAATTGATCAGCAACATTGACAGTAATCATTCTAAATTCTTTTTTCTCTTTAACTTGGTTAAAAGTATGAATAAAATCATCATCAATGGAGGCCTTGCCATCAGTAATGAAAATAATATCGGCATATTTATATTTAGCTGTGCGAATAAGGTTTAAAGATTCTCTAAGTGGTTCTACAAAATTGGTGCCAGAACCATAAAAAATGTAGCAAGATCATAGATCTTATTAGGTTCTCTTCTCTTTTTACTAAACTCAATAATATGATATACCTTGTTAGAGTATAATACTGCGACAAATCTACGCTTCTGTTGATAAGCTAATTCTAATAAGGTTAAAGCAACAGCTTTGGACCACGTTTCGCGTTCGCCTGCCATAGAAGCAGAAGTATCTATACAACAAATGATGGGGCCTTTAGAGCGCATGCGACTATTCTTATATTTATAAGACATGAGTTCTCTTTGGCTAAGTTTTTTAAAAAAGTTTCTTTTGGTTCCTTCGTTAGCCAGCATCATTCGTTCGGAGGGAAGCGTCTTGTGAAGCTCAGAACCCAAATGAACATTGTATATTTCAATGCCTTCTTCTTTGGTACGTCTTTTTTGAGCTGTACTTGCAGAAGCTTTGAATCTACCAGTCATTTCAGCATTTCTTGTACTTTTTATTTGTCCTAAGTTTAAGCGAAACGGCAATTTTATCTTCATAAGACGTAGGAGTTAGAGTGCCATCATCAAGTCCCCAAGCTTTAATAGTAAAAGTCATGCGATTAAATTCTGCTTGTGCTTCTTTAATACAATTATAAAAGTAGTGTTGATCAGATAAATAGTCTACAAATGCTTGATTAACTTAAAGTTATTAGAAGGCCAATAAGGTTTTAATCGTGAATGTCTTTTGCTTAGAGTTTTATATTGGTTAATGAGCTCTATGGCTATGAGTTCGCTAGCTAGTATGGCATTAAAATAACTAAGTGTACATATATTTTTTAGGGATTGAAACACATCAAGATATAGAATTTTTTACGAATATATATTGCAAATCTAAATGTTCATCTAATTCAGTAGACGGATATAATTGAACATCCTCTTTGAACAATGCAAGATAAGATCTGCAGTTATAAACTTAAAGCGTGGATCAACCTGATCAAATGTATTCCATATGGATTTTAAGCGCTCAGAATCAGATATGATATTTGTATAAATATCTAAGTCCAATGGTATAGACTGGACACATTGTTCTGTATTATTCATTGATTTTATGCTAGTCATAGGCATACTTAACCAATACCATATAGCATATCTTCTTCATCATCCCCTATGGTTTGAGTTAAGTTATGAAGATAATGCTCAAGTTCTTTTTCTAAAATACTTAGTTTTGAGAGTTCGTCTTTGTTTGCATCTTTGTGGTTTGATATAAGTCGGGTCGTTTTTGAAAGTATATATTCAATAGAGCCTTTAACTTCAATGAGTAAGCGCGTATCATTCATGTTTTGGCTCGATGAGAATAAATTGTGATATCTACTCTTTAAACGATTGTATTCTTTTAAAAGGGTGAGACCATGTGTTCTTGAAGTAACTCGTTAACAATGGACTTGTCTTCAGGCTCGTTCCATAAAACATCTTGTAGCGCTTCAAAATCAGTTGCAACGACTTCATAACGATGATCCATTAGTGCGGTTGCTCGCAGAATCTTTAAACACTCATTTTGGCGTCTATCAGAAATCAAAATGCCGTTTTGAAGCAACTTATTCATTAATGAAATATAATCCAGAAGAATTGCATCAGGTACAGAAATTTGATTCAGCTCATCTCTAAGCAATGCTAAATCTTCCATAGAGATTTTACTTTCTATTTGATTACTGTTTTGTGTTTTTAGGAAACCCTTCAGCATTTGAAGTTTGTTTTCCTGATCATTAATATACTTAACTTCCATACGGAACATCATTCGGTCATAAAGTGCATCTAAAGACTCGTCGTCAGGAACTCGTTGGATGCTGCAAAAGAGTAATGAGTGGAACATCTGACGGCGTACCATCATTAAAGAAAAGTTTTTCATTAATAAGGGGTAGTAATATATTTAAAGTGGGTTCATTACATTTGAAGATCTCATCTAAAAATGCAATCTCTGATTCGGGTAATTTATTTTTAGTTACTCTCAAAAACTTATCATTTTCCATTCTCTTTTATACTAAATGGACCTAAAATTTCGGCTGGGTCAGATGTTCTGTTTAGAAGCCAAGAAAAATACTTAGCATTCTCTATACGATCACAAAGTGCATGTGTTAAAGCACTTTTTGCAGTACCTGGAGGCCCTATTAGAAGAACTGTATGACCAGTAATAAGTGCTTTAATACTATTATCTATAACATGATTTCTTTCAAGGAATAAATCCTTTAGTTCATCTGCTATTATGTGTAATTTTTCAATTGCGTTACCAATTAAGTCTATTTTCCATTATGGCACCTCCGTACGTTTAGCTTTTAATCTACCGCAATAATTGTATCTGGATCTCAGATTATGTCAATATAAAAAGCTTATAAAATATATGGATGTGTTAGGAGTGAAGAACAATGACTAAAATAAGATAAAGAAACAAATGATTGATTCATGGTACTCTTA
>LQAH01000133.1_pt1 | contig 22137 bp, 37 predicted proteins | sample 1535791 | NCBI WGS metagenome assembly LQAH01 (sample SAMN04331585, study PRJNA305678) | bioreactor metagenome | isolation source: bioreactor_4 inoculated with Wadden Sea sediment 2nd replicate of a... | place: Germany:Bremen
GCAATTGATGAGTCTTTATAAATTATATCAAGCAGGTTTATATTATTCATATTTATAGTTTTTATACATTGATTTTATTAACATTTTTCAGGCAGCAGCATCCTTATGTATAATAAATATTATAATCTAATATCAGTGATATTAGATAAGTGATAAATGAATCTGCTGCATAAATTATAATATTATATTTCAGCAGACTGAATCAAAGTGCTGTATTCTTTCTGAAGCTCTTTTTATTCCTGACATCATATATCCGAGAATCGGTTCGCATTTATCAGTACAGGGCGGATAAAAATGCCTGTGCACTTTAGTTCCTGATTTATTTTCCTTACCGTAATAAAATTCAATCAGACTCAAAGGAATAAGTTTTTCCTTTGCCGCAAAATTAAGAAGTTTCGGAGCACAGCAGTCTCCTGTACCGCAGGGCATTGCCGACTGTCCAGGCTGCCAGGTACATGTTACAGGTCTTTCCTCATAATTTGAAAGTGTAGAAGCAGATGCATTTTGATTTGTATTCTTATTGAAGACTTCACTCATCAGTTTCTTCTCCCCTTTAAAATTATTCAGATAATAAAGCGAATGTATTTCCTTCATTAGATCCTGTGAAATCTTTTTTCTTGTATCTTTCAGCTGTTTTATTGTCTCAGTCTGCTGATTTGCAGAAATATTATCTGCATCAGTCTTATTCTTGATGTCTTTTAAATCTGCAATCTCTTTATCCAGTCTTTTAATCTCTATATCTTTATCCCTTACAGCATTGTCAAATTCCTCAGGATCTATAACAGGAGGCACCCAGCCCGGGATCTTCCATCTGCTGTTATACTGTCCGGAGAATGCTTTGAGGATTATAGTTTCCCCCTTCCTGTTTATGCATAAAAGTATACCGAACATCTGTCCCCGTGCATTTGAAAAAAGGTAATCGGTTGAAAATGCAGAATCTCTTTTTTCATTAGATCTGTCTATATCAATACTTTTTTCCCTGTCAAAAGTATCCATAAGTTCTTCAGCATATTTAGCAGCATTGCCTGACTGAAGGGCAGGTATTTTAAGACATCTTTTAAACATGCCGGAAATATTTATATTATTTAGTAACATCATGAATCCACTTCCCTGAAATAAGACGCTTAATTGATATAAGTGATTTAAATACTTCTTCAAGATTTATAAAAAGAAAAACCAGATACACCGGCAGTTTAAAATAAAAGCCGGTCAGAAATGCCAGAGGTACTCCTACAGCCCATACTGCTGCAATTTCTATATAAAATGCAACTTTTGTATCTCCTCCGCCTCTAAATACTCCTACAACATTGTGTATGTTGAAAATTTTTGAATGGAAAATATACTGCGTTAATAAGGATGAGCTTTACTGTCCAGCTCATAACTTCTTTCGGCACATTGAAAACTCTGGGGATAAGAAAAATTACATTTAGTGAGAGAAGTGCTGTTACAATACCGGCAGCTGCACCTATAATATGAAAATCTCTTGCATATTTTCTTGTTTTTGAAAGATCTCCGCTTCCTATAGATTTTCCTATAACAACAACACATGCATTTGCGCTTCCCATAAAGAGTACCATCATCAGCTGCACAATAGTTTCGTTAATACTCACAGCTGCAAGAGCATTAGTTCCAATCCTGCCGTAGACAACTTTATACATTGTCATACCCAGAGCCCAGAAAACCTCATTGAGTATTACAGGCAGCGCTATTTTAATGTATCTGTAAACAAAGTCGGCCGTTACCCGTTTTATATCATCTTTATTTACAGCTATTTCTTTTGTACTCCTGTAAACTGTAACGACCAGGATTGCAGATTCTATAAATCTTGCAATTGTTGTTGCAACCGCTGCTCCTATGATTCCCATTTCCGGGAAAATCCATACTCCGAATATAAGAACATAATTAAGTATAATGTTTATTACATTTGCTACTGCGCTGGCAAAAGCGGAACTTTAGCTTTCTCAATACTTCTGAGCATCATTCCGTATGAAAATGTAACTGATGAAAATAAATAACTGACAGCTACTGTTACGAGATATCCTATACCTGCTTCAATAACAGATGTATCTGTTGTAAAAGCCCCATTATTTTTTCAGGTATAAAAATAGAAATTATTATAAATAAAAGACTGCTTAAGCTGCTTAAGGCAAGACCTACAACAACTGTCTTTTTTACACTGACAGGATCTTTTTACCCCGGAACTGGGCTATAAAAACACCGGCTCCTGAGCAGATTCCGAACATCATAAGTGTAAAGAGAAAAAACACCTGATTTCCGATTCCGACTGCAGATATTGCAGTTGCACCAAGCTGTCCTATCATAAGGGTATCTATAAAAGATACAGAAGACATAAGAAGATTATTAAGTGCTACCGGTATGGCTATTCGTTTAAAACTCTGTTTAATTTCAGGATCAAGGGTCATTCTATGTTTTCTCCAACGGTATTCTTCTGATCTGCAGAATCCGTATTTATTATTGCTGCGTTTATCATTATGTTTTTGCTTTAACGTCTGTTGTCAGTACCGGCTGCTTTATTATTTATGTCAGAGATTTATAATAGCATATTCCGGTGCTTCTGATTTAATTTTCAGGAAGGAAGCAGATCTATGTGCAGTTTTTATAATCAGTATCTAAATTATTACAGTAATAAAATGTGGTCAATCAACAGCCGATGAAAAATAAACTTTTTGTTGAAATAAGTCTCAGAGTAATGAATAATAGAAGATGTTAGTGATAATGATTATGAAATTCATTTATATAGTTTAAATAAAGTTCTATTTAAAACGGAGGAAATATGTTATTTCAGAAGCAGTTGATGATGAGAAAGGTTATTTATTCCCTTTTTCCGATTTATCTTGCTGCAGTTTTCTTTTACGGTTTTTACTTTTTCATTGTATCTCTTGCAGTATTTGCATCAGGTATATTAACAGAATATCTGTTTATGAAGTATTACGGTAAAAAGATTTCTGAGGCGGTTCTTGTAACATGCATGTTATATCTGCTCTCTCTTCCCCCTGCAGTTCCTGTATGGATTGCTGCGGTTGGAATTATCTTCGGTGTACTTTTCGGGAAATGTGTTTACGGAGGTTTCGGCAGAAATATTTTTAATCCGGCAATAACAGGACGTCTTTTCATTTATATTACTTTTCCCGGGAAAATGACTTCTCTCTGGACAGTACCCTCGTTATTCGGATTAAAGGAAATTGACGGTATAGCATCGGCAACCCCTCTTTATATGATGAGACAGGGCGAGATTCCTGAACTTTTCAATCTTATTACAGGTTTAAGAACAGGGTCTGCAGGAGAAGGCTTTATAATTCTGATAATGATTGCAGCTCTTTATCTTATATATACAAAACAGCTAACTGGAAAGCAATAGCATCAACTCTTGCATCATTTCTGGCTTTCAGCACTTTGTTTTTCTTTTTAGGTCTACAAAACAGCTTCCCTCCCATTCATGGTCTTTTATCGGGAAGTATTCTATTTGTTGCAGTTTTTATGGTTACTGATCCTGTATCATCAGCAAAAAAGCCTCAGGCTGTTTTAATCTACGGATTTCTTGTCGGAGGCATTGCTGCAGTTGTAAGGACATTTTCTCTCTTTCCCGAAGGAACAAGTTTCGGTATTCTTATAGGAAATACTTTTGCTTCTCTAATTGATGAGATATTTGTTAAAAAGCTCCTGTAAAGAAAGCTGCAGTAAAAAATCCCGGGAGCGGCACTGCAAAACCTGCCCCTGGAAACATAGCAAAATCTGCTGATGAGGGGCTGCAAAATGAATAAAAACAGTCTTGTCTATACCGTAATTTTTCATTTATAACTGCTTTCTTTTTTGTTTTCCTGCTGACTCTTGCTGACGGCATGACAAGAGAGAAAACAGAGGATAATGCAAGGAAAACATTTTATAAAGCTGTGCTTAAATCAGCAGGGATTGATTTTAAATCAGATGATGATTCAGTACCTGTATTTAAAAAATATTTTTCCACCTACAGTGAAGGGGATACAATTCTTAAAACCAGCGCGGACGGAAAAGACCTTGTTATAAAGATTTCAGGGCAGCGGACTCTGGGGAACAATTACAGGTGTACTGGCACTGTCATCAGATCTTGAAAGGGTCGCCGGTTTTGAAATTATTTCCCATAACGAGACTCCGGGTCTGGGCGGCCGAATTGATGAGGACTGGTTCAAGGATCAGTTTGACTGGGAAAAAATATCATCTTCCGGTCTTACAGTCAGGAAGGGGTCCGGAGGGTTTGACTCTGATACAGAAAACAGCGAAGTAGAGGGAATAACCGGTGCTTCTCTTACAAGCAAATCAATTGAAACAATTGTTAATGAAAATATTGAACTTATGAGAAGGGAGGCGCAGTAATGAGTGATAAACCTTCTGTAATTGTTAAAAATAATCTTTGGAACAATAATCCTGTTTTTATTCAGATCCTGGGTATATGTTCGACACTTGCTGTTACAAATAATCTTATTAATACCCTTATTATGACTGCAGGCCTTGTATTTGTAACAGGATTTACTAATCTCTCTGTATCGCTTCTTAAAACATGATACCGGACAGGGTTAGAATGATTATTCAGACGCTTATAATTGCTTTTTATGTAATTATTGTGGATATAATCCTTAGAGCATATCTGCCTGCAATAAGCCGGTCGTTAGGCCTTATGTAGGTCTTATTATTACCAACTGTATTATCATGGGAAGGGCCGAAGGCTTTGCAAGATCCAATCCTCCTCTTCTTTCATTGTGGGACGGTGTAACATCCGGTATCGGATATATGTGGGTTCTGATTTCAATAGCTTTTATACGAGAGCTTCTCGGATCAGGTACATTATTCGGTATACAGGTTCTTCCTTCCGGATTTACATACTGGACAATAATGGTAATGCCTCCAAGTGCGTTTTTTCTTTTAGGTATTGTTATCTGGATCTGCAAGTCTGTGATTCTTAAAAAAGAGGGAGCACAGTCTCCGAAAGGGGGAAATAAATAATGGCACCTGAAATTAATCCATTTGTAATATTTATTGCTTCGATATTTACAAGCAATATTCTGCTTTCAAACTTCCTTGGAATGTGTTCTTTTATTTCCATTTCAAAGGATATGAAATCTGCAAACGGCCTTGGCCTTGCTGTAACTGTAGTTCTGGGATTTACCGGAATAATAAACTGGTATGTTCTTCAGTATATTCTTATTCCTTTGAATCTGCTTTACCTTAGATACATTGTTTTATCATTGTAATAGCCGCGACAGTTCAGGTCCTTGAGATGGTTATAGACAGACTCTCTCCTGCGCTTTATATGTCGCTGGGGATATTTCTTCCTCTTATAACAGTTAACTGCGCAATTCTGGGCGCAGCTCTTTTTGTTGAAATACGAAAATATGATTTGATACAGACTCTTTTCTTTTCAGTAGGGTCGGGTCTTGGATGGTGGCTGGCAATTATGGCTCTATCCGCCATCCAGAAAAAACTGAAAACAGCTCCGGTTCCTGCAGGACTACAGGGCCCGGGTATAACACTTATTACTATCGGATTTATGGCAATGGCCTTTATCGGTTTTTCCGGTATGGTCCCGATTCAGTAGGCGGAGGTGAATATGGAATATATAACAGCACCTTTAATAATCGGACTTATCACAGCTGTACTTGCAGCCTGCATATCTATCGTCGACAGAATTGTAAATAATTACGGCGATGTGAAGATAGATATAAATAAGGGTAAAAAGGAACTCACAGTTAAGGGAGGAGCTCCGCTCCTTCATCTTCTCTCTGCTGAGAAATATTCCTTCCCTCTGCATGCGGCGGAAGGGGAAGCTGCGGTGCATGCAAGTGCAGGGTAACCAGTGATATAGGGCCTCATCTGCCGACAGAGACTCCATATCTTGAAAAAGCTGAAATAGAACAGAATGTAAGACTCTCCTGTCAGGTAAAGGTTAAAAAGGATATTTCTATTGAAATACCGGAAGTGCTTTTAATGTAAAAGAATTTAATGCAAAAGTTGAGAAAATTACCGATCTTACCCATGATATCAAGGAAGTATTAATGGATATCGGGAATGAGGATATAAGTTTTGAGGCCGGTATGTATGTTCAGCTTGTTATTCCTCCCTACGGAAAATTAAAGGAACAACCCAGAGAGCATATTCAATGTCATCCCGTCCTGCAGATAAAAATCATATAGAACTTCTAATAAGACTTGTTCCTGGAGGGATTGCAACTACCTATGTTCATGAACAGCTGAAAGAGGGGGATGATATAAGAGTTATAGGTCCTTTCGGTGATTTTCACAGATCTGAAACAAATGCTGCGATGGTCTGTGTTGCCGGCGGTTCAGGTATGGCGCCTTTTAAATCAATTCTTTATGACATGTATGAGAATGGAGATACAGACAGAGATGTCTGGTATTTTTTCGGAGCAAGAACAGAGAAGGATATTTTTTATCTTGATGAACTGTTTGAACTGGATAAAAATGGGAAAAGTTTCATTTTATTCCTGCATTGTCTGAACCTCAGGGCGACAGCTGGAAAGGTGAAACCGGAATAATTACTGATGTTCTTGATATATATCTTAAAAGAAAAGTCGGGGATGTGGAAAAAGAGGGATATCTGTGCGGAAGTCCCGGCATGATAGATGCCTGTAATAATGTTATGACACAGAATAATATTCCGCTTGAAAAAATATACTACGACAAGTTCGCGTAATTAAGGGACTTTCTCAAAGAGAAAGTGCTCGATAAAAGAGACTTTCTCAAGAGAAAGTGCTCGATAAAAGAGACTTCTCAAAGAGAAAGTGCTCGATAAAAGAGACTTTCTCAAAGAGAAAGTGCTCGATAGCGTAGAAAAAAGAAGAGACTTTAAGAAGATATACAGGAGTAAGTTTATGAAAATGTCGCCCGAAGTTTAAGAAAATACAGGAATCCATGGAGGCAGGAGTTATAACTGCATCAGGATTTCTCGGTGAAGATAAAAGAACTCTTACAGATATTATTGAAGATGATGAAGAAATGATGAGGCATTACAGCCTTGATTATGATAATACAGTGGAGAAGCTTGAATATTTCATTGAACAGGGTAAAAAGGGGCTCGGAGAATATATTTCTGTCGATAAAGCATATCTTGTCAGAACAGAAGAAGCCAGAGGCCATCTGCCCTGTCCCTTTGGAGACGGGCTTCAGAGAAAAATTACATGCGAAATAGTTCTGGAGGAAACAGGAGATAAACTTCTGTTTTCAGCTTTTTCACTTCATCTGCTGAAGGAACATCATTTTCATCAGGGTAAAGGTTCTCCTTTCAGAATTGATCCGCTTCAGATTAAAAAAATCTTAAAGCTTTAATCGGATAACTTGAAAAATATAAAAAAAAATCCTCAATACTGTCTGAAAATATGTAATAATATCTAACTTTTTCTGTAATATTTCAGCAGACGTAATAATTTTTTGATATAAAGGGATAATAATGAAAATACTGGTTCTTGATTTTGACGGAGTTATTTGTGACAGTGCTGATGAAACAGCAAGGGCCGGCTGGCTTGCCGGAAGCTTTCTCTGGCCTGAATGGGCAAAGCATGATATTACTCCATCTCTAGTCAGGGAGTTCCGTAAACTGCGTCCGCTTCTTCATACCGGATTTGAAGCTGTTGCAATATTAAAAGCAATAGAGGAAAAATACAGTACTCCTTTTATAAAATCAAATTATCACTTTATAATGCGTCAGATATTTACTTCATCTCAATATAATTTTGACGAGCTTAAAGCTATTATGAACAAAGTACGGGAGGACTGGATCAGAATAAATGAAAGAGACTGGCTCTCCCGTCAGAGACTTTTTCCAGGTATCAGCGATTTTATTTATGAAGCTCAGCAGGATTATGATCATGTTTATATTCTTACAACACGGGAAGGAAAATTTGCCAAAAGACTGCTTGAAAATGCAGGTGTGGATTTTGAACGGGAATATATTCTCGGTCTTGAAACAGCTAAGGATAAAACCGATTCACTTGATGAACTTATAGGAAAATACTGTCCGGATCTGAAAATTGACATATCTGAAGGTAATCAGGAAGCATCTGCTAATATTTCAGAAAAATCAGGAAGCGGAAATGCTTCTGAGAACTCTCCTGCTCTGGTTGAAGCTGAAATGAAGAAAGCTGCTGATAATAAAAAAACAGACGGCAAAACCCGTACAGTGAAAAAAAGCACTGTAAATAAAGTACAGACTAAAAAATCCTCGTCTGAAATAATATTTCTTGATGACAGATATCTTACTCTTGAAAAAATAGCTAAAGATGAGAGGCTTAAAAATGTTCAGCTTTATATGCCTTCATGGGGATATAACTTTTCAGAAGAGAGGTTTGCTGCAGAAGAAGAAGCCAGGATTAATCTTATTGAAATTGATAATCTTGATATTCTGCTTCAGTAATTTTATTTATCTACAATGGCTTGTAATTTTGCCAGGAACCTGTAGTGATAATTATATTTGCAGTTGGGTTTTAAAATAAAATATTTACGTCTGTTTTTCCCATTTATCTATATGCCTTAATTCTTTATTCAGAACTTTATCCAGAAGTGTTTCAGGATTTTTTTCTATTATAAGCGCTTCTCTATGCCCTTTTTTAAAAAATCCTTCTTCAACTGCTTTATCAAACATAGCAACCAGCGGATCATAATAAGAGTTTGTATTTAAAAGTCCGACAGGTTTCAAATGATATCCAAGCTGGTTCCATGTAATTACTTCAATTAACTCTTCAAGAGTACCGGTTCCGCCGGGGAGTGCAATAAATGCATCTGAAAGTTCGTACATCATTGCTTTTCTTTCATGCATTGACGGAACTGTGATTGTTTTTACTCCTTCAAGGTTCTGAACTTTTTCTGCAATAAGTTCAGGAATTACCCCTGTAACTTCCGATCCGCCGTCAAGAGCTGCCTGAGCAGCTGCTTTCATAAGCCCTATATTGCCGCCTCCGTAAACAAGAGACAGTTTTTTTTCAGAAACAGCTTTCCCAAGCTTTTCTGCCTCCTTTAAATATTTTCCATTTTTACCGCTGCTTGAACCGGAAAAAATGCATACTGATTTTATTGCGTTTATCATATCTGTCCTGCTTTTCATGTTTTGTTCTTTTATATATAATTGTTTAAGTATTCTATTTTAACAGATAAAATCATTCAAGCAACATTATTATTATCCCCCGGGGTGTAAAATCCTGTCCGGAAATATTCCGGCGGTTTAACCTTGTGCTTCCTCAGAAAGGTCTTTTTCAGATAATGTGATTTCCCGTAATATGATGCTTACTTAATGGAGATGAAATTGATTATAGATAATAAAACCCGTCCGGGTATGAAGGGGAATATTCCTTTTTCCCCTTCAAAATTTCCTTTTTTTTACGGCTGGATAATACTTGCTGCCGGTGCTGTAGGTGTTGTTATGAGTATTCCCGGACAGACAATGGGTGTATCTGTTTTTACAGACCGTCTTATTGACTCTCTTAAAATCAGCAGGCTTAATTTGAGTCTTGCATATATGATAGGGACACTTTCAAGCAGTCTGCTGCTTTCCAGGCTGGAAAGCAGTATGATAGATTCGGCGCCAGAATTACAGCGGCTGCAGCTTCAGTTTTTATGGGCGCTGTTCTTCTTTATATGAGCAGTCTTAAAATATTGGCTTCAGGTTTAAACAGTTTTACAGGACTTCCTTTCGGTATTGCAGCATTCCTGCTTATTACACCGGGGTTTTTTGCCCTGCGTTTTTTCGGACAGGGAATTCTGACTATGGTTTCAAGAAACATGGTTATGAAATGGTTTGATAAAAAAAGGGGATTAGCAGCTGCACTTATGGGCGTTATTACTGCATTCGGCTTTTCCTATGCTCCGAAACCTTTCAACAGGCTTATTATTTCATACAGCTGGGAAGGCGCATGGAAAATTCTGGGATTGGCAGCTCTGTTAATTGTTCCATTTTTTATTATGTTTTTTATAGAGATAATCCGGAAATATGCGGGCTCAAACCTGACGGAGGAGCAGGCGAATCTGAAAAAGAGAATAAGAAATTTGTAAAGGAATCTGTCGGAAATGATATGACTCTTAAAGAAGCTAAAAAAAACTTCTGTTTTCTGGATAGCAATTTTTACAGTATCAATATGGTCCCTATATAATACTGCGGTTACCTTCCATATTGTCTCAATTTTTGGATTAAAAGGGATGGGCAGTACTGCAGCTGTTGCTATATTTTTTCCTTATTCCGTGTTTTCCGTACTTTCACGGCTGTTTACAGGCTGGATAAGCGACAGGGTAAAGCTTAAATACATAATACTTTTTCAGCTATCATCTTCTGTTCTGGCTTTGATTTTTCTTGGACTTTTAAGCGACAGTGTGATTATTAAGTGGGGTTTTATTATTTTCCTCGGAACTGCAAGCGGAAGCTGGGGAGTTTTAAACAGTATTACCTGGATAAGGCTGTTCGGCAGAAAGCATCTTGGAGAAATAACAGGTTTTGCAATGGGCTGGATTGTAGCAGGAAGCGCATTCGGTCCCTATATTTTCAGTATTTCGGAGAAGATATCAGGCGGATATGGATTATCAGTTGTTTTTTGTATAGCTGCAGTTATCACAATAGGAGGAGCTGCAGTCTTTAAATTAAAACGGTAATTTTCTGACTATAAAAATTATAAAATCTATTAAACAATAGATAATAGCATGATATTATTTATAGCCTTATACGGGGATTTTATTCAGCATTTTATCAATATGAATCTGAATATTCTTTATTAATTAAATATTATATATTCAGCTGTAATCCGCAGCTGATGAATTTAAGATAAATATATGAAATTCCTGTGATTTGAAGGGTTTTGTTAAATAATATTGCTGAACAGCATATAATATGAAAGGGAGATTTTAATGGCGAAAAATAAAATTGAATTTGCAAACTTGAGACTTGATGCTATAAATGTCTGGCTTAACAGATGGTGCCTCCTTACAGCAGGTGATAAAAAGAAAAGCAATTCCATGACAATAGGATGGGGAAGTTTGGGAGGAATGTGGAGAAAGCCTTTTGTCCAGGTTGTTGTAAGACCTCAGCGCTACACATACGAATTTATGGAAAAATATGATTCATTTACTGTATCTGTTTTTCCACCGCAGTATAAAGATGCTCTTTCAATAATGGGAAGTAAATCAGGAAGAGATATGGATAAGGTAAGTGAAGCAGGGCTTACGCTTCAGAATTCAGAATTTGTTGATGCTCCTTCATATAAAGAAGCTGAACTGGTTTTTGAATGCCGAAAGAATTACTGGCAGGATATGGAACCTGGAAATTTCTTGATGATACATTTTGAAAAATACCCTAAAGAGGATTACCACCGTATATACTTCGGAGAAATAGCCGGAATTTTCGGAGAACATTACTATAGAGCCTAAGTATCAGTATTTTTCTGATTTTGAGGCTTTAAACAGTTTTAAATTTAAATTATTTGAATTTAAAACCGGGGAAAAATTATGAATGATGAAAAGTATGTAATATCTCTTGATGAAGGGACAACAAGCTGCAGAGCTCTTCTTATTGATAAAAACGGCAGAATAATTGATACAAGCCAGCAGGAATTTACTCAGATTTATCCTGATAAGGGCTGGGTTGAACATGATGCAGAGGAAATTTACAATCTTCAGCTGGAGATGATGAAGATTGTTATTACTGATAATAATGTTTCATCTGATGAAATATCTGCAATAGGGATAACAAACCAGAGAGAGACAACTGTAATCTGGGATAAAAATACAGGCAAACCAGTTTATAATGCAATTGTATGGCAGTGCAGAAGAACTGCTTCAATATGTGATCAGCTCAAAAAGACGGTCATTCAGAACTTTTCAGAATAAAACAGGTCTTGTTCTTGATGCATATTTTCAGCAACAAAGATAAAATGGATACTTGATAATGTAGAGGGTGTACAGGAGCGTGCGGAAAAAGGAGAACTTCTTTTCGGTACAATTGATTCCTGGCTTATCTGGAATCTTACAGCAGGCCGTGTCCATGTTACAGATTATTCCAATGCTTCCCGTACAATGCTTTTTAATATTCATACACTGGACTGGGACAGTGAAATACTCGATATCCTTTCAATTCCAAGAGCTATGCTTCCTGAAGTTAAAATGTCTTCAGAAGTATACGGCAGCACTGATTTAAAAGAATCCGGATATGAAATAAAAAATTGCCGGAATTGCTGGTGATCAGCAGTCAGCTTTATTCGGGCAGATGTGTCTTGAAGAGGGAGCTGTGAAAAATACATACGGTACAGGCTGCTTTATGCTGATGAATACAGGGGAGAAGCCTGTGAAATCAGAGAACGGACTTTTAACAACCATAGCATGGGGAATTGACGGTAAAATATGCTATGCGCTTGAAGGAAGTGTTTTTATGGGCGGTGCTGTTGTTCAGTGGCTCCGGGATAATCTTGGTTTAATAAAAACAGCTGCCGAAACAGAGGAAATAGCCGAATCTGTTGATTCCTCTGACGGAGTTTATCTTGTATCTGCATTTCAGGGTCTGGGTACTCCTTACTGGGATATGGAGGCATGCGGTTCTATTCTCGGTCTGTCGCGGGGTTCCGGGAAAGCTCATATCGTAAGGGCAGCTCTTGAATCAATTGCATACCGTTCTGTAGATGTAGTAACTGTAATGGAAAAAGATTCCGGCATAGCACTTTCCGGTATGAAGGTTGACGGCGGAGCTTCTCTTAATAATTTTCTAATGCAGTTTCAGAGTGATCTCATCAGCAGAGAAGTAATAAGACCGGTTTCTATTGAAACTACTGCAATGGGCGCTGCTTTTCTGCAGGACTTGCATCAGGATTCTGGAAAGATATTGATGATCTTGCATCTGTATGGGAAAAGACAGAAGTTTTACTCCTGCTATGGATGATGATAAACGCAGAAGCCTTATTCCGGCTGGAAGAAAGCTGTAGATCGTGCTCTTAAGTGGAATTAATTATTATATTACAGATATTAGACGTTCTTAGGGCGTTATTTTGTAAATCCGGATCTTCCTGATGATATAATATTTTATTTCAGTTTTTTATAATAAATTGTATAAAAATATGGGAAATAATTTTTCCTCTGTTTGCAAATCAGTGAAAACAGAATAGTAATAATCAAATTGATAAGATCCGGGAAATAAAAAAACGCCCGGTCAACGACCGGGCGTTTTATGCTTTAAGGAACATTTAAAAAGAGTGATGACTTTACTCACCGCTGAATGGCAAATTCAACGGAGAAATAGAAAGAGCATTTTTCAAAAATTATGTTTATCTGTGAATAGCTCTTTCTATTTCCGGCTGATTAAATCCGACAATAATTTTACCGTTGATATCAATTACCGGTACACCCATCTGGCCTGATTTCTGAACCATTTTCTTCAGCTTTTCTAACATCTGAAGCCACGTTATAATCCTGGTAGCTTATATTGTTTTTCCTGAAGTAGTCTTTTGCAATGTTGCAGTATCCGCATGTCGGTGTGCTGTATATTGTTACGCTCATAATAAAACTCCTATATATGAAAAATTATATATATAATATATACCGGATAATCATAAAGGTCAATAAAAAAATGTTTAAAAAGTGATAAAATTTTTCCAGGAACGCAAATGCAGAGTATAATAAAGTCTAAGAAACAAAAAAATACCGGATATAATCCGGTTGATTTATTATTTTGAAGCTGTCTGTCTTTTTAAGACTGATGCTTTATATCTGGAACAAAATATTTATTAGCAGGAGATTGATATGAGTGAAGTTTTTTTAACTGACATGAGAACAGAACCGGGGAACAATATTCTTGATAAATTCGAAAAGCTTCTTATAAAAAGCGGACTGGATAAAATAGATTTTAAAAATAAATTCGTTGCTTTGAAAATCCACTTTGGAGAACCGGGAAATCTTGCATATATCAGGCCTAATTATGTTCATGTAATAACAGAAATTATCAAACAGAAGGGGGGCGTCCTTTTCTTACCGATACAAATACTCTCTATACAGGAAGACGGGCTAATGCTGTTGATCACCTTGTATCAGCTGAGAAAAACGGCTTTACATATTCTGTAACAGATGTTCCTGTAATAATTGCAGACGGCCTGAAAGGTACAGACTATACAGATATAGAAGTTAACTTTCCCCATGTTAAAAAAAGCTAAGATAGGAACTGTTATTGCGGACTGCGATATTGTGATCTCTGTAAGCCACTTCAAGGGACATGAAATGACAGGTTTCGGAGGATCTTTGAAAAACCTTGGAATGGGCTGCGGTTCAAGGGGCGGCAAGCTTGAAATGCATTCCTCATCTAAGCCTGTTATTAAAGAGGATAAATGTGTTTCCTGCGGTATGTGTATTAAAGGATGTGCGCAAAGCGCAATATCATTCAACAGCAGAAAAAAAGCTGAAATAGATTATGATCTTTGCACCGGATGCGGTCAGTGTGTTGCTGTGTGTATGTATAAGGCTGCTCTATTTAAGTGGGATGAGAATATCAGAGTTGCCTGTGAAAAGATGGCAGAGTATGCTTATGCAGCTCTTAAGGACAAGCAGCACTTTCATATAAGCTTTATTACAGACGTATCTCCTGACTGTGACTGCTTTTCAAACAATGATATGCCTGTTGTTCCCAATATAGGTATTGCAGCATCAGATGATCCTGTTGCCCTTGATAAGGCATGTGTTGATCTTGTAAACAGCTCGAAACATATCTGCGGCTCTGTTCTTGACGAGCGGGGATATAAACCGGGAGTGATGTTTTTACAAAGATACACCCGGAAACAGACTGGAGATATACAATTGATCATGCTGTTGAGATTGGGCTTGGGAAGACAGAGTATACAATTACAAAATCTGATTTATAAACCAATGAGATAAGGATAGATATGCTCGCTTTGTGAGCATGCCTATCTACAATTGTTTAATGGTTAAAAAGTCCGAACTGCCCGAACCTGTTCAAGGTAGTCCTTATTGAGTTCGTTCTGTATGCCTGTGCCGAAGTGCTGGCTCCACGCGTTGTTACTACTATCCTCGGATGACGACCAATAGTGTACACTAGTAAGCCCAGTAACACTCTCTTTATTAAAATACAGTTTATTTAGTTCATCTTTTGATGGCAGATACCAGTCTGAGTAAATACCAGTTCCAGTGTCTGTATTTGTGTATTCATTGCAAAGTTTCGCCGCAGCGTTTCCTGCGCCCAGTGCTCCTATTATTATTGTGGTATTTGCCTGTCCTGTCCCCAATGCTGTTTCTGTTGCTCCGGTTGAAGAATAATCTCCGTCATACCACCGTTCAGTACTCAGATCATCAGTTGATGCAATAAGTCCATGAGTTTGACCGGAAACATACCCTGGATCGCCGGATTGCAGAATATAAGCAATTATTCCGCCTTGGTATGCCATACCAATAGATAGTGATGTTGGGTTAGATCCTCCGTCTGCATCATCACACCCCATTGTCAGCAGTAACGATACTCCAATCAAGATAACTAATATAATACTTCTTTTCTTTTTCATTATTTTTCTCCAAAAATATTGTTTCCCTGTCATAGCTCATGGCACGGTAAATACCTTTTCTTTTGCTCGCACGGATGAGTGCTCTTCTTTTTGCCAACAAGCAAAGGCGATCCCTTGTCGATAACAGTAATTATGTGAATACTTTTAAATTCTTCATATAAATATACTTTTCCCGGATTCACTGCGCTATCAGCCGATAGGTTGATTTTTTATACAGTTTTTAGATTTTTATTCTGTAATTTCAAGGATAGTTGTTATATCGTATATGTATGGACGTTTTGCTGTTTATGCTGCTGATTAATTAGTTTTCATGCGGTGTAATTATCCTTTTTCTGCTTATCTCAAGAGCTAAGGATTCCGGTGATCCGGGAACTGCCCTCTTTCTTGTGCCTCTTGTTCCGCTGACCATGATAACAATACTGGAAACTGTAAATTATTATTTAAGAACCCGCTTTCCATTAAAACCTTTTATTGTAATTGAGATGATAGATGATTTTCTTCTTATCTGTGTTGCTTTAGGCTGGAATTATATTACATTACGACATTACGATCTGAATAAATTGTCTGTATTTACAAAAACAAAGAAGTCCAGGTTTATTCTGCAGCATTGATACTTACAGCTGCTGTACCAATTGTATATATATTCAATTATCAGTGGAAAATATACTTCATTTTATAACTATAACCTGGCTGTTTTTGCAGGGGCAAGAGCAGTAAATTTTTTATTTCAAAGCAAATAATCCTCTCCCTTCATCATCAGCTGCAGTAAAAATAGCTTTTATCAGTCTCATAATTTATCCGGTTATCTTTATAGGAAATATTCTGAACTGGAGCCTGCCGTTTCTCGATAACAGTATAAGTTTCTGGGTCCAGGCTCATCCTGTGTATGTTATTTTTGTAAATATTCCTGTGCTTATGTTTCTTCTTAAAAATAATAGTATTCCGGAAATAATCCATAAACTTCCTGACGGTGACTCTGTTATTGAGAGTATTTCGAATGAACTTACTGACCGGGAAAAAGAAATATTTCTGCTTCTTTATCATGGTAAACGCTACAGAGAAATAGCAGATACTCTGTTTATATCAGTATCAACAGTTAAAACTCATATAAAATCATATCTACAAAAAAACTTGATATAAGCCGCAGAGAAGAACTTTACAGGATTTTTCAGGCGGATTCTCTTAATAAAACACTCCACTGAACTGAAAATCTGTTCAAAAGCATCGATTTTATAAACTCACAATCACTTTCTATGATCTTTATTGAATAATTTAGAATTAAATAAGAATTTATATTGAACGTTTCTGAATCTAATGCTATAATCCGATCACAAACGTACACATAAGAGGTGCGAACTACCTGTAAGGATAGAAGAAGTACAGAATCCTTAAAATATCAGGAGGTTAGAAGGTGAAAAACAACTACAAGGTAGTCATTGTAGGGGGCGGAATTGTCGGATGCGCCATAGCCAGAGAGCTTTCAAAGTATTCAAATCTGTCGGTTACTCTTCTTGAAAGAGAGGATGATGTATGTTCAGGAACAAGCAAGGCAAATAATTCGCATATTGTATGCGGAGCAGATCTTAATCCTGACTGTCCTATAGAGCTTGATATGATAAGACGGAGCAACAGAATGTGGGAGCAGCTTACAAAGGAACTGGATGTTGAGTATGTAAGATGCGGTTCATACAATGTTGCTGTTACAGATGATGAGTTTAACAATATGCTCCCCCAACTTGTAAAAAAAGCTGAAAGCTGCGGAGTTTTTACAACCAGGATTATAGGAAGAGAAGAGCTTCTTAAAAATGAGCCTAATGTAAATCCCGAGGCAAAGGGAGCGCTCTTTGTTCCTGAAGACGGATCGCTTCTGTCTTATTATCTTGTTCTTGCTCTGGCGGAAAATGCAGCTCAGAATGGTGTTAAGTTTCGTTTTGAAAGTGAAGTAACAAACCTTGATTTTAATGATGATACAAAAATATGGGATGTTGAAATAAACAGCAGTGAAAAGATAAACGCTGATTTTGTCATCAATTGTGCAGGTCTTTTATTCTGATAAGGTTTCAAAAATGGCAGGCTGGGACGATTTTGAAATTACTCCCCGGAAAGGTGAATTCTGGGTTCTTGATAAAAAATATTCCAATATGGTGAATTCTATTGTATACGGTGTGCCTAAGCCTGATTACCGGGGAACCACTGTTGTAAGAACAAGAGACGGTAATCTTATGGTAGGTCCTACTGCAAGGAATCTAAGAGATAGAGAGGAAAAAGGCACTACAGCTGCTGGTCTTGAAGAGGGTTTTAAAGCCGGTAAAGAGGTTTTCCCATGGCTTGATAAATCAATGACAATACATCAGTATGCAGGTCTTCGTGCCATGTGCAAAACAAATGAGGATTATATTCTCGGCTGGCATGCTGATTCTGAAATACCATTTATCAATGCAGCTGCTATTCGGTCAACAGGAATTACCGGAGGGCCGGGAATCAGCCAGTATGTTGCAGAGCTTCTGTCAGAAAGAATTGATCTTGTTGATGATCCTGATTTTAATCCGTACAGAAAAGCTATTAAGCGTTTTGAAACTGCATCAAACGAGGAAAGGGCAGCTCTTATTGCAGAAAATCCTGATTACGGTGAAATAGTATGCCGATGCCAGACAGTAACTAAAGCTGAGATTATACAGGCAATTCATAATCCTCTCGGTGTAGTTTCTCTTGACGGTATTAAAAGAAGAACAAAAAGCCAGATGGGTAGATGCCACGGAGGCTTCTGTACTCCCCGTATTGTAAAAATTATTGAAGAGGAAACAGGAATCGATCCTCTTTCAGTTAGAAAAAAAATGACAGGATCTGAACTTCTTGCAGATGAGACTAAGAATGCAGGTAAAGATGCATATGCTGAAAAAAGTATAGCTGCGGAAGTGCTTTCTTCTGTATCAAAAGTGAGCGGAGGCAGATAATGAAAACAAAAAATTTTGATGTAATTGTAATAGGGGCAGGGCCTGCCGGTCTTGCAGCAGCTCTGGGTGCAAAAAAAGAAGGAGCTGAAAAAGTAGCAGTAATCGAAAGAGATAAATACTCAGGCGGCATACTTCAGCAGTGTATTCATAACGGTTTCGGTCTTCATCTTTTTAACAAAGATTTATCAGGACCTGAATATGCAGAAAAATTTATTGAAGATGCAGCAGAACTGGGTATTGAAATAATACTTGAGACAATGGTTCTGGAAGTTAATCCTTCATCAGACGGAGGAATGCATTCAATTGTATGTGTAAGCCGTGAATCAGGATTAAGTACATTTTCTTCCCCGTCTGTTGTACTTGCTATGGGATGCCGGGAAAGGACAAGAGGAAATATATTTCTGCCAGGGACAAGACCTGCCGGGATTTTTACAGCAGGAACTGCGCAGCGTTTTACAAATATCGAAGGATATCTTCCCGGAAAGAAAATTGTGATTCTGGGGTCGGGAGATATCGGCATGATTATGGCGCGGCGTCTTACTTTTGAAGGGGCGGAAGTAAAAGCTGTTGTTGAAGTAATGCCTTTCCTGGGAGGCTTAAGCAGAAATAAGGTTCAGTGCCTTGATGACTTTGACATCCCTTTTTACCTGAATCACACAGTAAGCTATATTAAGGGTAACAAGAGGGTTGAAGGTGTTGAAATAGCTGAACTTGATGAAGATAGAAAGATTATTGAAGGTACAAGACAATTTATTGAATGTGATACCTTACTCCTTTCTGTAGGTCTTATTCCTGAAAACGAGCTTACTGAAAAAGGGGGAATTCCTATCGATTCTCTTACAAGAGGAGCATTTGTGGATCAGAATTTTGAAACAGAAATTGACGGTATTTTTGCATGCGGTAATGTTGTTCATGTTTCAGACCTTGTTGATTATGTTTCAGAGGACGGTGAAAAGCAGGGAAGTATGCAGCCGCTTTTGCTTCGGGAAACGTAAGCAGGTACGCGACAAGAGCATACGGGTAAAGCGGGGAGATAATGTAAGCTACACAGTTCCCCAGGTTTTAAGCAGAGCTGATACCGGGTTTGAGAAATTTCCTGTATCTTTCAGAGTTCGGGAGCCTCTTTCCAATGTTAAAGTTGTTCTTAAAGGGGATGATGAAGTTTTATATGAGTCAAAAATTAAAAAAATAATCAGACCGGGTGAAATGGAAAGGCTGATGATTGACAGCAGTATTTACGATAAAGTTGTCAGCAGCAGTAAAAAGACTGTTACAGTGGAGGTCCAGAGATGATTAAAAAGCTGACATGTATAAGCTGTCCTACCGGCTGTGAAATTGAAGTAGCTGAAAAAGAGGGTAAATATTCTTTTAAAGGGGCACAGTGCAGTGCAGGGGGAGAAATATGCAGTAAAAGAGATGACCTGCCCTGAAAGGGTAATTTGTACAAGCGTTAAGATTTACAGCAGAGAACTTCCGCTTGTCTCTGTCAGAACATCTGTCCCTGTTCCAAAGAGTGAGATTTTTGAAATACTTGAAAAGCTTGTTGATATAAAGATAACAGCGCCAGTAAAAAGAGGGGAGGTTCTTGTAAAAGGGATATCTTCTAATAAAGCTGATATAATAGCTACAAAAACTATTTTAAGCTGAAAAAAAATAAGAGCAGTACTTTATGGAAATAAAAAAAGCAGCGGTGTAAACCGCTGTTTTTTATTTCTGTATAATAGAAATATCTGATTTAACTGAAATATTTATATATGCTGAATTTTATAATTAATCATGAAATTTTGTTTAGAAGCTTTTAAAGTATTAAAAATTATAGAAAAATGGATTTTTTATACTTATAACAAAATATTTATTTCAATAACCGGTAACGGATATTGTTTAAAAAAATGTTTGTGCTTATCTTTATATAAACTATAATTAGTTAATAACAGGAGAATTAAAAAAATGAAGAAAATACTATTAATTCTTATTTCGATTGTCCTTTTTCATGTGCTTCAGCACCGGAACAGCCGGTTGAAGAGCCTGTAAAAGAGGAAGTAAAGGAAGCAATGTCAGTAACAGAACTCCGTAATAAAGCATACAGTGCTATGGAAAAAGCTCTTTCAATAAAGGCGGATGTTGCTGTTAAAGAGGATTATGCTGCTGCAGAAAAAATGTTTAAAGATGCAGAAGCTTTAGATGCTTCTGACCCGGAAAGTGCTGCAAAGGCTGCATTAATTTATATGGATGCAGAAACTGCTTTTAATTCAGTTTATGACAAGGCAGCTGAAAAGAGAGAAAATGCTCTTAAAGAGCTTGAAAATGGCAAAAGAGGATATTAAGGCTGTAGAAGAGGAAGCTGAAGAAGCTGAAAACAACCCTGAAGGGGGCGCTGAAATGAAAAAATCAAATAATTATACTTGCAGTACTTTTCTTTGCAGCATCTGGTGTTTTATTTGCTCAGCAGTCAATTTACAAACAATGAATATTATCAAAAATCTGTTGAATACAAGGGAATGGCGGAAGAGGCTTTTGAAGCAGGAGAATATGACAAATCATATGAATATGCTGTAAAATCAAGAGAATATGCTGCTCTTTCAAAAGAATATATCGCAGAAATGGTTAAGGCATACAGAGCAAGAACATCTCTTGAATATGCCAAGGAAAGAATTGAACTTGCACAGCGTTTAAACCTTCAGAGCAATGATGCTGATCTTTATAACAGCGCATTTGCTTTGTTTCAGGATTCCAGAGCAGATTTTGACAGTAAAAAATATGATGAAAGTCTTGAAAAATCACAGCAGGTTATTGCGCTACTGAAAGATCTTAAAGGGGGAAAAGTTCTTCCTGCTTTCTATGAAGTTATTCTTAATGTAAATGACAGAGACTGTTTGTGGAAAATAGCAGGATATGATTTTGTTTACGGTGATCCGTGGAAATGGACTGTTCTTTACGAAGCTAACAAAAACACTATGCCTGAACCTGATAATCCCGACTTAAATTGAACCGGGACAGATCCTTAAAATTCCTTCACTAAAAGGGGAAACCAGGACAGGTACTTACAAAAATAGATTTATAGATGATATAACTTTATGTGTTAAATATATGTAAATGTAATATCTGTTTCTAGAATCAAAGCCGCAGAAAGATAATTTTTGCGGCTTTTTTATATTTTCATTTTTTTTAATAAACTATTCGATATATTTCAGTTATGATTAAATGTTAAAAACAATACCAGTTGTAAGCGAATAAAAACTTTTTCTTTATACTTTATATATAATTAAAAATACTTGACAGAAAAAAATTAAGTTAATAATATATGCGTGCGCAATTAAAAATAGACGAAGACTAAGTAAAATAGAAAGAAGCTAAGGGGGGGGGTCAATGAGTTTTGAGGAAAATCTGTTTAAATCGATAAGGACTGTAATAAAAAATATGAGGAAAATACTTGATAAGGAAATAGTTTTATATGGAATATCACATGCAGAAATGAGATTGCTGATGATTCTTTACTCAGCTGGAAACTGTACGCAGGAAGAGTTTGACATCCAAAATTGAAGTTGACAGGAGTAATACAGGAAGATCCCTAAATAAACTTTTAAGATTAGGATATGTAAATAAAATCAGAGATACTGATGACAAGCGTATGAATAGAGTTTATTTAAC
>LQAH01000134.1_pt1 | contig 21844 bp, 35 predicted proteins | sample 1535791 | NCBI WGS metagenome assembly LQAH01 (sample SAMN04331585, study PRJNA305678) | bioreactor metagenome | isolation source: bioreactor_4 inoculated with Wadden Sea sediment 2nd replicate of a... | place: Germany:Bremen
CCTCTTCTCCAGTCAATACCGGAGTTATAATCAACAGAAGGATCTGCAAATACAGAGAAAGGGATTATTAAATATTAAGGATAAAAAAAGAAAAGCAGAATAAATCTGCATAAAGCGGTTTTTGCCTTTTTTAATGAATCTACTGTTGTTTTCAGTTTTCATATTTTTCCTTTCCCATCTATCATATTACAATATAAACTGCATCATTTTGCAAGGATTAAAGCTTTTAATTTAAATTATTTGCATATCCGCCAAAAGACTGTGTAACAGTATGCTTTTAATTTACAGGAGAAGGGACTTTCAGCTTCATTCCAATGGAAAGAACACTGTTCATATCAATATTATTGTGATACGCAACATTGTAAGGATCTGTTCCATGCCTTCTTGCAATATCCCACAACGTATCCCCGGTTTTGACAGTATACATAGCAATATATCTGGATGCACTTTCCAATTCATTTTTAATTTCAGACGAAGTCTTCTTACCTTTATAATATCCTACTTTTTTTACAGCAGGTACAAGAATTCTCTGATTCACCTGCAGTTTTGAAGGATTAAGATATCTGTTATAGCTCCTGATCATTGATACAGATACTCCGTAATGCCGTGATAAATCATAAAGAGTATCGCCTTTTTTAATTTTATACATATAAAATCTCATTAAAGAATTTTTACTGTCAGAAATAGCTTTTACAATATCCTCACCCTTGCCTTCAGGAACTTTAAGGAAGTAGTTATATTTCCCGGGAGGTGTTATATCATAGTTAAGTTCAGGATTTGCTCTTCTTATTATTTCGGAAGGAATTGATGCTTTTGCCGCAAGCCTGGAAACACTTACAGAATCCTTGAGTCTTACCCTTTCCCATCTTACCGGTTCATTCCAGCTGTCGGAAACTTTTTCCCTTCCGCTGTACATCATAATTCTGCTTATAGCCAGAAAACGGGGAATATAATGTATTGTCTGCCTGGGAAGAAGACCTCTGTCTGCAAGTTCCCAGAAATCATTTATACCTGATGCTCTGATAGTCCTCTGCATACGTCCAAGACCGCAGTTGTATGCAGCTATTGCAAGAAGCCAGTCATCCAGAACAGAGTAGTTGTATTTAAGCTTTGCAACAGCCCCTTCTGTTGCTTTCCAGAAATCACGCCTTTCATCAACCCATTCATTAACCTTCATATCATAGGGGAAATACTGTTCATCATAAACTGCCACAGACCTGCTGCATAGGAAACAGAAAGTGCATGTGTTTTATAGGCTGATTCAGTAACCGGAAGAAATGCCAGTTCAGGCGGGACAGATTTTTCATCAATTTCCTGTTCAATAAAATCTATATACAGGGACGCCCGATTAGTAACTGTTTTAAGCCACATTATCCATTCCGGCTTCTGTACTTTTCAAGATAATATCTGTAAAGCTTTTCACCCTCAGGGCTGAAACTCATAACAATGTCGCCGGCATGTGTCTGCTGAGGTATTATACTGCTTATTTCTGTATCATGTACTGAATGGAAGTAGAAGTCATCATTTTTTTCGTTGATTCCTGAAGGAAAAGGGAGACTGCCGCTATAGGCATTTGATACTGCTGAACAAAAGAGCAGTATCAGTAAAATATTTTTTTTAACCCTGTCAGGCTTCATCAGAATCTGCAAATGTCTTATCTCCAAAATATATACCGGCCCATTCCCAGCTGCCGTGAATCTCGGAATCAGCAGGGAAATTTATTTTACGGAAATACAGATACCAGGTACTTATACGGTATGACCAGCCTGTTGTCTTGAGGTATGCCTCCTGTGAGTTGGAAGCCTTATCAAGCTCTTTGCTGACCCGTATCTTAGGTGTAAGAAAACTGCCAATACTCTCTGTAAAATCAGGATCAGATGAACTCTGCTGCTCCTCCCAGGAAACAGCGAAGAAGTTAACCTTTGCCATATATTTTTCAGAAAGTTTCCGTTTCTTCTGTATTTAGCCTTGTAAATGGCGCTTTTCATATTTTCGACAAGTTTGTCCAGAGTCTCAACTGTCCAGTTTTTATCTGTGTTGTAAAAGCAATAAGCTCGCCGATTCTTTCTTTTGCAAAAGAATCCCCGGGAATTGAAACATCGGGAAAATCAAGAAATTTAACATAAGCCTGGATTGCCTGTTCCCATTCGCCTGTATCTGCATAGGTATTTCCGAGATAATAATAGGTCTCGCCTATATTTATTTCATCACTGAACCTTGCAATCAGGTCTTTATAGTAAACAATTCTCACCTCAGGGTCTTCCACAAGGTTGATAAGATCTTTTAGACACAAATAATGGACTGACTGGTCTTTTACTAAAAGATCCTGATAGTTTTTAAGAATCCGCTCATAATAATGAACAGCAAAAGGATAGGCCAGCTCGTCGCGATAATTCCTTGCAACTATCATAAGATAATAACCGTTAAAAGGATCATCAGAATTCTGTTCAACATATGTTGAAAGAAAAAGATTGAGTTCCTGATTTGAGATTTTACCATTAATAAGATCAAGGATCTGTCTCATAATGATAAATTTCTTCTCATAAACAGTTTCTGTTTCAAGAGTATCATGAAGACGGCTGAATTCACGAGTATCATCTCTGTTAAGTGAAAGATAATAATTCTGACTTTCACAGCCTATTATGAAGAACAGTGCTATAATAACAGAAATCAGTATAATTATATTTTTGTATTAATCAGTTTTTTTATCATATTGGAAATTGCCGCCAGTATAACACAGGGCTTTGCAGTTGGCAAGAAGCCTTTGATTTGTTAATATTCGGATTAATTCAAGGAGAGATTTTTATGATAACAAAGGAAAAAATAACTAAAATTGATAATCAGCTTAATGTACCTGATAATCCGGTAATACCTTTTATTGAGGGTGACGGAACAGGTCCTGATATCTGGAAAGCAGCTCAGGCTGTAATTGATGCAGCAGTTGAAAAAGCATACGGCGGAGCTAAAAAAATTGAATGGCTTGAAGTACTTGCAGGAGAAAAAGCGTACAACAAAACCGGAGAGTGGCTTCCAAAGGAAACACTTCAGGCATTATTGATTATCATGTAGGAATTAAAGGACCTCTTACAACTCCTGTTGGAGGGGGCTTTAGAAGTCTCAATGTTACACTCAGACAAACACTTGATCTTTATGTCTGTCAGAGACCTGTAAAATACTTTCCGGGAATACCTTCACCTGTAAAGAAACCTGAAGCAATTGATATGGTTGTTTTCAGAGAAAATACAGAAGATGTTTATGCAGGATTTGAAACAAGAGCAGGCGAAGATAAAACAGAAAAACTTGCATCATTCCTGAAAACTGAATTCGGATGGCATGTACCTGAAGGATCAGGACTGGGAATTAAACCTATAAGTAAAAAAGGTTCTGAAAGACTTATCAGAGCTGCTATTGAATTTGCAATTGAAAATAACAGAAAAAGCGTAACTCTTGTACACAAGGGTAATATAATGAAGTACACAGAAGGCGCGTTCAGGGAATGGGGCTATGATCTTGCGAAAAGAGAATTTGCAGACAAGGTAGTTTCCTGGGATGAATGCGGCGGAGAAGTACCTGAAGGCAAAATTCTTATTAAAGACTCAATAGCAGATGCCTTCCTCCAGCAGATTCTAACCCGTCCGGCTGAATATGATGTAATTGCAACAATGAACCTTAACGGCGATTATGTATCTGATGCTCTTGCAGCTCAGGTCGGCGGAATAGGTATTGCTCCAGGAGCAAATATCAACTTTATCAACGGAATAGGTATTTTTGAAGCAACTCACGGTACTGCTCCCAAATATGCAGGCAAAAACATGGTTAATCCGGGATCACTGATCCTCTCAGGACAGATGATGCTTGAATACCTTGGCTGGAAAGAAGCTGCTGCTCTTATTGATAAGGGAATTATCGAAGCAATTAAAGACAAAAAAGTAACTTATGATTTTGCAAGACTTATGGACGGCGCTGAAAAAGTTTCTACAAGCGAGTTCGGAGACTGCATTATCAAAAAAATGTAATCATATCGAATACAATGCAGCTGGAATCCGGAGGACCGGAGTTTCAGCTGCGTTAAATATAAAGAGAGAATTATGAGAGAAAAGGAAATGCCGGTCAGGCTGTTAATTGTCGGAACGCTTTTTGTTCTTGGAGGCTCACTGCTTCTGCTTTGGACTTCTGCAGATATTCCCCATGCACAGCTGCTCTGGCCTCTGTTTCTGATACTTCCAGGCCTGGGATTTCTTTATAAAGCTGTGGTAAGACACGGCTCAGAGAAACACACTATACCTGGAACATTTCTTACACTTCTGGGAATATACTTTCTGCTGTGCAATACAGTTCTTCCTGATAATGAAATTGAAAAAATATGGCCGATCTTTATGCTTATAACAGGGCTGTCTATGATTCCGTACGGAATAAAGAAAAACAGAAATACTAAAAATCAGAATAATTGTACCGGCCGGTGCAATTATAATAATGTCGCTTTTTTTCTACCGTTTACTCTTAAGCTTCTTACTGTAAAATTTATAAACTTTGCAACACGGTGGTGGCCTGCCCTGTTAATCATTCTGGACTTATTTTCTTACTATCTACTACACAAAAATGCATACAATGAGGAAAAATGAAAAATAAACTTATATTTACTGCACTTTTTATTCTGCTGACAACAACTGTAATCCAGGTTTCTGCTCAGGAGAATGCAGCAGAAAATAAAACCGGAAGCAATGCTGCTGAAAATTCTGCTGTTATAAAACCAGATCCTGAGTTTGAAAAATTTTTATCAATAAAGCCGGCTGTAGAATCACCTGATGAACTTCTCAGCCTTACACCTGAAAAAGCAATTACAAAGCTGGGAGCTCCGAAGGAAATCTTTTCAATGCGGGGAGAGAGGGAATGGCAGGATGATGTTGTTTTTATTATAAAAACCACATCTACCTGTTCTGGTTTAAAAACAGGGTTTGGCAGTTTAGAGCGGATAAACGCTTTGAGGGAAGTATCTTCGGTCTGAAAACAGGAATGCCTATTAAAGATGTAGGTAAAATACTCGGAAAACCATTTAAAAGTGAAGAAGGATCTCAAATATATTTAAATCCTAAAAATATAACCCGTTACGATACAGGCTTTCCTGTAAGGCTTAAAGTTTTTACGATAATGAAAACAGGATTTCGGATATCTATGTCTACAGGGGTGATTTTTAAAACCTGTGATTTAATTCGAATGCTTTTATACTTTTAAGTTAATGAGGGACTGTACAACTGCTTATTGAACAATCCCTCTTTCATATAGCTTTAACAATGAATCTGAACAACATCGAAGAGCTTCTCTTATATTGCAGAAACCGACAATAAGAGCCGGTATTTCAAAGAAGTATTTATTATTGATAGAAAGAAAAGATTAACAAATACTGATTCAGCAGCAGAATAAATAATTACTCCCCCATTTTTTCTCATATCTTCTGCAATACATGGACCTGTCTTCAGCAGGATCAAAACGCAGCGGGTTGACAGATCTTGCTATAATCTTCCTGATTTCTGCAAGACCAAGGTCTGGCCGGTGATATAGAAGCTGCATAGCAACAGTACCGAGCGATGTTGCCTCAACAGGCCCTGCTATTACTGTTTTTCGCAAATATCAGCTGTAAGCTGATTAAGGTGATTATTCTTTGATCCTCCACCGATAATATGAATATACGGGTATATTCTGTCAGTCAGCTTTTCAACAGCCATTATAGTTTTTCTGTAATTACATGCCAGGGAAATATAAACAGATGCAAGAAGGCGTGAGAGATCATTTTCACCGGTAAGATTCTTCAGTTCCTGAATCATACTGAGAGGATTGTAGAGATTTTCATGATTTGGATCAAAAAGAGCAATTGCATTATCATTGTCAGTTATTTCTCCAGCAACTGAAAGATTAACAATTTCATCCCAGCTGAAAATACGGTTTTCACGTATTTCCAGTTCATTCTTCACTTTCTGAAGAATATTCATTCCGGCGGAATTTTTAAGAAGTGTAACTGTATTGCAGGCGCCACCCTCATTGGCAAGGTTGCAGGAATAAACATCATTATTAATAACAGGTTCATCAAGTTCCGTTCCAATCAGTGACCATGTTCCTGAACTGATAAAAGCGAAATTCTTATCAAAAGCAGGTACAGTTACAACAGCTGATGCAGTATCGTGACCGGGAACAGATATGAACGGAAAAACAGGGATATCAAGCTTTTCTGAAATCTCACTTTTAAGTTTACCCCTGACTTTTCCATGATCAACAAGAGGCGGCATAATACCTTTCCTGATTCCAGCTGTATCAAAGAGCTCTTCATCAAAACTTCGGCTTCTCATATTCATCAGCTGGGAAGTTGATGCGATTGTTGTTTCAGTATTCCATTCACCAGTAAAAAAATAATTTAAAAGATCAGGTGTAAACATCACTTTCTCTGTCAGATTGTAATATTCAGGAAGATGATCCCGTATCCCTGCAAGCTGGTATACAGAATTCATAGGATGATTCTGTATACCGCTCAGATCAAACATTTTTTTCTTCTGATTATCATTAAGAGTTTCAAGCCCTTTCGCTCCAAGTTCATTTCTGTAGCAGAGAGGATTTCCAAGCATCTGACCAGACGGCCCGAAAATACCGAAATCAATACCCCAGGTGGATATTCCGGCTGAATCAACAACTCCCCCTGAAACAGTAAGCGCTTTTTTCAGCCCCTGCTGCATCTGATTAAAAATATTGAGTATATCCCAGTAATCGTATTCACCGATGCGGACAGTTGAATTAGGACCTGCGATATAACTTCAAGATCTATTGTTTCTCCGTTAAAAGTTCCAAGAACAGTCCGTATAGAAGAATTACCGCAGTCAAAACCGACACAGCAGATTTTTTTATCTTTCATAATTCCCCCCACCTTTATCAGGAAAAAGAACGCAGCATCTTTTCCCTGCGTCTGTCTATATAATAATTTACAACCATAACCAGTATCATTACAAATCCCCATATAGCAATAGTCATAAATGAGCTGATACGCATCAGGTTTAAGCCGCTTGAAATTATCTGGAGAGTTACAAGTGCAAAAACAAGCCCGGAAACTCTTCCGAATCCCCCTTCACTGCTTACACCCCCGAGAACAGAAGCCAGGATAGTAACAAGCAGATAAGAAGCTCCGTATCCTGCTTTGGCAGAATTAAACCGGCTTATCATAATCAGGGCGGCAAAGCCTGAAAGCAACCCTGATATAATATAAGTCTTCATTATAATTCTGTTATTGTTTCCTCCGGAAAAACAGGTTGCAGATTCATTTGAGCCGTACATATAGATATTAAAACCTGTTGCTGTGCGCTTGAGAAACAGAGCAGTAAGAAAAGCAAGCAATGCAAAAATAATCAGCGGAAAAGGTATTCCGAGAATTGTCCCGTTTCCGATAAAACTGACAGAAGAAGGGAAGCCTGAAATAACATAGCCTTTGGTGATAACAATACTTAATCCGTTGACAAGTATCATGGTACCAAGGGTGGCAAGAATCGGAGTCACTCCTATATATGCAATAAGAAAACCGTTTAATACACCTATTAAAACAGCTGCGGCAAGACCGGCTGTGAGCGCTGTTAAAACAATCATTCCTGAAGGATCAGCTCCCTCCAGGGACGGCATTGTAAGAATCATGGCGCTTACTATACCTGCAATATTTGCAGTGGCAATTATTGAGAGGTTAATTCCCCCTGTCAGCATAACAACCATCATTGCAAGGGAAAGTACTCCAAGCTCCGGAAGCTGGAATGCCATACCCTGAAGATTTCCCGCACGTAGAAATTCATAAGGATTCAAAAATGTCATCAGTATAAAGGAGCAAACCATGATAATGCTAAGCACTTTTAATTCATTTTTTTTACTGTTAACAATCTTCATTATTCCACCTCTGTTTCATCTATTTCAATCCTGGATTTATTTTTTTCCTTTTTCTGCTGCCATGAGCTGAATCCTACGCTGATCAGAATAACAAGACCGATAACAACATCAGACCAGACAGCTGATATTTTAACCAGGGTCATTCCGTTTTTTACTATAGCAATAAGAACTACACCGAGCACTGTTCCCCCGACTGTACCTATTCCGCCCGAGAGACTTGCTCCCCCGAGAACGACAGCTGCAATAACATCAAGTTCTTTCCCTACAATAGAATTAGGGGCTACTGTCTGAACAAGAAGAGCCTGAATAACACCGGCAATTCCAGCCATAAGGCCCATAAAGGAGTATACAAAAACCTGGAGTTTTTAACCGGAAATCCGACACGCTCTGCAGAATTTTTATCTCCTCCCAAAGCATAGATTTGACGCCCCAGCATAGTAAAGCGGAGTATAAAAAAAGCTGCTGCTGTTATAACAATCCAGATTAGTGTTATGACAGAAAGACCATAGGGAGTTCCGCTTTTGAAACAAGTGTAAAAATCCTTATATCTGCAAAAGAACGGAACCAGGAGGGAAGTGCATATATCCACTTTCCGCCTGTAAGCACAGTCAGCAGTCCGTAATACAGATTCATTGTAGCTATAGTGGTAATTATAGGAGGTATTCTGTATTTTGAAATCAGAAAACCGTTAAATGCACCAAGAGCTATGCCTGAAAAAGATGCAATCAGCAATGCAGAAAACATGTTTCCGCCAAGTTTAATACAGACAACAGCCATAATGTATTCAGCTATTGTAGCTGTAGCTGCAAATGATATATCGATACCTCCTGAAATAAGCACAAACAGAATACCGATAGCCAGTACACCCATAAACGAATAACTTTTCAGCAAATCAAGCCCGTTTTCAAGTGTTAAAAAATTAGGATTTATTATGGTAATTGCAGTTGAAAGAATCACAATAACAGCAAATACACAAAATTCGTGTGTCTTTAATATTTTTTTCATTTTTCTGTCCCTGAAGGAGATTCAATGAAGGCCTGTATTTCATCTTCTGTGGATCCTGAAGAATCAAATTCCCGTATAATCCTTCCTTTGTTCATCACAAGTATGCGGGAACAGTTATATAAAACTTCAGCAATTTCATCTGAAATGATAATTATTCCCATTCCATCTTCAGCAAGTTTTTTTTATAACTTTATGTATACTGCTTTTTGCAGACACATCTATTCCGACAGTCGGGTTATCAAGAATAAAAAGCTGTGGATCTGTAGCAATCCATTTTCCGATAACTATTCTCTGCTGGTTTCCCCCTGAGAGAGTTTTTACAGGAGAATCAACAGAAGGGATTTTTATCTTTAACGCCTCAATCCATAAATTTATGGAAGTATTCATTTTTCAAAATCTATCATCCGCCCTCTGCCGGTAAGTCTGTCAATTATTGTGGCAGCAAGGTTCTTTCCGACAGACTGGTCCATCACAAGTCCGTTATGAAGCCTGTCTTCCGGAACATAAGCAATTCTGTATTTTTTAGCCTTTTCAACAGAATTGATTTCAACCTGCTGACCTTTAATTTCAATTGTTCCGGAATCTGCAGGATTCAGTCCGAAAATTGAAAGAGCAAGTTCTGTTCTTCCCGAACCCAGCAGCCCGGTAATCCCGACTATCTCACCGGGATAAACATCAATATCAATATCCTTGAAATTCTGTATTTTGGAAAGTTTTCTTGTACGAAGAACAGGAACACCTGCCCTGTCAGGTGTGAAATGATAAGGTTCATAAACCGATGTCTCCCCTGTCATAAGGTATTCCAGTTTTTTATCATCAAGCCGGCTGCACTCATAGCAGCCTATAAGCCTGCCGTCCCGAAGCACTGTAACCCGTTCAGATATTTCCATAACTTCATTAAGCTTATGGCTTATAAAAAGAGAAGCAATCCCTTTATTTTCAAATCAAGTACTACTTTCAGAAGGGAATCAATTTCTTTTTTTGTCAGGGCTGTTGTCGGTTCGTCCATTATGAGAAGTTTAACGTCCCCGGTTAAAGAGCGGCATATTGCAACAAGCTGCTGGTCTGCCATTGAAAGCTCTTCAACCCGGGCATCAAGAGGAATTGAAACACCAATACGCTTCATTGCCTTTACTGCAATTTCCCTTGATTTTTTCCAGTTAATAATTTTTTTTTCCGGAAGAAATATTTTCATTTACTGCAATATTCTCAGCCACAGTGAGATTTGGGAAAAGTGAAAGATCCTGATATATAACTTCAATTCCGTTTTGGATTGCTTCAAGAGAATTTATCTGTTCAATTCTTTTCCCGTTTATTTCAATCTCAAATTCCGGTTCCGGCTCTATAACACCTGAAATTATTTTCACAAGAGTTGATTTCCCGGAACCATTTGTACCTGCCAGACAGTGGACTTCACCTTTGTTAATGGAAAAATCTACATTATCAAGAGCTCTTACACCGGCATACACTTTTGTAATTTTTTTCATTGATAGAAAAAGGGTTTCCATATTACTCTGCATCCTTTTAAGTTATAAAAAACCGGTACCTTTTATCCGGCACCGGTATTAAAAAATATTTCCGGATAAGACTAGAATCCGAAGCTGTCTACGTTATCTTTTGTAATATCAGCCATTGCATTAACTTTAATTACATCATTTTCAACCACTACTTCACCGACTTCAGGAATATCTTTCAGGTCAGAGAGTTTTCCCCCGTCAAGCATATATTTTGCTGTATAGGTCAATGAATAACCAGCATCTTTAGGATCCCATAGTACACCATGACTCATTGATCCGTCTTTAAGATACGGAGCTGCATGTCCGGGAATAACTGTTCCCACGACAGCTACCTTCCCGGCAAGTCCCTTTTCTTTCAATGCAAGAGCTGCACCCGGAGGTCCAAGACTTCCGAATCCTACAATTCCTTTCAAATCAGGGTATGTCTTAAGGAGTTCCAGTGTTTTCTGTTTTGAAAGCTCCTGATCCTCACCGCAGGGAATTCTTGTTGTTACAAGTTCCAGTCCCGGATATTGTTTTCTGCATATTTGATACCTTCATCGGCCATAAATTATGAAGAGGTACAGTAAGTCCGCCTACAAATATAGCATACTTTCCTTCAGTTCCCATATTTCGACAAGGACATCCCAGTTACGACGTCCGAACTCAACATTATCAATCAGTTCAATATCAACATCTTTTCCCGCCTGATCAGGAGATTCATGAGTGAGAACCAGAATTCCTTTTTCCCTGGCTTTTTGAAAAACTGGTTCCAGTGCTGTTGCATCATTTGGTGTAATACAGATTGCATCAACACCTTTACTGATCAATCTTCAACCATTTTCACCTGCTGGGCCGGATCTGCATCAGATGGGCCGATCTGATAAGCGTTTACTCCGAGATTTTTACCGGCTTCCACTACACCCTCTTCAAGCCGGTTAAACCATGGAATTCCTGTGATTTTAACTACTGTTACTATTTCGTATTCATCATTTTCTGCTGACTCCTTCTGTCCCACGGCAAAAAGAAAAGAAGGCAGTAGCAGTAATAAAACAAACACAGTAATTATTGCTTTTTTCATAGTATCTCCTCCATAAATAATATTTATTTACCCTGCCCGTATTTGTTCCGGGCAAAATACTGCATTGCTTTAATATCCTCATCAGAAATTACATGAGGCGTACCCACGGATTTTGCCAGAATATATATCTGTGCTGATTTTCAACAACATGACATATTTTAAGGCTCCTGCGACATCTGCACCTACACAGACAGTTCCGTGATTCGGAATAAGAACTGCATTTCTCTCGCCTATTGCTTTTGCAACATTTGCAGCAAGTTCCGGTGTACCGGGAAGGGCATATTCCGAGCATATAACCTTATCACCGACAATCTGCACAAAGTCCTCGCTGATTCCCGGTATCTCCTGAAGAGTAACAGCAAAAACACTGGAATAAATCGGATGTGTGTGGATTACAACATTTACATCAGGACGTGCATTCATAATTGAAATATGCATACCATATTCAATTGAAGGTTTCCTTTTGCCCCACACAATTTCTTTATCACTGTTCATAACAACTACATCATCAGGAGTTATTGATTCATAAGGCATTCCGCTGGGCTTTATATAAATAAGTCCTGTTTCAGTATCCCTGATACTTATATTACCCCATGTCCCGACAGTCAGTTCCCGTCTGACCATTTCCATTCCGCCGTCTACCACCTGCTGAAGATAGTCGGAACGGATTTCTGTATTACCCATAGTTCCTCCTGTTTATCGTTTCGATGTTAATTTTTTAACATTTGTGTTAATTTTATAACACTTAATTTCAGGCGTCAAGCTTTTTTTTAACAAAATAAAACACAAACTACCGGCAATAGGTTATTTATTTAACATTATTTGCATTATTTTTATCATTCTTCTTCTTTTTTTTATATTTTATATATATAATAGAAACATGAGCAGTTCGATAAGACAAAACAATCTGATTTCTTATTTACAGAACCATCAGTCTGCAACTATTCAGGAACTTGCAGATCAGTTCTTTGTATCTCATATGACTATAAGACGGGATCTCAACAACCTCTCACAGACAGAACCGATAAAAATTATTCATGGAGGAGTAATCTACCAGGAGAACTCCCCCGGAGAACATTATTCAATGACTGTGGCAAGATCTCACAGGATTGATGAAAAAAGGCGGATAGCAATGAAAGCCGCGAGCCTGATTGAACCGGAAGATATAATAATTATTGATGCCGGTTCCACCAGTGAACTTATTGCAGAAAATCTTCCTACTGAGCATCCTCTCACAGTTATTTGTTATTCACTCAATATTGCTGCAATTGTAAGCAAACGCTCAAACTGCACACTTATTCTCGCGGGCGGTATTTATCATGAAAGTTCAATGATATTTGAAAGTCAGGAGGGACTTAAATCTTATAAAAAGAAACAGGGCAAAAAAAGCTTTTATTACAGCGAGCGGAATTAGTACAAAAACTGGGAATTACATGTTCAAAATTTTTTTGAAAGTACAACAAAACAGATAATATTAGAATCATGTCTTACCAGTATACTTGTAGCAGATTCGTCAAAATTCGGCGAAATTCAAACAGGACATTTTTCAGATCTGGAAAATTTTGATATTATTATAACTGACAGCGGACTTTCTCAAGATTTTATTAAAGAAATATCAGAACTTAAAAAAACCCTTTACATTGAATAAACCTGGAATTATCATACAGGATTTATGATAGTTTTTGATATCTGAAAACTAAAGAAATATCATCCATCTATATAGAACATTAGAAAACTCTGTAGACTGTTGATCGTTTAATATGACATTGGAACAATTTTTTTCAGATTACTGTTTCTCTAATAAACAGTAATCTGTATATCTAGAATTCTTCAGGATGTAATTTATCCAAAGTCTCATTAAATTCCATCCCCAGAACAGGAACTGTCTTAATCTTCTCGGCATTCATCATTAATGCTATACGCTGAAGAGCCGACATAAGATAATTTTTTTCCCACTCTTCAAGTTTATCAAATTCATCTGAAAACTGCTCCTGGAGCAGACCAGGATTTTTACTTAATATTTCAATTGCCTTATCATCCAATTTAATATTTACCTTACGTTTATCCTGAATATTTCTTACTCTTGTTAAAAACTGCATCTTTTCAAGCCTGTCTATAATACTTGTAACGGTAGCCTGGCTTAAGCTTACATTTTCAGCAACTCGTTTTAAAGTCAATTCAGTGTTTTTATACAGTTCTTTCAGGATCAAAAGCTGAGGCCCTGTCAAACCGTATTTTCTAGTAAGATTTTTTGACTGTATATCAAGAGCTCTTGTTATCTGCTTCAATGTTGCGAGTATTATATCACTTTGATTTTCCACTATTTTCTCCAGTAATAATTTTTATCATTTACGATTCAGCTTGTCTATACGGCATCCTTATACTTACATTCAACACGAATCATTAGTACTCAAACGTTTATTGTTTTACATGATTTTTACCGTATTTCCTTATATATCAATGATTTCCGTCTTGAATCATACTATTTATTAATTTAGTATACGAACCATTATCACTATATCACAAGGAGTTTTATTATGAAAAGGTTAGTTGTCATAGCATTATTGATGTTTGCAGTTATTTTAACACCTGCGTTCTCTGCCGGAGGCAGTGAGAAAGCTCAGAAAATTGTATTTGCAGATCTGTCCTGGGACAGTGTAATGGTTCACAACAGAATTGCTGCATTTATTATTGAAAACGGACTAGAAGGAAATTATGAAGCTGATTTCGTAACCGGCGGAACAATTCCAAGTTACGCAGGACTTGAAAACGGCGACATAGATATAAACATGGAATCATGGCATTCTAATTTCATAGATGTATATAAAAATCTATAGAAGCAGGCACGGTTGTTGATCTTGGAAAAATCTTCCTGACGGACCCCAGGGATGGTATATCCCAGATATCTTGTAGAAGGCGATGCATCAAGAGGTATTGAAGCAGCAGCTCCGGATCTTAAAAATATTGATGATTTAGCAAAGTATTCACACCTTTTCCGGATCCTGAAGACTCCAATAAAGGATTGATATATCTTGGTATATCAGGATGGTCTGCAACAATAACAAATGAAAAAAATGTTTGAAGACCACAAATCTTGATAAAAACTACAACAAAGCTATCCCCGGATCTGCAAATGCTGTTTCTGCAACAATGGATGCTGCCTACAAAAAGGGTGAACCATGGGTAGGATACTGGTGGGAACCAACAGCAATCATGGGAAGACTTGATATGATCAGAGTAAAAGGAACCGAACTTCCTCCTGCAGATGTAAATATCATATTAAATGCAGAATTTGCTGAATCCGCTCCGGAAATTGTTGAGTTCTTAAAGAAATATTCAACAACAGTTGCAATGAACAATGAATTCCTTGCAAAAATGGATGAATTAAAAAATCGATGCAGAAGGCGCTGCTGTCTGGTTTCTTAATAACAATGAAGAAGTATGGACTAAATGGGTATCTGCGAAAACTGCAGAAAAAGTAAAATCAGCCCTCAAAGGAATGTAGGGGACTTTAATGTCTGATAATTCAATAAACGGGACAGCAGAAGCTGTCCCTGATTCTAATGAAACAAATAATTGAGGTAAAAAACCTCTGGAAAATATTCGGTAGAGATCCGAAAAGAATCTTAGGCAAACAAATATAAAAATCTGCCTAAAACAATAATTCAGGAAAAAAACAGGCTGCATTGTCGGGATGCGTAATATTAATCTTGAAAATCAAAAAAGGTGAATTTTACATAATAATGGGTCTTTCCGGCAGCGGGAAGTCTACACTTGTAAGAAACCTTTTACGGCTTGTTAATCCGACATCCGGAAAAATACTAATAAAAAATAAAGATGTCACCAAAATGCAGGAAAACGAGCTTCTGGATTTCAGGAAAGATAACTTTGGAATGGTTTTCCAGCACTATGGATTATTTCCTCATCTGACAGTTCTGGATAATGCTGCTTATGGATTAAAGGTAAGAGGCTTAAATAAAAGCCAGCAGTATGCAATTGCAATGGAAGCACTCGAAACAGTGGGTTTAAAAGGATGGGAATCATATTATCCGACAAATTTATCAGGCGGAATGCAGCAGAGAGTAGGTCTTGCAAGAGCACTTGCTAATGATCCCGATATACTTCTAATGGATGAGCCGTTCAGCGGTCTTGATCCTCTTATCAGAAGGCAGATGCAGGATGAATTTGTAGAACTTCAGTCAAAACTGAAAAAAACAATTGTATTTGTAACACATGATCTTCACGAAGCATTAAAACTTGGCGATAAAATTACAATTATGAGAGACGGAGAAGTTATTCAGACAGGAACCCCTGAAGAAATTGTAACACACCCTGCAGATGATTATGTTAGGGAATTTGTTCAGGATGCCTCTCCTGCAAAAGTCATTACGGCAGGAAGCATTATGACAAGCCCGAGCCTTCTTCTTTATTCATGGGAAGGTCCGAAAACAGCCCTTTCCATACTTAAAAATGAAAAACGCCAGGGAGCTTTTGTAGTGAACAAGGAAGGTAAGCTTCTGGGTGTAACAAACAGAGACAGCCTCAGAAATATGTAAATGAAACGAAGAGACAAATCGTGGAAAATCGAAAGCATTGTTATAAACAAAGTACCCTCTGTTACAGAAGACACTGTCCTTGAAGATCTTTTCAGCATTGTATCAGCTAACAAATATCCGATACCAGTAGTGAGTGAAACAGGGAAACTTCTGGGAGTTGTACGGACAGATGATATTTTCGAGACAATAAGTCCCGACGGAGGTGAAAATAATGAATGAATTTCCTGATATTATTAAAATACCTTTAAGAGATGTTATTGACTCAATAATGGACTGGCTTCTTTTAAAATTTGATCCTTTTTCGATACTGTAGGATGGATAATTATAAATGTAATGAAGGGAATAGAATCAGTATTCCTCTTTATTCCGTGGTATCTTTTTATAGCATTGATATTCTTCGGGGGATGGAAAATGTTGGTAAAAAAAGATCCGGCTTTGTTCTTGCTTCAATGCTTTTTCTAATAGGAACATTCGGATACTGGGAAATGGCGATGCAGACATTAAGTATTGTTTCTGCAGCAGTATTTTTCTCGCTGCTCATAGGTATTCCTGTTGGTATTACCATGGCGCAGAGCGACAGAGCTGAAATGATAATTAAACCGCTTCTTGACGGAATGCAGACAATGCCCCAGTTTTGTATATCTTATACCTGCGCTGATGTTTTTCGGCTTAGGCCGGGTACCTGCAGTTATTGCTACTATTATTTATGCAGTTCCGCCTGTTATAAGGCTGACAAATGTAGGTATAAGGACTGTAGATAAAGAAGTAATAGAAGCTGCAAAAGCATTCGGAGCAAAAAAGAATCAGGTACTCTGGGACTGCCAGCTGCCTCTTGCAAAACCTTCAATAATGGTCGGAATAAACCAGACAACTATGATGGCTCTTGCAATGGTCGTAATTGGATCTATGATCGGAGCAAAGGTCTTGGAATGGAAGTACTGCTTTCAATCAACAGAATTGAAGTAGGCAGAGGTTTTGAAGCAGGATTGAGTATTGTTTTTCTTGCAATTATAATGACAGACTAACTTACAGTTTTCAAAACCCCGTAAAAATAAGAAGCAGCCGAAATAAAATAGAACAGGAGCTGATAACAGCTCCTGTTTTTTTTACAGATTCCGTTCTTTACTGTATATATTCCTGTAAAAGTTCACCTGTTAAAAACCCTGGTCGACAAATACTATAAGATGTTATTTTTATTTTTATGAATAATATTAAATACTACTTTAAATAGTAAGCGGTAATCTCAGTAATTTTATCCGGTTTAGATCAAGAGCTCTCTGAAACTTTTTTTATAGTTTTATCAGGAATGTTTTTTATTAAAACCAATATAAGCATCCATTTCTTTTAAAATGTAAACAAATTCAAAATCATCAGTATTATATCCGTAATCTTTTATATCCTGATAAAATGAGATTTCAAATGAACCGGCAAGGTCTATTCTCTGAGCATAAAGTTTCTTTAAATTATTTATATTTCTGCTTGAACTTTCCTGTTCGCCCTTAAACCCCTTCTGAAGAAGAAGTTCTTCAACAATATCTTTATTGATAGTACCAATCTTGAAGGAATTTAGATCTTCAAAATTCCGAATTTTTATATGTTTTTTTTTCAGAGCAAAGACACCGAAGCGGAGCTTCGCAATTGGACCGACCCATTTACAAATATTCTCCCTCTCAGGTGTCCTTATAATTCCAAGAAGAACATTTTTTTCATCATTCTGAAGATTAGAATATGCCCTTGCCCATGGATAAACATGCACTTCCTGTTCGGATATCCCCAACTCTTTCCAAATTATTTTCATAATATCTATTGATATACCTTTAAAAAAACCATCCTCCTCATAGCAAAAAGGCTTATTATCATCAGACATATATTTGAGATCATACAAAAATTCATCAGAATAACAGAATGAAGCCTGGAAAAATAAAAAGCAGGAGAAATGCTGCCAAATGACCAAAACCAAGCTTATTCACTTTTTATCTCCAAATAAAGAAATATGACATGAATTATAATTTATTGAATTAATATTTACAAATTCATTTAATCTGCTGTTTCCAAAATCACATACAGAGGAAAAATTATATTATACAGAACTTATTATAAGATTTGCTAATATAGTTTTAATAATTATAATCATCACCACCACGACGTCAAATCAGAGAATTATCCTATATTTAATTTCCCTACTTCATAAAAAGAGAAGTCTTTATCTTCTTGACACGGCCTGCCTTGCCTATTTTAATCCGCACTCTTTCATCATCAGGAAGAAGTATTCCCTCAAGAACAACATCCTTCTCCGACTTATCAAGATTTTCAGGCTTAATAAGACTTGTAATGAGTTCATCATTTTTCCGTTCCGTAATTTCAAGCAGATATCCCCTGCTTTCAAGAGCCTGCTCAGCAAGTCTTATCTTGCCGGTGTAATCAAGCCCTTTTGCCTCATTTTTTTCATACCTGGCAGATCCTGATGTTATCTGGGAAGGAAACAGAAGTATTTTTCGCTCTATCCGTTCTTTTAATTACTTTTTTCTGTTCTGCAGTAAAATTAAGACTGTTAATTTTATCATTAAACTCATTTATATTTATTTCAATATAATCAGGATAATCATGATCCTTAAAAACAGGTTTCAATAAAGCAGTACACTGCTTTAGTTTTTCTGATTCATAATCAAAGCTTTCGGTATAAACTGAAGCTGAAGGAGATGCAGTTATTATACTTCCTCCACAGCTGGAATATGATCAATACCGGAGATGGAAAGCGCTTTCTTAAGTTTATCAAGATTTTCCGGTTTTACTATATAAACACCGTCTCCGAGTTTTTTAATAAGCGTATTGTCAAACTGTCCGGAGTTATCAATTATTTTTCTTTTCTTTTCATCAACAGTCATTACTATTCCGCTGAAAAGCTCAATACTGCGGAACTCCTTTCCCAGCTCTGAAATGAAAATCTTATATTCTGCGGAATACCGTGACCAGTATACTTTTCAAAAAAAAGCGATAACTTCATTACCTGTAATTCCTGATTCCAGAGCTCTGATATAGCTTTCACGGGTAAGGCTAAGGCTGATCATGTCTGAATATCTGTTAACATCTGCTGTCAGAGAAAGTGTAATACCGGCATCAAAAGAAATTGAAGCATCAGATATTATGTCAAAGTTAGGCTGAAGAATTAAAGCGGATTCCTGTGAATAATTATCTCTGTATAGAACTATATTTTCAGGATAATAGATTCCGGCATCCTCTCTTATTACTCCGAGAAGAATAAGCACATCAACAACAGAATCAGGAAAATCATCATCCTTATCAAGATTTATTCTGTTTTTAAGCGCTATAAGCCTTATCAGCTGCTTAAGAGATTCATATGAAAATCCCCTGCCCCAGGAGATAAGCGTTTCTGCAACTGCAGAAATAAGAGGTCCGTAGACTATATAGTTATCGGAAACTGCAGCACCCAGAAAAAGTTCAATTCTTTCCTTAACAGACAGCTTCCCCAGCTCCTTCCACCTCTTAATATCAGGCCTGAAAAAATCACCTTCATTAGCAGCAAGCTTAAGCCTCCTGACAATTGATCTCATCAGCTCAATTTTTTCATCCGTATTTACCGTAAGTTTATCAGGAATATTTCCTGCAGCTCCTCAATTACTTTTTCCGGAAACTTCCGTCAATTTTAAGTATTGCCCCCTGCCGAAGCAGAAAAGAAAAAAACAGCAGTCAAAACAGAATCATTCATCCAGATCAATTCAGGAGTACTGTCGAATACAGTACTGCTTTCGCAGCTGGATAATATAAGTTCGGGATCAATCACATCATCTTTAAACAATGCCTCAAACACAGGAGATATGCTGATTCTGCTTTCGCCGTCTATTTCTTCGCTGAAAACCAGCATCCTCTCTTCAAGATTAAGAAGATTAAGGTAAAAGTCATAATAACTTTTTTTATCTTTAAATACTGTGTAAAGCTCTTTTACGGTAGGATTTCCAAGCATACCTATAACTGTAATAATTTCAGCGTCAGGTCGGTCTATCAGCGAAAGGACTTTTTCGGCTGTTTCATCTTTTACAAAAAAGCAGACAGTTTATTAACGAGATCATGTTTATTGAAAGGTGTTTTCACATCTCCGAGATAATTTCTCATAACATCAAAAACACCTGTTCAGGAAGAGAGAATATATACTTTTCCAGTTTTCCATAGTTTTTACCAATAATTATTTTTCCAGTTGTCAATACGTGCCTGAATAAAATCAATTATCGCTCGGTGCTCCTTTTCCCGGCTCCTTCTATATCCATAGCTTCGCCGAATTCAAAATATACAGTCCGCTCCGGATAAATATTTCCGAAAGTACTCATCAGCTTCCCGTTTTCCCAGAAATCTGTTTTTATAGCGCATGGAATAACTTTTACACCTGCTCTTTTTGCAAGTTTTAATTCCCAGAGAATTGAAGTTCTCAGGCTTAAACACAGGATCCCTGGTTGCCTGAGGAAACAGAATAACGCTGACGCCGTTTTTAAGAAGCTCTGTTCCCTCTTTCATTACAACATCAAGATCTTTACGCGGATCCTGCCTGTCAACTGCAATAGGATTAAGAGATCTCATTACAGGTCCGAATATCTTATTTGTAACAAGACTTCTTTTTACTACAAAAGAACATTCTTTTGCAGTTCCCACAAGAAAGGGAAAAACAAAAGTCTCAAGCGTACTCATGTGATTTGAAATAACAACAACAGGACCGTCAGCCTCTTCAAGATAATTAAGTCCTTTAATACTAATTGAACCGCCTGCTTTTTCTATGCTTTTAAATGTTTTTTATGCTTGCCTCAAAAACAGCATCAAAGCCGTTAATACCGTTTAAAATCTGTTTTCTTGCGCATAAGACTAATCTGGTAATATCTTTATAATAACTCGAAGCTTTTAAAAAAGAAAGTTTCCCCTGGATTACAGGTTTTTCCCTCTCAGTAGAAATATATGAACCGTTACTAAAAATCTGAACTTCTTTTTTTCCATTAATATGTCCTGTATGAATATAATTGATGAATTTAATAAGGAAAAATTATATTCCAAATAATATTTTTTTCCACCCTGCAGAAAGAGAGATAAAAAAGAAATAAACTGAATTCATATTTTTTTTTACTGAATCGCAAGCCCTATGAAATAAAAGAAATTATCAGCCAATTGTTTATGAAAACATACAAATAATTTAATCCCCTTAAAGAAGAATCCGAAATCCGCTTGTGCTCTCCAGCAATATATAATATTTTCAATTTATCATCAGATACGAATGAAAAAGCTTCAGTAAATCCTGATGATATTAAAAAATATAATAATTTCTGATAATAAATATCGGACTTAAGAATACTTAAAATATCAGAACTGCAGAGACAAAGGGAAAAAGGATGAGAAAAAATAAATATAATTGAAAAAGCAGCAGAATTTCAGAAAAATGCATCAAAACAACCTTTTTATAATTCCTAATGCATGGAACGGAGGAAGCGCTCTTAAATATTCGAAAAACAGGGATTTAAGGCAATAGGAACAAGCTCTGCCGGAATTGCCTATTCTAAAGGGTTTCCTGACGGTGAAAAAATATCTTTCAGCGATGTACTTCAGACAGCTTCTGAGATTATAAGATCAGTCAAACTTCCTGTATCAGTTGATATTGAAAGAGGTTATGCTGATTCAATATCAGAAATTAAGGAAAACATTAAAATGCTTCTTGAGCTCGGGATAACTGGAATAAATATTGAAGACGGAATTCCGCTAGAAAATACTGTAGAATCAACAGCGGCCTTTACAGAAAAATATCA
>LQAH01000135.1_pt1 | contig 21813 bp, 36 predicted proteins | sample 1535791 | NCBI WGS metagenome assembly LQAH01 (sample SAMN04331585, study PRJNA305678) | bioreactor metagenome | isolation source: bioreactor_4 inoculated with Wadden Sea sediment 2nd replicate of a... | place: Germany:Bremen
TTTTTTACAAAATATGCCCATCTTGATAAAGTTTATATAAAAGAGGGGCAGACAGTTACACAGGGGCAGGTCATTGGAAGAATGGGTAATACCGGGCTTTCCACTGGACCTCATCTGCATTATGAAGTCCGTATCGGTTCACAGGTTGTTGACCCGGAACGGTATCTTAATATAAAAAACAGGCTTGGAAATTAAAAAAATCTGGCTGAATATTTGGTAGGGTAATTGATGAGCAATAATCTTATTGAAGATAGAGCGTTTTGTTAATTCGATTGTAGGCGAAGGGACCAGGTTTAACGGTGAACTTGATTTAAACGGCCTTCTTAGAATAGATGGTGATTTTACAGGAACTATAAAAACTACAGGTAAGGTACTTGTAGGTAAAACGGCCGTGCTGAATGTACTATTAATGCAAGTACAGTAGTTATTGGCGGTGCTGTAAAAGGAAATATCTATTCAAGCGAACGAGTAATAGTTTTATCTTCCGGAATGATACTTGGAAATATTTATACTCCCCGACTTATTGTAGAAGAGGGAGTTATTCTTGATGGTGAATGTGTAATTGACGTAGATTACAAAAAAGATTCAGAAAGCACTGCATCAACACAGATATCTGAAAAATCTGAAGGCATCAGCATGGAAAACAGCGCTGAAAGCAATACTGAAGCGCTGGATGAAAGCAATGTAAGCAGTAATGACTCCTATACTGCAGAATCTACAGATAATTATAATGATAAACAATCGGTCGGAAATTTTAATAACTGACCATGAAACCCCTGAATTAAATGGATAGAATAGAGTTAACAGGCTGGAATTCTCCGCTTAAAAACAAAAAGGAGAAAAAACTTCCAGAAAAACAGCTCCTTTTTCTACTTCTTTAAGATCAGGCAGTTCTTCTGTTAATAATGATTTTTCTCTTTTTCTTACAGACAAGGAAATTGAGAATGTTTCGATTGAAGAACTTCTTGATGATATCCATGAGGCAGGGGAAAAGCTTATAGAGAAGCCTTTTATCTCCTCCATCAAAGAATATAAAAATGCTGTAAGGAAATTTGTAGGTTATATTGTAAAAAAAGCCTATGAAGCTGAAACTGATGTTCAGACAAGACGTTTTTTTGAAAAACGGAATACCTGTTTTAGATGAAAAGAAATGGGTTAAGATCAAAGTAGTTGATGAGAAACTTGAAAAGCTTGCATCATATATAGTGCAGAGTCAGAAGAATCAGTTAACTATTCTGAAGAAAATTGAAGAAATAGAAGGGATCCTTGTAGATCTCATGGGATAATAAATATGGATGATATTCTTGATGATGAAATGCTTCAGGATGATGAAGTAGATAACCATGATGCGGAACATACAATATCAGATGTCTCGTCACTTCCGGAAAAGCTTGTAAAAGTAAAATTTCTTAATTCAAGCGAGACAGAATACTGTGAATATCCGCATAGCTTTGAAGTAAATCACGATGACCTTGTAATAGCCTCAGGGAAATACGGTAAAGATCTTGCAAAAGTCCTCGGAAGTTATATTAAGAGGACGGAAAAAGAAAAACTTTCAGGTTTAAAAGAAGTTCAGTTTATTGCACGAATTGCAACAGATGAAGATCTTAAAAAATATGATAATAATAAAGAGCGGGCAAGAGAGGCTTTTACAGTCTGCCGTGAGAAAATACATAAGCACAAGCTTGATATGAAACTTGTTTCTGCTCATTATCTGCTTGAAGAACCTAAAGTTCTGTTTTTCTTTACTGCTGATGCCAGAGTTGATTTCAGGGAACTTGTAAAAGATCTTGTATCTGTATTCAAAATGAGAATTGAGTTAAGACAGATAGGTGTCAGGGATGAATCCAGAGTTGTCGGAGGTCTTGGTGTTTGCGGCAGAGATTACTGCTGTCACGGACTTACAGATAAACTGAGGCCTGTATCTATTAAAATGGCTAAAGATCAGAATCTTTCTCTTAATTCGATGAAAATATCAGGTCCGTGCGGAAGATTGTTATGCTGTCTTTCATATGAACATGATTATTATCTGGAGGAAAGAAGAAAATTTCCGCCTGAAGGTGCAAGAATTTTCTATGAAGATAAACCTTATAAAGTGAGTGAGATTAATATACTCTCAAAAACTGTTAAAATAGAAAACAGGGAAGGTTCCTACCTTCATATTTCATTGAAATATATAAAACAGGATGAAAAAAACAGGACTTGGAGAGTGACCGGTTTTTAACCGCTTATTATCTTGACACCTTTTAAAGTAGTCATTATATTCATTCTGAATAGTATTTATTCCATCCTGATAGGGGCAGGCAGATCTGATGCTGATTTGTTCCCTTATAAGTGATAAAATAAAACGAAAACGGCTTAATATACATAAAAAGACTGCTGAAACAGTTTTTTTAAGATAAAAAGCATTTCAATTAAAAGTAGAGAGAGCCAATAGCTTTTCGGCTGATTCTGTTGTTCTGATTTTTCAGAACAAGACGTTCTCCGGAATTCTGAATCGGAAAGAATTTTTTTTTCATCTGAAAAAAATCTGGTATTGAGTTACTCTTGATATATTGGAGGATTATTATGGGACAGGTGAGTAAGAATGCCCGTGCCGGGTCAGCAACTCAGAAATTTTTATGCCCCTGCGGCGGTGAAGTAAAAATGAAAGCAATTTTTGCAGGCGGTAAAAAGAAAAATTATGCTGAATGTGAAAAATGTAAAAGACAGGAAAGAAGACCAAGCGATTTTAAATAGGACTGATAGGTGATTCTGTACTCTCTGATTAAATAAAGAGGTGCAGGGTTTATATTGGAACAGATACGGGAAACTCCCTCAAAAGGGGTGCGGGAAGCAGTAATTAAGCAGAATAAGCTCTTATACTGCAGAAAATATATGCTTTCCTTCCGTGTAGGGTAAATCATATTGACTATAGAGTTTTTATCTGTTAATTTCGAAAAATCAAATAATAAGGAGTGGTCCATTGGAGAAAGGATCTGCAGCTAAAAGACACAGACAGAGTCTCAAGAGACGAATGAGAAACAGAACTGCAAAAAGCGAAGTTAGAACAACTATCAAAAGCTTTACAGATGCAGTCGGTTCAAAAGACAAAGATGAAGCTGCTAAAGCATACAACTTGTTGTTAAAAAAATGGATACAGCTGCTGGCAAAGGTATTTATCATAAAAATACTGTCGCAAGAAAGAAATCCAGACTTGCAAAAATGCTCAACAGACTCAGCGCTGAATAAACTATAAATATGCCCCGCTGATTTTAAGGCGGGGTCTGTTTTTCTTTTTCCGGATTAATTATTGCTGAAGCTGGTTTTAACAGGAGTAATTTTCGGTAAACAAATAATTCTGAATTTATATGATATTCTTATATTTAAACGGGGTTATTCATGGATTTCAGAGGTGGCAGGGATAAATAAGTGGGTGACAGTAAGCTTACAAAAGCTGAAATAATTGAAAACATTTATGAAAAAACCGGGTTTAATAAAAAAGATATTCATTCAACTATGGATATGATTTTTGAAGAAGTTAAACAGGCTTTAATTGAAGACAGAGTTGTTGAGCTGCGCGGTTTCGGTACTTTTGAAATAAGAACACGTAAGGGACGGGAAAAAGCTCATAATCCTAAAACGGGGGAAATAGTATCTGTCGGCGCTCACGGGGTAGCCGTATTTCGTCCGGGAAAGGAACTTAAAAACAGTGTCTGGTCTAACCGTCAGGAATAAATTCTCAAATACAATAAATGATATATTATTATTAACTCTTTCCTCTGTTTTATTTGCTTTTTCATTTCCTTCATTTTTAATACATTCCGGAATACCTGTTCTTGCTTTTTTTTCAATGATACCTGTATTTATTACAGTACACAGGATGAGTTTCGCCAAAGCACCGTTTTACGGTCTTTATTTCGGCATATTATCCTATGCCATTTTCACTACTGCTTTCAAGCTTCATCTCTTACTTATATTCATATACGCTATTATATGCATCTTATTATTTATACTCTTCCTGTAATGAAGCTTGCAGTGAAGCTTTTTCCAAAATGAACTGGCTTGTTCTCGCAGTCCTGTGGACAGCTTATGAATATCTCCGGACAAAAGGATTCCTGGGCTATTCATATGGTGTTATAGGTTATTCTCAGTATCTTCTTTCACCACTGGTTGGACTTTCCTCCCTGACAGGAGTCTGGGGTGTTTCATTTTTAATAATTATACCTTCGTCATTGTCAGGATATATTTTGCGAAACGGAAAAATCAGTATTGAAGAATTTTATTTTCAGTGCAGAAAACCGCTTACTGTATACCTTCTTATTCTTTCAGCAGTTTTATATACGGAAGTATAAGTACAGTTGATTACAGCAGCAGCCGGATGTGGAAAGTTTCCATGATACAGCAGAATATCGATCCCTGGCAGGGCGGTGTAAAGACCTATGCTGAATCACTTAAAAGACTTATCCGGCAGAGTGATAAAGCTCTTTTAGATAATCCTGATATTGTTGTTTGGTCTGAAACATCTTTTGTTCCGGCAATAGAATGGCATACAAAATACAGAACAGATAAAGATACATTTAAGATTGTTAAAAAACTTAAAGATTATCTTTCTGATCAGAATGTTCCCTTTGTTATCGGAAATGACGACGGGCAGCTGATATCTGATGAAAACGGGAATCTGTAAGAATTGATTATAATGCAGCAATTCTTTTTGAAAGGGTGAACTTGTCAAACGGTACAGAAAAACACATCTGGTTCCGTTTACAGAACATTTCCCCTATAAAAACAGCTTCCATGGTTGTATAATCTGCTTGTTGATTTCGATACACATTTCTGGGAAAAGGGAAAAGAGTATACTGTTTTTGAGAATAATGGAGTTAAATTTTCAACTCCCATTTGTTTTGAAGATACATTCGGATATTTGTCAAGAAAGTTTATAAATTCCGGAGCTGATATAATTGTTAATATGACTAATGATTCCTGGTCAGGTTCTGTTGCATCGGAAGTTCAGCATATGATGCATGCTGTTTTCAGAGCAGCTGAAAACAGAAGAAGTGTAATTAGAAGTACTAACGGCGGAATTACCTGTGTTATTGACCCTAACGGGAAAATTACAGATAAAATAGATCCCTTTGTTGAAGGTTATCTGACAGCTGATGTTCCGGTATATACAGATACACAAACTGTCTATACCAGATTCGGAGACTGGTTTGGTGTTGCTGCTGTAATACTTTCACTGTTTCTTATTTCTTTTAAATATGCTGTGATTATAATTAGACGCAGCAGGGATTAACTTTTTCTGAGAGGGCAAGTAAGCATATAATCAGTAAGCAGTACTGCTGCTTTAAAAGAAGCAATTGACAACTGCATTGAAGTATAGGAAAATACTAATGGTTATAATACCTTTAGTTCTGCATATAAGGAAATATTAGTTATGAATAAACGGCGAAAAATATTGGTTGGCACACACGATGAGGTAACCAGTGAATTTTTTGAAATTATGTTTAATAAACTCGGATTTGATGTAGAACTTGCATCAAACGGAGAGGAAGTCCTTGATATAACACAGAATGAAAGACCTGATATTATGATTCTGGATAGTGAAATGCCTTATATGTCAGGATTTGAAGTAACAAAGCTGATAAAAAAAGATACTGAGTATTCCGAATTCAGCGATATTCCCATATTGATGCTTTCTGAAATGGATAATCCTGAAGATGTTATAGAAGGATTTAATCTGGGTGTAGAGGATTATATAAGAAAACCGTTCAGTTTTGCAGTTGTTTATGCCCGGCTTAAATCAGCTCTTAGAAACAGAGAACTTGCCGGTAAGAAATATCATAAAGATGAAATAATTGAAGTGCTGAAAACACTTAATAAAACAATGGAATTTCTTAATCAGCATATAGAACAGCCGATTAAAAAACTGAACAGCGCAGTTTCTGATTTTGAAAATAACGGATTTGCAGATACAGAAAAATTTATATCTGTAATCAGAGATAATACAAGGCAGATGACTGCTGTAGTTAAAAGCATTTCTGATGAAATAAAAGAACTGGATAAGACAAAAGATGAGATGACTGATCTTGATATTGATCTTTCTGTTCTGGAGGAAAAATATAAAAGTCATCTTGCCGAGGCTAAATAAGGAGGAAGTATGATTTCAGCAGAAAAACAGAAAGCTGTAGAGCTTTTTGCTGAAGGGCGGAAATTTTATAAACTGATGCAGTTTGAAGATGCAAGAAACTGTTTTCAGAAAGCTCTTGATGTTTGCGCTGATGATGGTCCTTCTCAGGTTTACCTTGAAAGATGTGAATATTATATAGATAATCCGCCGCCTGAAGACTGGGACGGCGTATATGTGATGACAACAAAGTAAAGCAGGGAAATTATGGCAAAGAATAATGATATCAAAGGTATTGAAAGAATAAGTACAACACTCGGCAGAGAAACAGTTTTCAAGGGAACTATGAAATTTTCCGAATCTCTTAAGATTGACGGTAATTTTGAAGGAGATATAGAATCTTCCGGCTTCCTTTATATTGAAGAAGGCGCAATGATTAAAGCAGATATAAAGGTGAGGGCTGTTGTTGTCGGAGGCATAGTACACGGTAATATAACAGCTTCTGAAAAGCTTGAAATGCTTTCAACAGGCCAGGTCTATGGGAATATAAGAACTGCAAAACTCAGAATAGCTGATGGTGTTGTTTTTGACGGAAAATGTGAAATGATAAAAGGCGAATCTGATATCAATGTTTTTTCAGATACAGTTGAAAAACTTAAGGACACTATCAAAACAGTCTGATGTTTACGGAATACTGCAGAATATTTGTTCTTGAAAGAAGCAATATTGAAAATATTTTATCTGAATGTAAAAATGATAATATCTTTTTGGAAAGCTGTTTTTTCAATACAGGAGCTTCAATAAAATGCTCATCGGAAAAATCCGGTGAAATCAGCAGTTTTTTAAATAAACTTGAAAAACAAACCGGATTCTTTTTTTAAAGAGCAGCCGGATAGATAATTACAGCCAAAGTGCAGAAGATATTGCAGGAAATCTTCTTGAACAGGAAGGAAGAACCTGTGTAACTGCAGAATCCTGTACAGGCGGTTTAATTGCAAAGAAGCTAACAGACAGGTCAGGGAGTTCCTCCTATTTTTGGGGAAGCTTTGTTACTTATGACAACAGCGCTAAAATCCTTCTTGGTGTTAAGGAAAGCACAATCGGGAAATACGGTGCTGTATCTGCACAGACTGTATCTGAAATGGCTGAAAACGCGATTAATAAAGCAGATGCAGATATTGCAGTTTCAGTTTCCGGAGTAGCAGGACCGGGGGGAGGAAGTGCGGAAAACCGGTCGGCACTGTATGGTTCGGATACTGCTGCTGGGAGAAGGCCGGGCAGTTTAAGGTGCTTTTAGAGGCAGTCGAAAAGAGGTCAGAGAGAAGGCGTCTGAAACTGCTCTGCTTGTAATCATAAAAATATATTACAGGATGCAGGGGTTGACAGTATTATCTGCGCTGATTATATTTAAATAAAGTTACATTACTATTTTTCATATCCTGTTACAAATTAATCAAAAAAAAATCAGTTGATCAATAATTGTTTTCAACCGGAATAATATAAATAATATACATTTAAAGAGGAGATATACCCTTTTTATGCTTGATTTTAAAGAAAAAAAGGAAGGCCTACCCTTGGAAGAAGCCGAAAAATAAAGAAAATACTACTGAAAGTTCTTCAGAAACTAATGTTGTTGTAAAAAAAAGAACACGAAAAGAAAAAAAATACGGGTCGAGCTTATTAAAGATACTGTAATATCTGATGATAATGCAGTTGAAAATGATGCTGACGATACAAAGATAGATAAAGATACTTCAATAGAAGCAAAATCAGCAGTACCTGCTGAAGAAGCACCAAAAGCAGCAGTTGCAGTAAAAACCGACAGAAACGGACGGAGAAAAAACAGCCGCCTGTAGATGTTGATAACAGCGACAAGGAAAAGCTAGTATCAATGACCTTACCAGGATGAGTCTCCTGATTTAAGGGACTTTGCTGTAAATATCGGAGTTGTTCACGAAAATATAGGAGCTTTGAGAAAGCAGGAGCTTATCTTTAATATCCTTAAAGCTCACACTTCATCAGGCGGTATTATACATGCTTACGGATCACTTGAAATTCTGCCTGACGGATACGGATTTTAAGATCACCGCAGAACTCATATCTGCCGGGATCAGATGATATCTATATTTCTCCGTCCCAGATAAGATTATTTAATCTTAGAACAGGTGATACAGTAGGCGGACAGATCAGACCTCCCAGAGAGGGGGAGCGTTTCTTTGCAATGCTTCGTGTTGAAGCGGTAAACTATGATGATCCGAAAATTGCTCAGACCAGAGTACCTTTCGACAATCTTACTCCGCTGTATCCTGATGAAAGAATAAATATGGAAACTGCTTTTGGAGATCCGACAGCAAGAATGATAAATCTTTTCTGCCCTATCGGAAAAAGGACAGAGAGGTCTTATAGTTGCACCTCCGAGAACTGGTAAAACAATCATTCTGCAGAAAATTGCAAATTCCATAACAACCAATCATCCTGAGGTTCACTTAATAGTTCTTCTTATTGACGAACGTCCTGAAGAAGTAACAGATATGAAGAGAAACGTTAAGGGAGAGGTTATATCATCAACTTTTGATGAGCAGGCAACACGTCATGTCCAGGTAGCTGAAATGGTAATTGAAAAAGCAAAAAGACTTGTTGAGCATAAGAAGGATGTTGTAATTCTCCTTGATTCCATAACAAGACTTGCCAGGGCTTACAACCAGACAGTTCCTACATCAGGGAAAATACTGTCAGGCGGTGTAGATTCCAATGCTCTTCATAAGCCGAAGAGATTTTTCGGTGCTGCGAGAAATATTGAACACGGCGGAAGTCTTACAATTGTCGCAACAGCTCTTATTGAAACCGGAAGCAGAATGGATGAAGTTATTTTTGAGGAATTTAAGGGTACAGGTAATATGGAAATGAACCTGGACAGAAAAATTGCCGACAGAAGGCTTTATCCTGCTATAAATATAAAGCGTTCAGGAACAAGAAAAGAGGATCTTCTTCTTACTGAAGAGGAACTTAATAAAATGTGGGTACTCAGAAAAGTAATTAATCCGCTTGATGATGTTGAAATTATCGAATTATTAATTGACAAAATGAGAAAAACCAAGAATAATGAGGCATTCCTGAGATCAATGAATACAACAGGCTCCGGCGATTTCCAGAGCTGATTGGAGGATATAGAAATGAAAAAAGAAATACATCCAGAGTATACAGAAACAACAATTACTTGTGCATGCGGTAATGTTATTACAACAAAATCTACTGTAAAGGAACAGCAGATTGAAATTTGTTCAAGCTGTCATCCTTTTTTCACAGGTAAGGAAAAACTTGTAGACACTGCAGGTAGAGTTGAACGATTCAACAAAAAATACGGTTTAAAACAAAAAAACAGTAGAAAATCTTCACAAAAAATTTGCACGCCGGATGAAATATTTCGGCGTGTTTTTTATCTCCATTAACTAAAATATCTCTATATACACGAATATCTCCATAATATTTTTTTGTTGCACATTCAATAAAATTCTTATATTATTGAAGAAATGGAAAATCTGATATCCCTCCACCAGAAAGAGCATATATCTGACCCGGAAGTGATTGTTGAGGCGCCTGGCGCAATTACAGTCATGGGAAACCATGTAGATGCCAATGACGGATATATGATACAGGCAGCTGTTGAAAACTGTGTAAAAATTGCAGTTTCCAGACGGAAGGATAATTCATTAAGATTTTTCGCTCCCGACCTTTCTGAACGTAAAAGAACTACAGTTATAAATATAAAATATAAACGCGAAGACCGGTGGGCCAACTTTATCAAGGGTGTTTTAAGTTCTCTCGATCACTACGGCTATAATTTCAAGGGTCTTGATATTACTGTTACAGGTAATATTCCTCCGGGAATAGGATTTTCATCCTCGCCTGCTATAGGTGTTGCATCTGCTCTTGCAGTATCGAAACTGATTGAAAAAGAGATAAAGAGAGAAGATATCATTAAAATGGTCTACAGCGGTGAAAACAACTTCATAGGACTCAGTAAAGTTCCTTCCGGTGCATATGCCTCACTTTTCGGAGAAAGCGGTTCCTATTTGTTTGTTGATCTTAAAAAAAGAGAAACAGAGAATATAAAATCACCGTTTGATGATGCATCAATGATAATAACTGTTTCCAATGTTCCCGGTATTCCTATTGATGATGAGATTGCGGAAAGAACTGCAGATACCAAAAAATGTATAACAGGGCTTAATCAGCTGAAGAACGGTACAACACTCCGGGATTATTCCATGAGCGACCTGAGACAGGGTATGGGTATGGTGCCGGAGTATATAAGACGTCGATGTATACATGTCGTTGATGAGATCAAAAGAACATATGAAGCAAAATCAGCAATGGAAAAAAAGGATTTTTTACTCTCGGAAAACTGATGAACAGGTCGCATGAAAGTCTGAAGAGATAATTATGAAGTATCATGTCCTGAAATTGACTGGCTTGTTAAGAGGGCTCAGGAAATTGACGGTGTATACGGTTCAAAAATTACAGGAAGCGGATTCGGCGGTTGTACAGTAACGCTTATTAAAAATTCCGCAATAGATAAATATCAGGAAAAGCTTGATGAATATGAACGGATATTCGGATTCAAGGCTGAAATGATAAAATGTGTTCCCTCCTCTGGTGCAAAAGTCATTTATTCTGTAGATTAAAAATTATGAAAGTATTACTTACAAATGATGATGGAATTACCAGTTCCGGACTCAAAATAATTGAAAAAGTATTAAGTACTAAACACGATGTAACAGTTGTAGCTCCTGATTCAGAAAGGAGCGGATATTCCAATTCACTTACTTTAGGTAAAAAACTTATAATCGAAAAGATAAACAGCAGCCGCTATAAATGCAATGGAACTCCTGCAGACTGTATTCATAGAACTCTGCTTGGAGCTGTCCATTTTATTCCCGACATTGTTGTATCCGGCATAAATATCGGTCCGAATCTGGGAACTGATCTTATTTACTCGGGAACTGCGGCAGGTGCAAGGCAGGCTGCTTTAATGGGAATTCCGGGGATAGCTGTATCCACAGCTGCTTTTTCAGAGCCTTATAATTTTGAAACAGCTGCGGATTTTGTACTGAAGCATATTGAATATTTTGCATCGGTATGGAATAGAAATTGTTTTTCAACATAAATGTACCTGCCTCGACTTCAGAAATTATGAAGTTGAAGTGACAAGACCTGCAAGACGGATGTATAATGAAACGATAATGAAAAACTCTATTGACGGGACAGACAGTATTGAAGTTTCTCTGGGATTATCAGATATAGGCCATATTGATGAGAAGCATGTGAAACATAATGAATCAACAGCCGGCAGCAGAACAGACTGTGATGCTGTACTTGACGGCAGAATATCTGTTACTCCTGTTTATCTTCATCCTGTTCCCGACATGTCTTCAGGGCTCTATTCTGCTGCAGAATTCGGAGTAAGCAATGGATAATCCGCTTAAGAAGGCTGTTTCTCTTTATAATGAGAATAAGTATGAACTTGCCCTTAAAGAACTCTTAAAATGCGATTACAGCCTTGATGATAATACAGATCTTTCCTATTATCTGGGACTCTGTTATACCCGGCTTAAACATTTTGATGAGGCAGTTGTTTTTCTGGAACAGGTTATTACCACTCATCCGAATGTGCTTTACATATATCAGTGCAGAATGATTCTCTGTTATATTTATGCTGTAACCCAGCAGTATAAACTTGCTGAATTTGAAATAAAAAGACTGATTGAGGACGGATATGAATCAGCTCAAGTGTATTCATCATACGGGTATATAGAATATCATCAGGGACGAATAGACAAGGCTGTAGAATATTTCCGTGAAGCTCTTAATCTTGATCCTGAATACCCTAATGCTCTTAATTCTCTGGATATATACTTGCTGATGAGAATATTGATCCTGAAGAAGCTCTTAATTACTGTGTAAGAGCAAATAGCTTTCAAGAGACCATTATCCTTTTCTTGATTCTCTTGGATGGGCATATTATAAAACAGGGGATAATGTCACTGCTGAGACAATTCTTCGTGATGCATACGGGAAATCAGGAAACAACAAAACTATTGCAAAACATCTGAAAGAAGTAATTGATTCAAGTAAAAACTGATTTCTGCCGATTTATGTATTAGAAGAACTGTATTTCAGTATTTATAAACTGTGATACATGGAACAAACATAATCTGCATCAGGTCAGCCGAAAAATCAGCAGACCGTGTTTCAGAAAACAGAGATTATCTAAGCTCTGACACTGATACAATCTGCAGTAGAAAAGCCGCAGATGCAGAATGCAGGAGGCGGAAGATGTTGAGTAATATAAATTCATTTAGTATTCAGTCTGTTCAGAGAAATGTAAATCAGCCGTCTGTAAAGCAGCATACATTAATCGATGACAGAAGTATAAAGGTATCTTTTCTCGGTTGTAAAGGAGAATATCAGCAGTATTGTTGAGCCTGATTCAAAAATTAATATTCTCGTCTGATTTTACCTACTGTAAACCGGAAAACTCTGTTTTTGTAAAGTTTCTGGACAAAAAATCATTCATATTGCATAATTACCCTGTGTTTGGTAAAAAGTCTTTCATTATGATCAGCAATAAAAACTCTGGTTTTTACACCACTGAAAAATATATAAGCAGGAAACAAAATTCGTTGCGCAGTATAATCAAAGAACTTATTTCAGGTCTTTAATTTTCTCATTTCAGCTTATTTTTCTCATAATATCTGCATCAAATCTGTATTCTCAGGATTTTATGGAAAAATCAAAAAGTCAGGATGAATTTAAGTGGGGAGTTAAATCGTTTTACAGCGGATACTATAATAAAGCAATCTTTTCATTTGAAAAATCAATATCATATAATCCTTCCGATATTCTTGCAAGAGAATGGCTCGGACGAGCATATTACATGTCGGGTCTTGATGATACAGCGCTTAAACTCTGGAAATCGATTCTTGACAGCGGTGAGGGATCTGTAAATTTACGTAATAAATATGAAATTATCGAGTCACGAAGACAGCTCTATGATAAAGATGAAAACAGCCGTAAATGGGTTCTTGAAACAGAAATTACAGGAGATGCCGGTGAGGGATATTATATGTTTAAACGTCCCTCCTCTGTTATTGTATCAGATACAGGAGAGCTTGTTGTAAGCAGTTTTGCAACAAATGAACTTGCAGTTTTTAATCCGAACGGCAGGATGCTTAGAAAAATTAAAGGCGGTTTCGGTGTTTTAAATCATCCTTTTGATGTTCTATTGCTTTCCGACGGCAGTTATATTGTCAGTGAATATGCCGGGAACCAGCTTTCAAAAATCAAAGCTAACGGATCTATTGAAAAGCAGTTTTCATCCCGGGGTACAGGGGAAGGTGAACTCCTGGGGCCTCAGTATCTTGCAGATGATAAGTCCGGTTATATATATGTAACAGATCTCGGAAACAGAAGAGTCTGTAAGTATGACTACGACGGTAATTATATTCTTAATTTCGGAAAAAGAAACGGCCTTTATCCCGGTCTTGCCAGTCCTACAGGAATAGCGGCCAAGGGAGAGCTTATATATGTAGCAGACTCTGAAAGGAACTGCCTTGATGTATTTGACAGAAGCGGAAACTTCCTTAGAACAATTGCAAAAGGCATTTTTCATAAACCTGAAGGGATATCTGTAATAGATGAAAATAATCTCATGATTGCAGATACAGACAGAATTATCAGATTTAACACAGAGAATGAATATTTCTATGAACTATACAAAGCAATGGAAGGAGAAAGAATTACCTCTGCTGTTTTTGATGTTAATAATGATATTGTAGCCACTGATTTTGATAAAAACCGTATTATTTTTATTACTGATATGGCTTCTGTATACGGCGGTTTATTTGTAAGAATTGACAAGGTTATTGAAACTGATTTTCCGAAGGTTAATGTGCTGGTAAGTGTTGAAGACCGTAACGGCATACCGGTTGCAGGGCTTGAAAAAGGTAATTTCCGTGTTTCTGAAGACGGATCCTATCCTGATGAAGTACATCTTCTTTTTCAGGGAGACAGATCTGATAAAGCTGATACTGCTCTTGTTTTTGAAAATTCAGTTTTATGAACAGTATGAAAGATTCACTGCGGAAAGCAGTTGAAGATTTTTATAAATCGCTTGGAAGTAAAGACAAGGTCCGGCTGATTGAATCAGGCGAAGAAGCTTCAGTTGTCGCTGGTCCTGATGCATCTGAATCAGTTGTTATTAACGGTATAATAAACAGCTCCTCATATTCCTCTGAATGTTCTCCGGGTGCAGGTATAAGACTGGGTGCTGCAGATCTCCTGCGCAGCTCAGATAAAAAAGCTGTTGTTTATATAAGTCAGGTTCAAATGTCAGGTTTAATTTTGACAGATACAGGCTGGTTGATATCATGCAGTTTCTTAAAAATAATAAAATCGGATTCTACTATATATATCTTGATCCTGACGGTAAAAATGAGGAACTTGAATATCTGTGCAGGGAAACAGGCGGCAGGAGTTATTATCTGTACAGACCTGCAGGAATCAGCAGTATTGCAGAAGATATCAGGAAGAGACGAAGCGGTTATTACATGCTTGAATATGCTTCCAAGAAATTCAGTGAGTACGGCCGGAAATATATACCGCTTAGAGTAGAAGCTGTTTATCATAAAAAAAGCGGAAGAGATGAACTCGGGTATTTCGCAGCATCAGAATAAAGCAATATGAAATGGTGGAATAATCTCTGCAGCAAATGCGGATACTGCTGTTACAAGAAAAAAGTAATTGATGGTGTCTGTTTTATTGATTTTAACGATCCCTGTGAATTCCTGGATGCGGAGACTAAAGAATGCATGGTTTATTACAAAAGATTTGAACTGTGTCCTGAATGCCGAAAAATGACAATTTTTCATCCTTTCTTCTGTTCATATCTTCCTGATACATGCGGATATGTTCAATTCTTTAAAAAATTCGGATGGTTGAAGCGTCTTAATAAAAAATTATCAGCAAAAAGAAAATAATATTCTGATCATTCCTGCGACGACTGTCAGTTCAGCAGGCAGTGAGGTTTTAGATCCTCCTTTGCGAGTAAATAATACAGACATAAATCAAGAGGTAAAAAGAATGGAAAAAATTGTTCCGGACAGGGAAAAAGCTTATGCGCTTTTAACAGAGTTTAATAAAAATGACGGCCTTATAAAACATGCATTATCTGTTGAGGCTGTGATGCGGCATTTTGCAGAACTTAAAGGCGAAGATTCAGATAAGTGGGGAATCATAGGTCTTCTTCATGATCTTGATTATGAAAAATATCCTGATCAGCACTGTGTAAAGGTAAAGGAAATAATGGAGGAACGGGGCTGGCCTGATGATTATATTCATGCTGTTGTAAGTCACGGATGGGGGATCTGCAGTGATGTGGAGCCTGAACATATAATGGAAAAAATACTGTTTACAATTGACGAACTTACAGGACTTGTTGCCACAACTGCTCTTGTAAGACCTTCAAAAAGCGTTCTTGATACTAAAGCGAAATCTGTTAAGAAAAAATGGAAGGATAAAAGATTTGCTGCCGGTGTAGACAGGAGTATTATTACAAAGGGGGCTGAAATGATCGGTATGGAGCTTACTGAAGTAATAACAGAAACGATTGAAGGTATGAAAACAGTAGCTGAAGAAATCGGACTTAAAGGAAATATAGAAGAGGCCTGACAGAAAGTCTGCAGCTGTGTGATTTTCAGCAGAGTTGAATCCAAATAATTAAAAGTAACTGGATAGTTCTCAGACTTAATATTCAGCAGTTCTGCTTAAAGGAACTGAATAATACTACCGTAAACGTGATTAATATCAGGAGAAAAAATGAAAAATTTTAAAACAGCAAAAACACCTTTTCTTGAATTCGGTGAAGGTGCAATTTTAAATATTGTGAAATACGCAGAAAATTTCAGAGCAGGAAAAGCTGCACTTTTAACAGGTTCAGAATCTTTTAGAAAAACTCAGCACTGGGACAGTCTATGCAGATCATTAATAAATGCTGGAATTGAAATTATCGATTTTAAAGTAGGCTCAGAGCCCTCTCCCGGGATTGTTGACAGCGTAGCTGCAGAACTTAAAAAGAAAAGACGCAGATATTGTTATAGCTGTAGGGGGGGGGGAGCGTACTTGATGCGGGGAAAGGCTGTTGCCGCAATGACAGTAACTGATGGCAGCGTTAAAGACTATCTTGAAGGAGTGGGTACAAAGAGCCTGACGGCAGGAAGCTTCCTTCTTGCCGTTCCTACAACATCCGCACCGGATCAGAGGCGACAAAGAATGCAGTTATAAGCAGTATCGGGAACTCTGGATTCAAAAAGTCTCTGAGGCATGATAATTATGTGCCTGATGCCGCAATAATTGACCCCTCATTGATGGTTTCATGTCCTGCATCTGTTACAGCTTCCTCAGGTATGGATGCTCTTACACAGCTCCTTGAATCATATGTATCGACTGGAGCATCTATATTTACAGATTCAATTGTTTCAAGAGCAATAATGATGGCTGGAAAAAGTCTTGAGACAGCTGTATTAAATGGTACGGATATAGATGCAAGAGCTGATATGGCATGGGCGACATATGTATCAGGTATTTCTCTTGCAAATGCAGGTCTTGGTGTTGTTCACGGTATAGCATCTCCTGCAGGTGCTTATACAGAAATTCCCCATGGTGTTGTCTGCGGATCTTTACTTTCCGAAGCAAGTAAGTATATTATAGCGAAGCTTATGGAAACTGACCCTGATTCTGAAGGACTGAAGAAATACTCAGAGGCGGGAGAGCTTCTTACCGGAAGAAAAGGAAAGTCGGTTGAAGAGGGCTGCAGAATTCTTACAGATCATCTTGATTATCTTACTGATAAGCTTGATATAGCAAGATTATCAGGATACGGATTTACAGATGAAATTATTGATAAAGTGTCGGAAAAGTCAGGCGGAAAGAATTCTCCTGTAACACTTGATACTGATGATATAAGGAAAATTATACAATCAAGGGTCTAAAATGAAAGAAAGCAAGCTGCATATAGTCTGGGATTACGACGGAACTATACTTCCCTTTGTTCCTTTTGACAGCGAACAGTATCTGCTGGACTTTTTAAACAGAAACAGCAGTTCAATTCCTTTCTACAAGAAGCTGGTAAGTAAGGCTGCTATATATGCAGACAACAGAGAGCTTTAGGTCATTCCTTTAAAAATACTATAACTGGATCCTTAAGAGCATAGATTCATCTGTTCTTGAGGAGGTTAATAATGATCTAGCATCCTTTATTCCGGATAATCATATCTCTACAATAAAAGGTCTTAAGACTTCAGGCTATGATATGTCAATCATAAGCTGCGGTACAGGAGATCTTTGTGTTAATCCATTGAAGAAGAAAAATGCGGATCATTGTTTTCCTTTATTGAATCCAACTTTTTTAATTATAAAAACAATAGATTCCACGGTATGAATTATAATGTACTTAAAGGAGAGGATAAGATTCTTCATGCAGAGAAAAGAGGTCTCAAGCCTGAACAGACTGTAGTTGTCGGCGACGGATATACAGATGTGCCTCTGCTTGACTGGGCTTCATGTCCTGTTCTTATCGATCCCAGCGGTGAAAAGCGGAAAAAACTTGCCCATAAGAATTATCATTTTATAGATGAAATACCTCAATTGACAGAAATAGTGAATAATTATAGTTTACAGCTATGAAAAATCTGATAATTTTTGATATGGACGGAGTGCTTGTTGATGTTTCAGCCTCCTATAGAGATACAGCGCGGAAAACAGCTTATCTGTTTCTCAAAGATTCAAAGGGGAAGCAGTCTTCCTGATCCTCTCTTTACACTTGAAGATCTTTCTGCAGTTAAGCAGAGCGGCGGTCTTAATAACGACTGGGATCTTTCCCACCGGGTAATTACACTTCTTATGAGCTGTGTTGATGATGCAGGTTCAGATAATCGTTCTGACTGGGATGTGTCTCCTCTTGTTGATTTTCTTGAAACAACAGATACTCCTCTTGCAGATCTTCTTACTGCAGCAGACGGATTTATATCAGAACAAGCTGACTTCTACTACAGAAATGATGTGGGAAGCGGAAATATAATAAAACAGATTTTCCAGGAAGTTTACCTCGGGGAGGAGCTTTTTAAAGATACCTATGGTATGGAATGCAGTTTTTATAAAGAGGATGGTTATATACTAAGAGAAAAGCTTTTTATAGAGCCTGAAGTTATATCAAAATGGGCATCAGAAAATATTCTTGCAATTGCTACAGGACGTCCCAGAGCGGAAGCGCTTTATCCGCTAAAAAAACATAATATTAACTACTTTGAAAAAATATATACTCTTGATGAATGCCTTGAAGCTGAAAAAAGCCGCAGAGGCGAGGGGAGGGGAATATGTATCATTAAGCAAACCCCATCCTTTCATGCTGGATATGATTGTTGAAGAGGTTCTGTCAGAAGAGGCAGGGGACGGAGGATCTGATTCTGCAGCATGCAGTAATGAAGCAGCAGAAAACACCGGCAGAGAATGTGCGGAAGATAAGTGTAAGTGCAGTGCCTCTGCAGCTGAGTTTGACCGGCTTTACTATGTCGGGGACATGCCTGATGATATGATTGCGGCAGAAGCTTCAGATTATGACTTCAAAGGTATTGCTGTTCTTTATTCTGCCCCTGATAAGGCAGGATCTCTGGAACGGCTTAAGAATGCCGGAGCTTCTGTAATAGCAGAGACAGAAGAAGAACTTGAAGCTCTTATTGGATAAACGGAGCTTTTAAAGTCAAACAATCTGCCTATACCGGAATTAAAAAGGGAGTCTTAATGACTCCCTTCAGCTTCTAAAGTATATAGATATTTTCAGTATTAAATAAAATTATTATTTTAAAGTTTTACGTTGTATTCAGAACTAAGGAATTTCATGTTGTTCTGAGCATTATCATATTTTTCTTTACCATATGTATAGAAATCAAAATCAATAGTTGAAACAGTTTTCTGAATAAGACTCCAGAGAAACCAGTAAATATCAGGGAAAGGTTTGAACATATCACAGTTAGTAAAGATTTTTATCGAATTCTTTACCTTCGCAGTAATGTTCAACAATGCTTTTTTCAACTTCTCTCGGGACAAGAATTTCCTGGAACATATCGCCTAAATCATAATATTTAGGTCCCATTCCGCCGTATTCCCAGTCAATTATATACATTGGTTTTTCAAATTTATCTTTATAACCTTCTGTAACCATTAAAAAGTTATCAGCAAGTAGGTCATTATGTGTGATTACATAATCTTTTTCCGGTATGTTGATTACTTCAATAAGTTTTTTTCAGCTTATTAAGTGTTCCTGCAAAATCAAATTCCTGAAAATTAGGAGTAGCTCCTATGTTTTCAAGTATTTTGTACATTTTTTACACACTGTTCATAGGGATTGAAAATATAGTGAAGATCAGCGCCGCTTGAATGAATTCTTCTTACTGGATCTATAATCATTTCTCTTAAATCATCTTTAAGGAAATCCTCATTTGTAAGTGTGTAGCCGTCAGTAATCATTTCAACAATTGTTACATGTTTTTCCGGCAGGTATTTAACCATTTTTGAAGAAATCTGAGCGTCTCCCATTTGTTTAAGAGCACTTGCTTCTCTATCTCTATCGATAAACATTTCAGTTTTATCGCCGTATATTCTTATAGCTACATCGCCTTTTTCACATTTAGCTCTGTAAAGAACATTTGTAATTCCTCCGCTCAGTACAGAAACATCTATGTCACAGCCTTTCCACTCAGCATAAGATCTGCAACAATTTTATCAGTAATTCAACTTCCAGTAAATTAAGTTCAGTCATTTTTCCTCCGTAACGCTTTATACCGCTTACGGGCACTTTCCATTGGAAAGTCCCTGTCGCTTCTGTCAAAACAGGGTTTTGCCAGTTTTCGAGCACTTTTCTTTTGAGAAAGTCTCTGCCGCTGAATGAAAAAAAAACAAGTTTTTTTTTCATTCCTCCTAACAGATGATAAAAACTGCTTTTATCATACCTTCTAAAGACGGCATTAAGGTTTGCAAAAAGAGAACCTGATAACAAGGGTGGTTGTTATCAGGTTCTTTTATTTTTTTAAATTATATCATGATTTTTTTACAATTATGCTTAGAATTCTGTAGGTAATGTTTCGTATTTTTTCAGCTTCTTTTTACAATATCAATACCCTGTTTTTTGTTATAGCCTTTCCACCATACGTAGTAAACCCAGCAGATTACGAAGAATGCAACTGCAATACCGCCGCCGATTACAACATCGTCTGTTGAAAGGAAAGTAATGATAGTAAAAATTATAGAAATTACTATTGTAATACCAGCCCAGAATCTTCCTCCAGGTACATAAAACGGGATAGCTTCTTTGTATGATCTGCCGCTGTTTTTAATGTTTGTAAGGTTCATAAATGATGCAATACCAATTACAAGCCAGAGCGGGAAGAATACAAAGTTAGCAATTACTGATACAACTCTGATTGCGCCTGAAAGTACGCAGAAGAGAATAAATACACCAGTTACAAGTATAGGAACTGTAGGTGTTTTGTGACCAGGATTAATTTTTCTGAATGCAGCAGGAAGCTGTCTTTCTCTTGACATACCGTAAAGCATTCTTGCTCCACCGTATACACATGCATTTGCAGTTGTAAGAGCAGTTGAGATTGCTGCACAGTTCATGAAGATAGCGCCTTTTCCGTCCCAGAGTACTTCCATTGCTTTAACCCATACAGATGCAAAGGTCCTTCCGGAGCAAGTGCAAGAAGTTCATTTTCAGGTCTGAGAGCGATAATTGCAAGACCGCCTGTGATGTAGAGAGTACCTGTTATAAGAGTACCAACAAGCATAGCTGCAGGTATTCTTTTTTCAGGTTCAACTGTTTCTTCAGCAGCTGGAAGGATTGTTACAAATCCAACATAGCAGTAAACACCGAAGAATATAGCAGTCATCCAGTCTGTAAAACTGATAGTTTCTTTAAGAACTGTCCAGTAAGTTACATCAGCTTTTCCTGAGAAAAGAACTGAAAGAGGTACAGCTATCAGACATGACCACATTATAATACCGAGAACTGACTGTGTTTTTGATGTCATTACTACACCCATGAGGTTAATAATGATAAAAATTACAGTTACAATAAGTCCCCACCAGTAATAGTGGATCTGAGGAAGGAAATAATAAATATATCTTCCGAGTGCCATTAACTCTGCGCCGTCGATTGCGATCATACCGAGCCAGAGAGCTACAGCTGTTAAAAACCCTAAAGTGTCACTACCGATAATTTTTCTGGCATAAGTAGTTACACTTCCGGCTGATGGATAACTTGAAGCAACAGTTGCAGTAGCTAACATAGCTATAATTTCTGCAGCCATACCTATTACGTAGCACCATATAAGGTTAAAACTACCAACACTTGCTACAATGTCTCCGCTCATCATAAGAAAACCAACGCCTGTTACAGTACCGCTGGCAAGAGCAACAAGACCGATAAAACTGATCCCTTTTACCATCTGGTTGCCTTCGTTCATTGGGGTGGCATCTGCCATAAGACTCCTCCTAAAAAATAAAATAATAACTATATATAAAATCCTGCGGCAAAACAGGAATGTTTATATCAATTAATTAAAAATCTGAATTTTAATAACAATTTAAAAATT
>LQAH01000136.1_pt1 | contig 21778 bp, 22 predicted proteins | sample 1535791 | NCBI WGS metagenome assembly LQAH01 (sample SAMN04331585, study PRJNA305678) | bioreactor metagenome | isolation source: bioreactor_4 inoculated with Wadden Sea sediment 2nd replicate of a... | place: Germany:Bremen
TGTTCCTTGTTCACCCTTTAAAGTATAAAAGGCAAATGCACTCTGACTTCTGTATGGCTTTGAGAACTCTATGAAACTTGCTCGCTCAGCATTGTATGAAATGGTTGGTATTAAATCAGAAAGCCCATTCTTTATCATTTTTTAAAGATGTATCCCACGGTACCAATTTAAAATCGACTTTTGTAACCTGCCTCTTGGTATATTTCTTGAATTAAGTCAACATCAATACCCGACACTTTGTTTTGTTTTGCATTATAATTTATAAATGGTTCATAAGGTGACGTTGCAATAACCACAGTTTTCTCTCTTGCTTCAGGCAGTAACTGATCTACACGTTGGCTAAAATCAAAATTGCTGTTTTCCAGTTCTCCCAGAGATTCTGTCAGTTGATTGATAGCTCTTGTTTCAGCATCTACAGAGGTATTAATCTCAGTGGCTGCTTGTGCTACTTCTTCTACAGATATATTCATATCTTTAATCATATCTAAGACATCTGCAAGGATTCTACCAATCTGTTGTTCCTTAGCTAGGTCACTGTTCTTACTAGCCATGGTCTGAGTTGCCGATTCCACTTCTACGAGGCCATCGACTGCTAGATTTAAACGAACAGCTTGATCTTTTATGCCACCTACAGCCTCATGCATAGTTAAACGAGTAGTATCAGCAATGCCAATAATATCTTTTAATAAGTCCGTTATACTCTTTACAACCTTGGATGTTTCGTCAGAAAGTTTCCTTACTTCTTCAGCTACAACTGCAAATCCTTTTCCTGCATCTCCTGCCCTTGCCGCTTCAATTGAAGCATTTAATGCCAATAAATTAGTTTGGCTAGACAAATTGTCTATGCTTCCAATAAGAGATTCTGCAACTTTTGTCTTTTCTTCAAGGCCTGTTACTTTTTCTGCAGATTGTTGAAGATGTTCGTATAGGCCTTTAAATGCACTCACAGTCTCTGTAATTTCTGTTTGTTTCTCATGAACTGTTTCATAAGCTTTGTCGCCCATATGAGCCATATCAACAGCATGCTCTGCAAATACTTGAACCCTTGCAAAAACATCATCCATAAATTGTTCTATAGAAGTAACTGTAGCTGATTGCTGTTCTGCGTTAGCGCTCATACCTTCAATCTTACATAGTACATCTTTCATTTCCATGTATAAAGCTTCAATAGAGAATGAGAAATCACTAATTAACTTCATATATCGATCTGATAATGTTTTAAATCCTTTTACTTCATCTTTTGTGTCATTTTGAAGCAATCGGTTTATTTCCTCATTACCAACTTCCACCGCTTCTTTCAATTTCATAATGTAAATACCTAAAACCAAAATGACAATACCCAATACTACACTTAACATAAAAAACCCCTCTTTCTGAAAATATAATTTTCCCGTCAAACTAGTATTTTGCAATTTTCATGCCAATTTAGTTTACATAAATCTAAGAAGGGGTTAAATTTAAACAAAAAAAGAATCCTTCCGGATTCTTTTTAAAACTAAATATATTTTTTTATAATGCGATCTAAAGTTCCATCATTTCGTATATCATCTATACCATCATTAAACATAGACACATATTCTGTCATTTCTTTGGCTTTGGTAAAAGCCATATTACTTACTATTTTCACGTTTGATCCTTTTAACCAAGGTCGCCTTTTGAATGTTCTTATCTTTAATTTACATTTTTAAGATAATAGTCTCCTGTCATTTCTTCAATTATAATTGCATCCACTTGGCCTTTAGACAGCTTTTTAAAGAGTAAATCTTCATTAATGGAAGCTTGTTTATGAATATTAGGATCTTTGTCGAATTCATTAAAATAGGCGTAATCTTCTATAATACCAATGCGCTTGCCTTTTAAATCGCTCAATTTATTCAAACTCCAGTTAGCATTACCGCATAGGTAAAAAGCAAAAACTTCTTCTTCGCGATAGGACTTGGAAAAGTTCATTTGACCTGCTCTATCAGGTGTTTTGGATATACTAGGTATAATATCACAAACACCTTCGTTAATCATTTTTAGAGATGTATCCCATGGTGTTATTAATATGTCTAAGTCAATGTTGTGCCTTCCATAATCTCGCGCATGATATCAATATCTATACCTTTTATGTCGTTTTTCTTTGAATCATAAATTATATATGGTGCATAAGGTGAAGTTGCAAGGCAAAGTACCTTTTGTGTGCCATCTTCTTTCTGGGTACCTTTAACAAAATCAAAGTTAAGCTTTTCTAATTTACTTAAAGCAACACTTACTTTGGCAACAGTGTCAGTTTCTTCTTTCATTGAGTGACCAATTTCATCTGCCGATTCAGCTACTTCTTCTACCGCTCTAGACATTTCTTTAATTAAATGATGTACTTCTTTAAACTTTCCAGTTGTTCATGACTACTTTCTAAAAACTGTTGATTACCATTAGAGGTTTGCTCTACTGTTTTTCGACATTATCCAAACCTTCAACTGCATCACCTAAATGTAAAGCTTCTGTTTCGATATGACTTGCAGCATCAACAATACCAGAACGAGTTTGATTAGCCAGTTCCATAATGGTCTTTATGAGTGAAATTATTTCTGAAACAACACCAGCAGTTTCTACAGATAGTTTTCTGACTTCGTCAGCTACAACTGCAAAGCCTTTTCCATGTTCCCCTGCACGTGCAGCCTCTATGGATGCATTAAGAGCCAACAAATTTGTTTGCGACGAAATGCCGTCTATACTGTTTATTAGGGCTTCTGCTTCAATGGTTTTTGATTCTAGTTCTTTAACATTAATAACCGTTGTGTTTAACTGCTCACGCGCATCATTAAAAATAGCAACCGCATCTAAAATCTCTTTACGTTTCTCTTTTACACTTGCTAATGATTCTCTTGAAACCTCTGAAAGTTCACTTGAAAGTTCTGCATTGTTCTCCATTTTACCAAACAACTGGTCGACAATGGTTTCTGTTGTTAATAGACCAGCAGATTGTTCTTCTGCATTGGCAGTTAATCCCTCTGTCCTACCCAAAACCTCGTTCATCTGAACTTCTAGCTCTTCTAATGCAAAGGCAAATTCGCTCACTAATCGCATATAGTCTTTTGATAGTGCCTCCATCTTGTTCTCTTGACGATTGTTATTAGTGACACTTGTTACTTCCTTTACATCTAAACTTTGGTCTCTTTGATTCTCAGTATTGTATCGATAGTATAAATGATACACAATGACAATACTGGCTATTCCCCATCCTATCCAATTCATGTTATCCCCCCACTTATGGATTCTATTATTACACCTACCTTATCTTATGCTAAGGGTTGAAATCAATGGGAATATGTGGATAATATTAGCTTTTCGTAAAGTATTCTGAATATTCATTCATCCGTTTGCTTCTTGCAAAATAATTCACATCTTGTAAACATATAATTTCCTTAGTTACTGGTTTTCGCATACTCACCACCAAAGAGGTTATCTTATATTTATAATTTATTATGCATAATAAATTTTATAAAAAAACACACCTTTATTTCAAAGTGTGTTCGTTTTTACTATGCAATTTATAATGTATCTGAATGATCTTCTGTTTTCATTCTTTTTTGAATCATGGTTGGCACTAAAGATATAATTCCTAATACAACGAAGACAAGGAGAATTTCTTTAGATAATATTTCACTCGGTGATTCTATATTACTTAAGTTATTTCCTGCTAGTGTATAGGCAAAAGTTCCAGGTATGGTCCCTATGGAAGTGGTCCAAATAAAAGTTAATAACGGAATCTTAGTCATGCCTGCTGCCAGATTGATCATGAAGAAGGGAAATTGGAATAAGCCTTAAGGTTAATAAGTAGTTCTTCCCATGATTGTCCATTTCACGATTAAACTTTTCGAGTTCTTTCGCTGTACTTTTTTTGTACCCAATCACCCATGATATAACGGGACAGGATAAAGGATAATGTTGCCCCTATGGTCGCTGCTATATTTACAATAACTAAGGCAGGCAAGACACCAAACATAACACCACCTGCTAAGGTCATTATTGCTGCTCCTGGTAGGGCAAGAACCAAAACCAATATATAGACCCCAATATAGGTAAGTACTGCAGTAATATAATTCTGCTCAACAAAGTTATTGAGTTTGACCTTATTTTTGTGTAAGTTTTCAAAGGTTAAATAGTCACCAATATTAAATACAGAAAGCAATATCCATATAATAATCAGGATTCCAATGACTAATACAATTTTTTGATATGTTTTCATCTTATCAAAGTCCTCCTATTCATTTTTTAGTATCTGATATGCTTCATATACCCGTTGTACAATTGTAATTATTATAATAACAGCAAAAAGATATGTTATTTGTGTAAGATATGGCCTAAACAACATCATTGCAGACAAGAACAAAAAACCTTCTGTACGTTCAGCAAGGCCAGCTTGATAATAAAATGCTTTCTCTTTTTTGTTTTTCTAAAGCTCCTACGGTTAAAAAAAACTGTCATTGATAATAAGATAGTTGTTAATAAAACCATTATAGAAAAACGTGAACCAGTGTTTAAATAACCCAAGGTTAATAGAACGCCTACTTCAACAATTCGATCAAAGCAAATATCCATAAAAGCTCCCCAAAGGGAAGTAAGTCCGCTTATCCTTGCCATAGCACCGTCAACTGCATCCAATAAACCAGATAACCATAGTAACACGACACCTAATATGGGCTGTTGATAAATAAGACAAATAATTGGTAATAAACCAACCACAAATCCTAATACTGTAACATGATTAGGTTTCCAACCCATTTTAAAAGACCTTTGCTACACCTTTGATGAGCGGGCTTACGTATTTACGTCCATATGTATCAAGCATGATTTGCCACATCCCACTCATTAAAAGCATTCTTCTTTTCTCAATAACGACATAACATGTATCGCCATTTCTTAATGTACTATTTTCAACAGTCCTTTCAACGACATTTAGCAGAACCCCTTGTACATCTACAACGTAATGATTATACCCACGCCTTTCGTCCAATGATACAATACGTGCACTAAAACAATTGTTTAGCGAATCATTACAGGGTTCATTATGCAGACTGATGTCCTCTGGTCTAATGATGAGTGTCTTATGGACAGCATCTTCTTGTGATGGCATTTGAATAAGCCACTCCTGACTTTTGAATATACTGTTTTCTAAAGAACCCATTACTCTATTAATGGGACCCATGAATTTTGCTACATCAATACTTTTGGGCTCGTAATACAGCTCTTTAGGAGTTCCAATTTGTATTATTCTCCCTTGATCCATCAAGGCAATACGGTCAGATATTTGAAATGCTTCATCAATATCATGGGTTACAAATACAATGGTTATTTTATATTTTTGATGCAACCTACGGATGAGTTTTCTCATTTCATCTCTTAGACTTGAATCCAGAGAACTGAAGGGCTCATCCATAAGTAAAACTTTAGGTCTTGTCACAATAGAACGCGCCATTGATACCCGTTGTTGTTGCCCACCACTGAGTTCAAGCGGACTTCTATTTTCATATCCTTCTAGACCAACAGAAGAAAGGGCTTCTCTTGCCATTCTATAGCTGTCTCCTGAGGTATTTTAGCCATTTTCAAACCAAAGCACACGTTCTTTAACACATTCATATGCGGAAACAACAAGGACGATTGAAATACCATTCCAATACCCCGCTTTTCTGTAGGTATATGAATAACTGATTGTCCATCCATCAAAATATTTCCACCTTCTGGTACTTCGAGCCCAGCAATGGTTTTTAAGAGAGTGGTTTTACCGCATCCTGATTCACCTAAAAGGGTAAAAAATTCACCTTCATTTATATGAAGTTCCGGAACACTCAACCTAAAGGGATGATGTTCTGTATTTTTTTGTATATAACTTAACTCTAGATTCTGAATATCTAATTTACCCATGGATTACTCCTAAACCTTTGTATAATATCGTTTTAATACCATGTCTAACATAAATAGAAGACCAATTGCTACAGTAGCAAATATCAAAGCATATACAGCACCAATCCCTTGGTCTCCTCCACTGACATATGGAACCATTAACAAGGGAATCGTTACGATTTGACCGCCACCTATGAGAACTGTAATAATGTACTGACTGAGGGATATAAGTAATGTTAAACCTGACCCTGCTATTATACCAGGAAGTATTTGAGGAAACACAATATACCTGAATCGGTACATTGTAGTTGCTCCTAATACCTTAGCCTGATTTTCCATATCAAATCCAATTTGTTCGTAACTCACTTTAAGCGCACGAACCATATAAGGAAGAGTTGGTATTAAGTGAGCTAAGACCACACCCAATAAGTGTTCCGTAAAATTCCACCGTATAAAAGTAATATGTAAGCCCGTTAACACAATAAGTGGCGGTACGATAATGGGTGCAAATAATAAGGCTTCTATCAACATTTTACCTTTAAAGGATCGCCTGGCTAAGGCATCCGCTGCTGGAATCCCAATAATTAGATTAATTATAATGGCACATACGCCTATCTGAACACTTGTCCAAACAGCACTATAGGTACTTTGATTTTTATAAAAAACATGAATCCAATGCTTTAATGTCCACGTGTTTGAAACTAAAGATGGCCAAGGCCAAACACCTGAAAAACTTCTGTATAGCATCATCCCTACTGGTAGCAAGAACAAAAACACAATGCATTTAATATATATAGTAGCCCAAGAAATCCCTTCAATACGCTTCATCATTTTATACTCCTTTTGTTGTAAGCACGATAAGATATGTAGCCTAAACATAAGGTAATACTCGTCAATATGGCATTTATGGCAAGGGCAAGGGGTCTATCAGACAAGTCCCCATTGGTATATATATGATGCGCTAAGACAGATAGAGTTTGGATAGGTAACACTAAGAAATAAGGTATTTCAAAAGCAGAAAATGTAAAGGCAAAAATAATAAAAACAGATAATAACCATGTTCGCTCTAACATAGGAACAACAACATGTATAAAAAATCTTAACCGGCTGGCTCCAAGTGTCTGTGCTGCTTGATACCATCCATTCTGTACACGAAGCAAGACAGGAAACATCATTAAGACCATGAAAGGCACGGTTTTCCAAACATATGCCATAATAATGCCCCACCCGAATCGATCGTTAATAAGCACAGGAAAGGCTTGGATTGTATCTATTAAACCAACACTATAAAAAAGTCTAGAAATAAACCCACTTTGTTGAAATAAGAGTCCTATTACATAAGCTGCAACGATGTAAGGAAACAACATAGGAATATGTAGTAGGCGACGGTATTTAATTGCTTTTTCTTCACCGCGAGACGATAACATAAAAAACAAACCACACATTATCAATATGGCAAACAGACCTGACATCAACGATGTCAAGCCTGATATTCTAAAGGTCAGCCATAAGGATTCCCAGAATTCTGAGTCTCCTAAAAGCTTTCGGTAATACATCCCTGTGAAGGCATTGGTTTGAGCATGGGTAAAACTTCTTTTAATCCCTTGGACAAAACCACCCATAAACAAAGCTAAAACCACGACAACAGAAGGTAAAACCATTAGGTAAGGTTTAGTCTTTGCCACCTTATCATACCATCCATTCTCCAATTCATTTACATAATCAGCTTTAATCTCTGGTACACGATGACTTGATAACTCAGTTCTTGGAAGTGTTGCTTGTCCAAGATCAATCGCCTCCATGGCTTGTCTATCTGCATCTGTTAGTTTATTAACATCGAGTACCGTTTCGTCACCCCAATATGTTGGATCTAACTTAGCAATTTGTGCCTCAGGCGATACTAAATAATTCACTACTACCATAGCCCCAGCTTTATGACTTGCATTATACGGAATACTTAAGTAATGGGTATTCGACAATGTTCCTTGGTTAAATACAAAACTACGAGCAGTATCGGGAAATTGTCCTGCCTTAATCATGTTAGAAGCATGTACAGAGTTATAGTTCATTGTAAAATCAACTTCTCCATTAGCAAATAGTTGGTCTAATTTAGCTGTTGATTCAGGATAAGTCTCTCCATTTCGCCATAAATTAGGCTTTAGCTCGTTCAGATATGAGTATAGAGACTCCGACTGTGTATTAAACTTTTCTATATCCATGTTTTCTAAGTATTGCTGGTAACCACCAGTCGTCTCATATAAACCATGTCTAATAAAAGCGCTACCTGTAAAATCTGGTGGTGCTGGATACGTAAACTTGCCAGGATTGTCTTGAGCCCACGTCATGAGTTCATCCATAGATTTGGGTGGATTTTTAACTCTTGCAGAATCATAAATCATTACAAACTGAGCTTTACCCCAAGGTACTTCATACCCTTCTACGGGTTCACCAAAGTCAAAGAGCATATCTTCAGCTTGACCATCTATGTAATTCTGATAATTAGGGAGCGCACCAGCAAACTTCCCCAAAGCAATTCGTTATCTTTAGATTCTTTTGAAATTTTCACCATTGATCCAAAAGATATCAATGGTACCATCTTCTTTATCCACTTCTTTTTCAGTGAGTAATTTATTAATCATATCCTTAGCATCTGTAATTGGAACTCTGTTAAGATCTACATCAAATTGCTCTTTTAAGTTGGGTGCAACAAAGGAATCCATATAATTATTTATGGTTTCGCTACCACCCCACATGTGTATATTGACTGTCTGACCCTTTGCTTCTTCTAAAACGGAATCCCAATTTGCTTCAAGTAAGTTTGTTGATTCTTTACTTGTATTTTGAGATGAGCATGCTGCTAATAGTACCGTAAGCAAAATTAGAAACACCCCTATTGTTTTCTTCATTTAAAATCCTCCCCTATTTGTAATCATATCAAATCTATTATACCCTATTAAAATAGGGTTTTAGTAAAAAGTAAAGTTGGGTACATATTCAAAGTAATTAATAGCCTTTATATTAATGCCATGCATTTGTTTTCATGAGTCCTCTCTTTTTCTTACCCATTACAGGTATTGAAATCACACAAACACACGACTGGTCATTATTTACAAAAAGGAGTTATTCACAATGTTTATACTCGCAAGCGCATTATTGGGATTGTTAATAGCTATGTTAATGGAGTATCTATTACATCGGTATTACCTTCATTTTACAGGGAAACACACACATATTGTGAAACACCATGTCTTATTCAGAGGTGACAAAAGTTATTCTATTTTAGACTCCAAGTACAATGACATTGTATCTGGCTTATCATATATTATTGTTAATATGATGCCAAATATGTTAATGGCATGGTATTTATGGTCTAGCTCTAAAATGGCCGCCTCTGCTTTATTAACATGTGGCATAGTATACACCATCTGGATAGAATCTGCTCACTATTTATTTCATCACCCAATGGATTACGCTATTGAAAAGAATGCTTATTTTTTGCGACTTAAAGAACACCACCGCATCCATCATGTTGTTTTCAGAAACAACTATGGTATTGGTTCAACGTTAATAGACCATCTATTCAAAACTGTTGAATAGTCTCTCAAACTAAGAAAAACCCTTGCTTCCGCAAGGGTTTTATTCATTGAAATTTTATGCCATCTTGTCAGGAATCATTATCATAAACTCAATTCCATTATCACCATTTTTACATTCAAAATCGCCAGCTAATTGGTTCTGAACAACGCCTCTTGCATGGTACAATGCAACCTCATTATGGCTTTTTTCAACAGTATCCATTTTATAAGGTTCTCCAAACAACTGCTTAATGGTTTCGTCTGTCAATCCAGAACCGTTGTCTTTATAGAGAATCGAAAGTATATCGTCTTCTTTAGATACGTCTATAATGATTTCGCCTTCAGCTGTATTTTTAAAGCCATAATCAAGTGAATAAGAAACTAAGTTTTCAATCACTTGTGTATACAAATCAGAATCACCCATTGCACTTATTTCGTCTGCACATAAGATCTCTACAACATGATTTGTATCTGCAAATCGATGCCCTAATCCAATAAACACCTTTTCAATGGTATCTCCTACATTAAAAGCATGATCTTTTGTATTTATCGCTTTATCAATTACAACTGGTTCAGGAGCAGTCTCCATTTTTGTTGGTTCTTGTCCACTTAATTGTTTCGCAGCGTTTCTAAGTTTATGGTCTACATCACCAATAACACGCGTTGCGTCTCTAAATATTTTTCTAAATCAAATCGTTTCATAGTTTTAATATCGTAAAGCTTAACAATTTGTTTTGTCATTTCTTTTAGATGTACAACTGTTTTTAAATTATCTTCTACAACGTTTCTAACTTCTCTAATAATTGGTAGTTCTTCGTCTTCTATAATTTCTGGAACTACTACGGCTTCTTCTTTCTCTTCCGTAGCGTTTATTATTTCTGCTTTTTCTTCCTCACTTGTTCTAAAAGCTTCTTCCATTCCTTTTCAGTTTATCAAGTGCATCTTCTAATTCTACTGTACGTTTATGAATAAGTTCTTCCAACTCTTCATTAAAGCGTCTTAATTCATTTTCAGTGCTCTTTCTTAACGAAAACATCACGTGTAACGCCTATAATGCCGCTTCCATATACGTCATGATCCTTAACAGCAATAGAAACAACTTCTCCAGATTTAATGACTCTATTTTTACATATGATTTCTAAATCTAAAGGTCTAATTTCGTCTTCATTGGAGGCTAAGGCAGATTCTAACTCAGCCATATAGTATTCATAACTTTCACGGGTAAATAGTTCTTTAAAATTCATACTTTGAGCTTGTTCAGAATCATATCCCCACAATTTTTGACACGATGGCGAAACATATATAAAGTTTCCTTCTAAGTCACTATACCAAACCACATCAGAAATACGTTCCATAAGCATACGTACCGTCATACCTGCGTCGCGCATGTCTTTTTCAAAGTCCAGTGTTTCTTCAGTTATCACTTGTGCCATTTCTGGTTCAGCAACCTCTGGTATTATTGTAGCTACTGGTTCTTCAGGCATTTCTACAGGTACATATTTCCTTGGGGACTTGCGTAATGCTTTTTGTGCTTCTTCAAGTTTATAGGATAAATAAAAACCTCGTCTTGAATTATAATCGGCTTTATAGGCACTTAACATTCCCAACACATTAGCAGCTAAGTAAAAGAAATTATTATTTAACAATACATATTTCGGAACATCCATTAAGAATACGGCTGATAGTCATATGCAAACCAAAATCATCAAACCCGTTATAGAACTTAATAGAAAGTTTGTTCTTAAAATACCATAACAGAGCATAAACATGAGTATTAAGCCAGCGTAATACGAGCTTGCAACCTCGGCTGGAGCAAATCGAATCATCACCAAGTTTCCTACTCCACCCAAAACCAATACAAATGATATCAAATGATTCAAGTAAGGACTCACGCGCTCTACATAGGAGAGCAATATGACAGCAATGGTTATAAATATAAATACAAACCTTACAAACCAAACAAAGTATTTGTACTCTGGCATTACAGCCATATCTAAGAAGAAAAAATACTGCATAAATAAGAATTGCAGCTATTAATCCAATTCTTTTTTTGGCCTATGTAATCAACATTCTTTTCTTTCGTGTACTCGGATTCAGCCTTTCCTTCAAAAGCCAATGTCCATGGACTCATGTTCATTTCCGAGGGTTCATTCGGAAACAGAGATAAAACTTTTTGTTAAAAAACCCATTCATGTTCCTCCTACGGTGTATTTTATATGCCAATCAGGTATGTCCCTGTTTAAATCATCATCATTTTGTTACTCACTTGAACTATCTTACTTTATTCTATTAAAAATGTAAAATCCCTTTAATCACTCTGTATTATCCCAAAATAATTTAAGTGTCGAGGCAACCTGATGCTCATTATATACCTTATAATGAGGAAACCAGTGCCGTGGATAGATCCCTTTATAAATATGTTGATTAAAACGATCTCCTATTAAAAGAATAAACACCTTTTATCTTCTTCTGTTCGTATTACTCTACCTGCTGCCTGAAGTACTTTTGTCATACCAGGATATATATAAGCGTATGCATACCCTAAGTTATGACTTTCTTCAAAATGATCTCTAATTTAAATTTTGTTTCCTGAGATATTCTTGGTAAACCTACCCCAACAATTATTGTACCTGTCAATCGGTCATGACGCAAATCTATTCCTTCTGAGAAAATGCCACCTAATACACAAAAGGCTAGCAATGATTCATCAGGATCATGCTCAATGTTCTAAAAACACTTCTCTTTCTTCTTCAGACATACGCTTTGTTTGGACCAGGGTTTTCTGTTCCTCATACAGTTCTGTATATGTATCATAAACATGTTCCATATACTCGTAGGAAGGGAAAAACACAATGTAATTACCATGCTTGCTTTCCATGACCCTTTTTATATATTTCGCGATTGGTAAATAACTATAGTCTCTATCTTTTAACCGCGTAGATACATCTCCTGCAATCATTAACTCAAACCGCGATGCATCAAAGGGTGATTCTAGCTCAATGACTTTATCAGCCTCTTCGCCTCCCAATAATTGATGGTAATAATTTAATGGTAACAAAGTCGCAGAAAAAAATACACCTGTCCCGTTTCTCCCTATTATATCTTTAATAATAGCTGATGGGTCTAAACAATAAAGCCTAACTTCAACTTCTTTTTAGAGGGTACTTTCAATAGTATACGAAAAGGCGTCATCATAAAGTTCAGATATTTTTAAAAACTGTACTGCTTCGAAATAAAATTCTAAACTTGTTGATGTATTTCAGCATTCATTTCCTTTTGTAGGTAACTATCACAAACTTCAACAAATTCACGTAGTGCGCCATATAATTCCGAAGGCTCTTCATCCATGACTGTTTCCTTATGACCTTCATACAGTTTTCTTACGGACAGAAACTTTCGATTTACTTTCTCTAACTTTTTCGTTAGTTCTTCTGAACGTCCTTTCGTAATCCGCTTAATATCCATAACCCGTTCTTTATAAACTGAAGCAGAATACATTTCACGAGATCTATCAACTAAATTATGGGCTTCATCTATTAAAAAAGTAAAGGATTCTCGCTTCTCTTCAAAATAGCGTTTTAATGAAACACGGGGATCAAAAACATAATTATAATCACATATGACCATATCAGCCCATTCAGTTAGGTCTAATTGCATTTCAAATGGGCATACAATGTAATGCCTTGCATACTTCTCGATCATTTCTCTGTCTAGTTGATCATGCATTTGCAAAATGGCATAAATCGTTTCATTTACACGATCGTAATGCCCTTTAGCATACTGGCACTCATCGGGATTACAAGTAGCATCTTTTTCAAAGCATATTTTATCTTTAGCAGTTAAGGTTACCGACTTTAGATGAAGTCCCTTGTTTTCTAAGAGTCTTAAGGATTCTTCTGCCACAGTACGTGTTATGGTTTTAGCAGTAAGATAAAATACTTTCTTGGTTAGTTCCTCTCCTAAAGCTTTAACGGTAGGGAAAAGTACAGAGATAGTCTTTCCTATGCCGGTTGGGGCTTGTACATATAATTTTTGCGGTCACGAATGGCTCGGTATACTTCGATTGCAATATGTCGTTGCCCTTTACGGTATTCAAAAGGAAAATCTAAATTTACAATCGATTGTTCACGTTCTTTTGTCCATTCTTTTATATAGTAAGACCACGATTTAAAGGCATCTATCATCGATAGAAAATGAGCCTCTAAGTCTTCAAAAGTCCATTCCTTAATAAATAGCCTCGTTAAAAGTGTTTCTGCATCACAATAGGTTAATTGTACTTTTATGGAATCAAGTCCTTCTTCTAAAGCATATATATAAGCATAAACCTCGGCTTGAGCCCAATGGGTTTTTAAACCACCTTCAAGCTCATGTAACTCTTTTCGAGTGGATTTTATCTCGTCAATAATAATGCCATCGTCTTCGTGTATTATTCCGTCAGCACGACCTGTTAATACCAATGTAATACCAGAAACTTCGATCTCTTTTTCAAGAAACACTTCACGTTCATAACGGGTTCCATAATGCGCAGATAATTTGGTCTGAAGCGCTTGATGTGCATATGTACCTTCCAGAGCACGATTACGCCCTGTATAAGTTGTATTGAGGTCTCCAGCACGCATTATAAATTGTACAAACTCGCGTACCGAAAATCGTTTTCTAATGGTCTTCATAATGCTCTCCAGTAATCAATATTATTCGCCTTCTTATTATATCGCAGTTTAGTAAAAGGTATAAGGTGAAAGGGAAAGTATAATAAAAAAGAATAACAATTAAAGGAAGACCTAAGTCTTCCTTTAGTGTATTCTACTTTTTTCTGTTTTATCGATTAGTTATTATATGCAATATACTTCGATTCTCCGCGAATAATTTTTTTAGAATAACTTGTTGCGTAGGTCCCGTTTTTTTGGAAGTATGTTTTCAACTTGTAAGGACCACGATTGTATTCAGATAAAATTCTATGATCATTGTTCCCATATGCATCTTGTAAGAAACTCAAGTACATAACGGCAAGACCAATGTTATATTCTGCATCAAAAGATCTCTTCTGGATTATACTCAATGCCAACTTCACTACCAAAGTCTCTAGCCAACCATCTCTCAGTTGCAGGGATGATTTGCATTAAGCCTCTGTCTTTATGGGTTCCCACAAGGGTTGGGTTAAAGTTACTTTCTGTTTCCATAACAGAAAGCAAAGCGATGGTCTTAAGTCATATTCTTTGCATAGAGCATTAAGATCATGGCTGTTTCAAATTCTAGTGGGGTTCCTTCTGATATTAAGTTAGCATTCTCAATATCTTCTTGGCTTACATCTTCAATTTCCATGTAACGGCTTATGCCTTGAACTCTATCGTATAATTCCTTATTTCGATTTAGTTCGTTTTCTAACTGCGTCATTTCTCTTTTTAATGATTGTATTTCCGACTCGTATACATTCTTAGTTTCAACTTGATTAACAATTTTCTGATTCAATTTTTTTGATTTTGTTGGTACACTGTTCCTGATAAACCCATAACAACAAGTAATAATACTGATGTTATTATGTTTGCTTTACGTTTACTAGATTCTGTCATAACTATCACACCTTTCTACGCGTCCAATATCTTTTATTGGTCGTGTACGAGTCCGGTGTCGCTGCTTAATGGTCTTACTAAGTTGTTTCGATTGTTCATTCGATTTGTTGTATGATGATTCAAATGTTGAACTTTGCCATAAGATTATATTACCAAATTTTAATTTCAGCGACTCATTTTTATCTGTCTCATCGCCAAGATTGATGAGCAGATTCAATATCAGTCCACATAATACATGATAAATAGATTTCAGGCAATAGTTTTTATCAATAAAAATATTTTCTGAAAATTCCAACAGTCGGCCTACCTTACTACTACCATAGTCTATGGCCTTAAAAAACTTTATCGGTTTGTTACAGTTATGTAACAAAACGCGTCCATTTTCATGGGTGCCATGCCATTTATTGTATATTGCAAATATAAATTGAATACTCAGAATCATCATTCCAAACTCCTAATTTTCTCAGCATTTACCGTTAGACATTTTACTTCATCATCTATTTTGTACATATAAAAACCAGCTCAATCATAAGCTGGTCAATTGCATTAATCTGTTCCTTCTAATTTTTCTTCAAACCCTGTTTTCACACGACTTAAAATATCAATGACATTGGCTTTTTCTGCACTTGTTAAATCCTTTGAGAGTTCAGATTCCAACTTGTCTATAATACCAATGGAAACGTGTTCTAAAGATTTTACCTTTTTCAGTTAAGCCTATACGTCTGATGCGTGCGTCATAAATATCGACAGTACGTTTAACAAGTTCCTTCTTCTCTAAAATATTTATGAGACCACTTAATGTAGATGGTTTGCAAAGTAAATCTTCTAGGATTTCATTCTGTGTTTTACTATCTTTTCCCATAAGGATAATAAAACTTTGAACTGACTGAAAGTAATCCCTTGTTCTTCTAACATTAAATTGTGTCTATATGTAATTAACCTTGAAATCCTTTGAATATAAAATCCCAAGTTATTAGAAATGTCTTTTTCCATCTGAAATCCCCCTCATCGTGTCTGTTTCAAGTTGTTACATATTATCTCTTATCTTACCATGAATGATTCTAGATTATCGATTATGAACTAAATTAATTAAAAGCGAACTAAGAATTCTCTTATGTTTTACAATCCTCTTCAAGATATCGATTGAAGTTATTGTTTAATTATTGCTCCTTAGTTAATTTTATACGTTTATGGACAAAAAGTCCGAGTTCGTATTGAACTCGGACTTTGTTAACTATTTTTAATAGAATTTAAATAAAATCAAAAATATTCAGGTTAAAACTCCATTTTTCCTACTTTTACAGATTCTAATTTTCTTAGTTCACCTTCTAATGCAACAGCTTTTTCTTCATGTCCATCAGCGAACTCAAACTAAAATTAAACCCATTGAACTGCATAGATTACCAGCTTCATGCATACCTAATCGAGTTTTAAATGCTACAACCATACTCAGTTAAAAGCCCTTGAACCTTTTTTGCATCTTCTTCACGGTTACCAACTTCCATTCCTAAAATAATTCGCATTCTAATTCCTCCCGTTTAAATACCTTCTTTTCACCGTTTTCCTTTCGATTCATTCGAAAGGCTATACTTCTATATTTTTCCCCTATTTTACTGGGTTTAAACACAATTGATTATGAGGGATTAAAGCTTTTTATTCGAGCACAATACCAATGCTCTTCAAATGCTGTATTTCAAATAAATAAAGGACTTCATTCTTTTCAGTATTATTGGCCTGTCCCATTAAATATTCCATATCCCACGCAGTATATCCTTCAACAAATTCCATTAACACTTCATGGGCAATTTTTCTGGTTTCTTCTTCAGTATAGTTTTCAATAAGCCACTGGATCTCAGCTTTTGTTTGATTTGTACTAAGGTCTCTAGCAATAACTGCTTCTATACTAGGAAAAAGCTTATCATGGGCCTCAACAACTTCTAGAACGTTATAGCGCTGTTTAAATAGGCGCTCAATTTCAAACCACTGATCAGCTTCTACGGGATCATAAACAATCTCTTCTACCTCAGGGAGGACAGGCTCTTCTTTTTTATTTAGTTTTGATTGTCCTTGCTGTTGCCAGGCAAAGACAATAATCGATATGACAACTATTATAGCTCCAATAATTAAAGCGAGTGCTAATAGCATCCATTCTTTTTTTTTTCATTTCTATCACACCCTAAACAAAATTCATACATTCATTTTGTTGTTCAAAGTTAACAGTTTAAAGTTTAAAGTTTTTTTAAAAACCATTAGTTCATATTATTCTTTAATACAACTTCGCTATTTAACCTTAATCTCCTTTATTATATAAACGCAAGAAGAAGCGTACCGATAATCCAATACGCTTCTTCCTGTTTATAAATAATATTTTAAGGGCTAATTTAGATTTCAAACACCTTTACTACAAGTATGTTTGAACTTAACCTTCCACTGGATACACTTCTGCAATCACTTGTAATGCTTCTTCGATAGCGTTTAACGCTTTTTCGATATCAGCTTCTGTGTGGCGGAAGCAAATATAACCGTGGTGGTAAGGTTGAATAAAGAGACCTCGACGAATGGTTTCTGTGTAAAAACGCTTACGTCTCTCTTTATAGTTACCATCTACTTTTTCAAAAGTTATGAAAGGCATTGGTGGGATTCCTGAAGAACTTGCACCAACATTATATTTCTTAAGTAGGTCTTCTTGACCTTTTAAGAAACGCTCTCCCATTTCATAAACATAATCAATAACATTATCTCTTTCTAATATTTCTATACATTTTAATGCTGCAACCATTTCTAAACTGTTAGGGAAGAAAGTCGAACTTACAAATACTTTCTTTTCCATAGCTTTCATAATGTCTGCTTTACCAACACATGCACTAATCGGGTAACCATTTGCCATGGCTTTACCAAATACAGACATGTCAGGTGTTACACCATATCGCTCTTGAGCTCCACCTAAAGCACAACGGAAACCTGTACGGATCTCATCAAAGATTAAGATAACACCGTACTTATCTGCTAGTGCTCGAACACCTTCAAGGTAACCTTTTGGTGGCTCTACAACAGGTGCTGCTAAAGGATGACCAACAGGTGTTATAATAATACACGCTACGTCGCCATCATTCTCTTTTAATTTTGCTTCAAGGTCTTCTAAATCTGCATAATGGAACTCAACAGTTAGATTTTGAATCGCTTCAGGTACACCACCTGGATTTTCAACACACCAATCGTGCCATCCATGGTAACCACAACGTAATATTTTTGTTTTGTCAGAGTGCCCACGTGCAATTCTTACTGCAATTGACGTCGCATCTGAACCAGTTTTACAAAGAACTGCCATTTCAGCAGATGGGATCAGTTCAATTAACTTCTTTTGAAGTGTATTCTGAACATCTTGCACCATTGAGAAACAGAATCCTTTATCCATTTGCTTTTTAACTTCTGCGTTAATTTCATCTTCATTGTAACCTAATATAATTGGACCATAAGCACAAAGCATATCAATGTAATCATTACCATCAACATCTACAATATGTCCATCATATCCGTGATCAATAAAAACTGGATATTCTCCATCGACAAAGTTATAAGGTCGACGAATCCCCATAAGACCACCTGGTGACAATTTCTTAGCTTCTTCGTAAAGGGCTAAGGATTTTTCTAAGTTTAATTTTGGTTTCATTTCCATAAGCTCACCTCAAATTTCTATAAATTTGTACCCTATAAAAGGGATCAGCTTACAGTTCTACCGATTGTCTGACTAAAAATCATGGCTAGTTTTGATCCCATCTGGAATCTGATCTTTGGCTAGAAGATCATTTGAACAAGTAAATTATACCATTAATCATTTCAAAAATACGCAAAAATTCTGAAAATGCTTAGAATCATTAAATTTTTTTATTTTACTCTACTTCTGGATTTAATATAGCAAATCGCTCATGATCTTCCCAAACACCATTGATTTTCAAATACTTTGGTGAGAATCCCTCGTGTTTAAATCCTAGTTTTTCCACAACCCTTAATGAACGCTTGTTACGAGGTATGACATTGGCCTCAATACGGTGTAACTTGTATCCACTAAACATGATAGAAATACCTTTTTCAATGGCCTCTGTCATGTACCCTTTATTAAGTATTTGGCCGTCCATTTTGTACCCTACAAAACAAGATTGAAATGGTCCCCTAATAATGTTAGCAAAATTAACAGCACCAATTACATGCTCACAGTCTTTATCACCTGCTTCAAAAATCCATAAATTCATTGCATAACCTGTACGAAAGTTTTGAACCTGACCACTCAATATACGTTCATGGTTTTAAGGGTGTAAAAGTCTTCTTCTCTACTTGCTTCCCATGGTTCTAAATGACTTTTATTACGCGCATAAAATGCGAGCACTTCTTTTGCATATGTTGGTTTCAGAAGTTTTTAATTTTAAGCGTTCTGAATAAAACTCGACTTGATCCAAAGAATCCATAATACATCACGCTCCTATTTTTATAATTGATCAATAATGGTTGAAGCTCATTATTAGTTTAACAAATTATAGAGCATCTCCCAATTACTAAACACATAAACCCGAATTATTCATGGAAACCCAAAAGCTGTGAAGATGTCATGTGTTTATCGTGAATAACTTGGATTAAATATGTAAAATCAAAAAACTGCCAATACTTAGATTGGCAGTTCAGAAAATATTTTATAAGACATCATGTAAAACAAACATGTTGTTAGCATGAATTACTTCATCGTAATCCTTAAATCCCAGTACTTGAGCAATTTCTGTTGTTTTTAATCCTTTAATTCGATTCACATCTTCAGAATTATAATTGGAGATCCCATTCGCGAAAACATGACCTTCTTTATTACAAATCGAAACCGCTTCACCAGACTTAAACTCTCCGAATACATCTGTAATACCACTCGGTAACAGACTTTTCCGATTATTAATAACAGCTTTTAATGCGCCATCATCAACATGTAAAAATCCACATACACGGCTACCATAGCCAATCCAGTGCTTACGTGCCTGTACCGATTTTTTATTACGAATAAACAGAGTACCAATTTCATCGCCATCAAGGATCTTTGACAATACATGCTCAATATCTGCTTTAGCTATGATCATGTCAGAACCAGTCGAAACTGCAATTTCTGCAGCTTTAATTTTGGTAGCCATACCACCTGTTCCGAAAACAGAACCCGATCCTCCAGCTACCTGTTTAATATTATCTGTAATTTTATCAACAATAGAGATCAACTTGCGTCTGGATTATCTGACGGATTTGAATCATAAAGCCATCTATGTCAGATAAAATGATTAATAAATCTGCATCTACCAAGCTTACTATCATGGCAGATAAGGTATCATTATCACCTATTTTGTTTCCATGTTTAATCTCTTCTGTTACAACTGCATCATTTTCATTAACAATGGGGATAACACCTTGTGCCATCATGCTAAAACAGGTATTACGTGCATTTAAAAACCGTTGTCTGTCAGAAATATCGTCTTTGGTGACCAATATTTGTCCTATTATTTTGCCATATTCAGAAAAGCACTTCTGATACATATGAATCAAAACACCTTGTCCAACTGCTGCAGCTGCTTGCTTTTCGGGGATGGTTTTGGGGCGCTCTTTCAAATTTAATTTACCCATACCTGCACCAATGGCTCCTGAAGATACCAGTACCACTTCAACTCCTCGGTTGTGCAAGTCTGACAATTGTCGCGCCAAACCTTCTACCATACGAAGGTTTAACAGACCAGTACCATGGGTTATACTACTTGTCCCAATTTTAACTACGACACGTTTAATGTCTTTCATTTCGGATATTCGGTCCATTATTTCAACTCCCCTAAGCTTTCTATCTATTGTATATCCATACGAATAATTACTTATTATAACCCCAAATTATTCACTAAGTTTTAGCGATTATATCATATCCGAATGGCTCCTTCAATTAGGAGGATAGCCAATTTCATATATTTTTGTTTTTACTATATACGAGACCATCACATTTTTGTCATAATTAAAGATATTCGTGCATACAGTACCGTTTTAGGATATGAATTAAACAACTCTTTTTATACTCATCTTTGGAGGCATTCAAATGAAAAAAGTATCCATTTCAAATCCTCCCTTTTAAAGAAGGGATTCAACTTATTACTTACGGGAATATCATCTATACTACCAGTTTCTATTACGTTTTATGTACTGTATAGGTTATTTATTATCATAGATAGTGTTTTTCAAAACCTTATTGAAAAGATTATTGGTTTTAGAATCATTGGCCTGGGTTTCTTTTTAACCATTACATTTATAATGCTTATAGGTTTCGTTACCAAACATTATGTTGGCGAACGTATTATGAACTGGATCGACCGAATTATAATGAAGATTCCCATCGTGCAAATTATTTATTCAGGCGTTAAAGATATTAGTGATATCTTATCTAAAAAGGGAAAAGATAAATTTACGCAAGTTGTATCTATTCGTTTCCCAACAGACAAAACATACAGTGTTGGTTTTATAACCAATGAGGATATTGATATTGCAGACGAACATCAAATTGCCGTGTTTATTCCTACAACCCCTAATCCAACCAATGGATTCTTAGTCTTTGTAGATAAGTCTGATGTTAAGTACCTCAATATAAGTATTGATAAAGCTATTAAAATGATTGTATCAATGGGAGCTGTAGCACCTTATAAAATCATGGAATTAGATAAAAAAACAATGAGAGCTCAAATTGAGCTC
>LQAH01000137.1_pt1 | contig 21678 bp, 31 predicted proteins | sample 1535791 | NCBI WGS metagenome assembly LQAH01 (sample SAMN04331585, study PRJNA305678) | bioreactor metagenome | isolation source: bioreactor_4 inoculated with Wadden Sea sediment 2nd replicate of a... | place: Germany:Bremen
CCATTTACAGCATCTGGATCTATGAAAAAGATTCGGAATTTCGGTGCTTTTTTTTATTTGGGGTCATATTGTGAACAATAGAAATAATTTTATAATCAGTAGACAAAAACATTGTTAGGCTTTAAGTTTAACATGTAAAGAATATTAGCACAAGTGGTTTAAAAGTTATCAATGTTATACAAAGCAGTCGAAATAGTTATACTCCTCATATTATCTGCCTTTTTCTCATCATCAGAAACAGCATTTACATCTCTATCTGTAATTCAGATAGAATCTCTTGCTGCAAAGAAAGGCAGACGGGGACGTTTAGTAAAAAACTTCTCAAAAAACAGGAGCATCTTCTTATTACAATTCTTACAGGAAATAATCTTGTAAATATATCGCTTACTGCAATTACAACAGAGCTTACAATTGATATTTTCGGTTCAGCTTTTATCGGAATTATGACAGGTGTTCTGACATTGACTGTCCTTATATTCGGAGAAGTTGTTCCAAAGAATTTTGCAATTACACATAACGAAGCTATTGCAGCTTCATCTGCTCCTCTTATCAAAGTTTTTATGATTGTTCTGCGTCCTGTTGTTTTTCTTATAGACAGTATAAGCTCCCTGTTTATCCGTTTTCTGGGGGGAAGAAAAAAAGACAGAATTTCAATGGATTCAATACTGCTTCTTATGAGATATGCTGAAGCAAAAGGGGTTGTAGAGGATTATGAAAATGATATGGTACACGGCGTATTCCGCCTTGCACAGCAGAATATTTCAAGCATTATGACACACAGGACCAATGTATTCAGTATTGAAGCCAGCAGTATTGTATATGATTCAGAGACAGCAATAATTAAATCAGGATATTCAAGAATACCGGTATATGAAAATGAACCGGAAAATATTACAGGAATTGTATATGTGAAAGATCTTTTCAAGAAAACAAGAGAGGAGAGGAAAAAGATTAAGCTCAAAGATCTTGCAATGCCTCCTGTATTTGTCTCTGAAAATAAAAAAGTCGGAGAAATCCTCTTTCTTATGAAAAAGAAAAAAAGGAAGCTTGCTGTTGTTCTTGATGAATACTCAGGGCTTTCAGGAATTGCAACAATGGAGGATATTCTTGAAGAGGTTGTGGGAGAACTTTATGATGAAAATGAAGTCCGTCTCTCGGAAAAAATTGTTAAACGAAGTGAAAATGTATTTTTATAATGGGAGATACTCCCATAAGCATGATAAATGACAGAATAGGAACTGATATACCTGCAGGAAGACTTTCCCAGACTATAGGGGGATATATTGTTAACGAACTGGGAAAAATCCCTCAGAGCAATGAAAAAGTTAAATTCACCGGCGGTAATCTTACTGTATATTCCGCTACCGCCAGACATGTTGAATCTGTAATACTGAAGCTGAATAAAATTAAAGACTGATTATCATCCCCGGGATTTGGCAGGCATCCGCTTTAAAATAACAGGATATCCTGCCTGCTGCATTTGAATCCCTCATTTAAAAAATATTAGAAACAGGCTGTTGAAATTATGTATCCAGCGGTTCTTTATTCTCTTCACCGGATACTACAGCTGAAGGCATCCTCATTTCCAGCTTAGCCATCTGATGAGCCACTTTCTTGATCTCATCTTTTAAAAGGAATATACAGTCGGTTTTCTCAGCCTGATGTTTAACAATATCCTCTGCAAGAGCACGGCAGGTAGGAGCGCCGCAGGAGCCGCAGTCAAGTCCGGGAGTTCTTCGGTAATCCTGTCAATCTCCTCCATCATCTGCATTGCAACTTCAATATTTTCATCAAGTTAGTGCCGGTCTTGAATAATTCCTTTGTCCATGAAACATCAAAGCCCGGCCGGTTAAAAATATCATCACCCATCTTATCATTGTGATTATTCTGAACAATTCTCTTTACACGGGATCGTGCAATATAGGGATTCTCGACATTGAGAGTTCCGCCTACGCATCCGCCCGGGCATGCCATAGCCTCAATAAAATCAATATCATGGATATCTTCATTTTCAATCTGCTCAAGCACTTCAATTACCTGATGTATACCGTCAACTGATATACTTCGTTTTGCATCAACAGCTTCGCTCTCACCGTCTGAATGAGCCCATCCGATACCGACTCCCGATGCATTTGAAGTTCTTGTTACTTTTTCAAGACTTTTTGCCGCAGACCTTACATAGGGATAAATATCTTTTACAGCAATTATTCCGTCTACAAAAGACCGGGCATGTCCAAGAGGGGTTTTTACAACAGATACTTTTCCGGGGCAGGGTGAAATAAAGAAAACACCGACATTTTTTTGTCTTTTGTGTATATATTTTTTACAACACGGGCTGCGACTTCCATGGGTGACTGTATCTTTATAACATGCTCAATAAGTCCCGGAAATCTGACCTGAATAAGTTTTACAACAGCAGGACAGGAGGATGAAATCATAGGTTTTGGATATTCCCCTGAATCCACCTGTTTTTTGTAGCTATTGATACAATTTCAGCAGCTCTTGCAACTTCATAGACATCATCAAAACCTACTTCAAGAAGTGCAGAGAGAACCCGGTCTGTTCCTATGTCGTCCTTGAACTGTCCGTAAAAACTGGGTGCAGGAATTGCTACTTTATAGTCAAAATTATCAATAATGGAAAGCGGATCTGATATAGCCTTTTTTGCGTGGGAGGGACAGCTTCGAATACATTCACCGCAGTCAATACATCTTTCGCTTATAATATGTGCTTTACCGTTTCTAACCCTGATAGCTTCTGTAGGGCAGTTGGCTATACAGTTTGTACATCCCCTGCACAAGTCTTCATCAAGAGTTACAGAATGTAAACGATTTAAAGTACACATATATCTTCCCTGTTTCTAATCACTAACCGCCATCATAAGCGGTTTATACTTTAATAAATTCTTTATTCTATCGACACCTTTATAGTTACTGTTGTTCCCTTATCAGGTTCACTTTCAATATAAAAGAAATCTGAATTCTTTTTAATATTAGGCAGCCCCATTCCGGCCCCGAATCCCATTTCACGGATATCATCAGTTGCAGTGGAATATCCCTCCTGCATGGCAAGATCTATATCAGGAATTCCGGGCCCGTTGTCGGCAAGTACAGCTTTAATTTCTCCGGGAGTAATATGAATATCAATATCACCCCCCTTCCCGTGTATAACCATGTTTATTTCAGCTTCATAAAGCGAAATAACAGCTTTTTTACTACTGGCGTAGGAACTCCAATCTGAAGCAGCTTTTTCTTAAGCTGAGTAGATGCTGTACCGGCAAGAGACATATCATTTTCAGGTAAAGTAAAATTAAGCTTCATCACCACCTGAACTTTATAACAGGCGGATATGCTTTTCGTACAGCGGCTGTTAACACAAGCCCCCGATTACCCCTGCAATATTCTGGAATATATTACCCGGTATTTCAACTGCTGCTGCACCGGGACCTACCATAAAGACGCTTGCAATAAAATAGCCGGAAACCATAACAGCAGCCCCTGCTGCAAATGTAATAAGACCGAAGATAAATAAATTGCCGCGTCCGGTATTTTCCTCTTTTTTAAGAAGTAAATTATATACAAGTCCGATTACAAATCCCTGAAGCCCGTGAACAACAAATGAAATCGGCGCCCACTGACCGAAACCTCCTGCAATATCTGCAATCGCTGTACCCAGTCCCCCTGCTATAAAAGCTGTGACAGGCCCGAATATAAAAGCTGTAAAAAAAATCGCGACATCACCAAGGTTGATATAACCTCTGGTTGGTGCAATCGGAATTCTTACAGCAATTGTGAAGATTGCTGTAATTGCTGATAAGACAGCTATAGACGCAACTCTAAATGCTGCTGTACTTGTAAATTTTTTCTGCTTCAGGCATAATTTTCCCCTTACTGTTAAACAGTTAAAATCAGGAATTATTTATCATAGAAAAACTGAATTCTGATACCTTCAGATATATCATTTAATTCCTGAATTTATTATAAGCACAGAATAATCTGTTTTAATTATTCTGTTTATCTATCGACAGGATTTAATCCTGTTTACCTACTAATAAATAAAAAATTACTTAAATAAAATACGTAAGTCAGAATACCTAAAAAAGAAGAAATGACAATATAATTTCAAAAAGGAGATTTTTAAATCTCTTCATCTGCCTCAGACAGCCGTGTTTTGTTTTTCTTCCGAATCCCCGTGTTTCCAGAGCCATTGCAAGAACAGGTATCCCTTTAACTGCCTGTATAAGAACAGAAGTGAGAACAGACAGCATACTTTTAAATCTTGCGGCTAAATTCCATCTGCCGGCAGTTTGTATTAACAGTAAGCCTTAGTTTATGAGCATCTACAGTATTACATAGACCGACATAAGATAAGGTATGTATCTGACTGTAATTGTAATTACTACTGCATTTTTATATGACAGGCCGAAATATCGTAAGGCAGAATAAAATCATCAATACGTGTTGTCCTTAAGAATATGTAGAAAAGAAGTGTTATACCCAGGAATCTTCCTACAAGAAGCAGGGTTTCATGTATCCCGGAACTGGTCAGAATAATCATATCAGCTGTCTGGAGTATTATTCTGCCTTCCGGATGAAAAAACGGTGTAAGAAGCATTATAAGCAGAATCAGCGGCATTATAACTTTTAGAGGCTGCAGAACATTTCTTAATCCTGAAGCTCTCCATGCTGCAAAAAATATCAGAGAAAAAACAGAATAGTATTTTATTACAGGAACAGGCATGAAAAATATAACAGAAAAAAGATCAGATAAATAATTTTAATACGCGGATCAAGTTATGAAGAAATGAAGTACCATTCTGATAAGTTTCAGTAATCATTTTTTTCCCTTTCCTTAAAATGTCAGACTGACAAGTCTGTCAAACTCTTTCTCAGGATTTTCTGTAATCACCCTTCCGTTTTTCATGATTATGATTCTGTCTGCAATTTTGGATGCAAGTTTCACATCATGAGTTATAACAAGGACTGTATGAGGAATACTGCTGCTGTTTGAGTTTTTCCAGCAGGGAGGAATAATCATCAAATGAAAGACCGGAGTCAGCTTCATCAATCAGAATTATCTGCTTTTCAAGCAGATAATATATTGCAGCCTGGAGTCTCTTTCTTGCGCCATAGCTCATAAGTGCGGGGGGAGTTTCAGGATCATCCAGCCTGAATATTTCAGCAGCATTAGCAACTCTTTCTGATATTATTTTTTATCAGCTTTTTCACCTTTTAAGCCCAGCGAAAGCTCATCCCGGACTGTAGAGAGAAAGAGCTGATAATCGGGATTCTGGAAAAGATATGCTGTGTTTCTGTTAAGACTCAGCTGATCAGCAGCTTCCCCTCTTTTAATCTCTGACCCTGCGGCTGCTGTACTGCTGTATGCAGCTCCATAAGGATGTGAAAGAAAAATATCACCCATGTCAGCTTTTATAAGTCCTGACAGTATTTTTGCAAATGTTGATTTACCGGATCCGTTATGACCTAATAGAGCAACAACTTCACCTTCTGCAAGATGAAAATTGTCTATAGACAGTGAAAATTCCTGTCAGGGTAGTTATATTTTATATTTTCAGCACTTATAAGTATTTCTCTTTTATTTTCAATAACAGCCCTTTTCTTCCCTGATTTGCTTTCATCTGATATACAGCCGCCGTCCCCGGATTCGCACTCATCCGGGGAAGAATCTCCGCCGCCGGGATAACTGATATTTTCATGCTTTAAAAAGACACCTGCTTTTTCCGCTTTTTCCATAAAATCTTTTCCGGGAATTCCTGTCTCCCTGCTAAGTTTATTTCCGTCATAGAGAAAAAACTGCTGCAGTATTTACTGTATATATCAAGCATTTTTGATGTAAGGATAAAACTGTTTTTCCGCTTCCCTTAAGTTTTTAAGTATTTTCACCCTTGCTTCCGGATCAATCTCCTCAAGAGTTTCATCGAGAAGCCAGAGATTAGGATTTGTTGCGGCAAGACAGGAAATAAGAAGCTTGCGCTTCTCCCCTCCTGAAAGCAGAGCAGGATTTTTTCCTTTAAGCCTGTCAATTTCCATGAAATCAACAGCATTATCAACTTTTTCTCTATCTCATCATGATCAAGACCGGCTGATTCAAGAGCAAAAGCAATTTCATTTTCAACAAGAGGGGTCAGAATCTGCTCTTCAGGGTCCTGAAATACAATTCCAACTTTTTCATTGAGATTATACGGCTTTTCCTTATGCACATTTACATCTGAAACAGTTACTGTCCCCTCAAGCTCACCGCCGGTATATCTTGGGATAAGCGATGTTATTATTCTTGAAAGTGTTGTTTTTCCGGTTTCAGGAGGGGCAAGAAAAAGAGCTATATCCCCTTCGACTATTTCAAAAGACAAATTTTTATATAGAGTTCTGTTTTTTACAGATGTATATTCAGGATATTTAAAAGAAAGACCGGAAACAGATAATACAGGTTTCATACTTAGACACTACCATTTTTATGAACATATGTCAGTAACTACGCGGCAGTAAGAATCAAGAAATACTTTGTTTTTAATTAAAAACCGGATATTTCCAATACACATAATTTCCCCGCTGCTAACTGACAATATAAAAACAGGGCTGCAGTAAGATAAAGCAGCCCCTTTTTTACTACAGCTGTCTTTAAGGAAAGCAGATATCAGCCCATGGCTGTATGCATCCGGAAAAACAGCTTAAGTGCTGCAGAATCTGCTTCTGTAAATAGATGACAGATATCTGCAGAATATGTATTTACAGCTTCTTGAAAATAAGAATACCGTTATGTCCCCGAATCCGAGAGAACTTGACATAGCATAGTCAATTTTAAGATCAACACCCTTGTTAGGAATATAATCAAGATCACACTCAGGATCAGGAGTTTCATAATTCATTGTAGGAGGAGCCCACTGATCTCTGATTGCAAGTATGGATGCAATAGCTTCTACACCGCCAGCCGCACCCAGGCAGTGACCTGTCTGAGACTTTATTGATGATACTTTAAGTTTATAAGCATGCTCACCAAAAGCTTTCTTAATTGCAAAAGTTTCAGTTTTATCATTAAGAGGAGTTGATGTTCCGTGAGCATTGATATAATCAACATCTTCAGGTTTAATTCCGGATGCATTAAGCGCCATCTTTACAGCCTGAACCGCTCCTTTTCCTTCAGGATGAGGAGCAGTTATATGGTTTGCATCACAGGAAATTCCGTATCCTGCAAGTTCACAGTATATCCTGGCACCTCTTGCAACAGCATGTTCATACTCTTCAAGAATAAGAATACCAGCTCCTTCAGCCATTACAAAACCGTCTCTGTTCTTATCAAAAGGACGGCTTGCTGTTTCAGGGGAATCATTTCTTGTGCTTAAAGCCTGTATTACATTAAATCCGGCTACACCAAGCTTGGTTATAGGAGCTTCGACACCGCCTGAAACCATAATGTCGCAGTTGCCTGATTCTATCCATCTTGCAGCATCACCTATTGCATCAGTACCGGAGGCACATGCTGTAACAACTGTATAACAGGGGCCCTGTGCATTAAGATTGATAGCAACATTACCGGGTCCCAGATTTGAAAGCATTTTAGGAACTGTCATGATAGGAAGTCTTCTGGGTCCCCTCTCGAGGAGTTTTCCATATCCTTCTTCAATTGTTTCGAATCCGCCTATTCCGTTACCAAGAATAACACCCATTCTTTCAGGATCAACATCACCCTCTTTTAATCCGGCATCTTTTACAGCATCTTTAGATGAAGCAATTGCATAAATAGAAAACAGGTCAAGTTTTTTTGACTCTTTCTTTTCCATATACAAAGTCGGGTCAAAATCCTTAACCTCACCGGCAATTGTTGTTGTATATCCTTCAGTATCAAATCTTGTGATCTGGCCGACACCGTTTTTACCGGCTTTTATTCCGGCCCAGAAATCATCAACATTGTTTCCGACTGAATTTATTGTACCCAGTCCTGTTACTACTACTCTTCTTTTCATATAACCTCGATTACATTCCCATTCCGCCGTCAATATTGATTACCTGACCGGTAACATATGACGAAAGATCAGAAGCAAGAAATAAAATTACCTTTGCAACTTCATTCGGCTCACCCAGTCTTACAAGTGGTATCTTATCATTGAGTGCTGCTTTCTGCTTATCATTAAGTTTATCCGTCATAGGTGTTTTAATAAAACCCGGTGCAACAGCATTAACCCTTACACCTCTTCCTGCGACTTCCCTTGCAAGACTTTGCTGAAACCGATAAGGCCTGCTTTTGAAGCAGAATAATTACACTGTCCTGCATTACCTATTACACCTACAATGGATGCAACATTGATAATTGAACCTGATCTCTGCTGAAGCATTGCTCTTGAAAAGGCCCTGCTGATATAAAATGCGCTTGTAAGGTTGATTTTAAGAACATCATCCCAGTCCTGTGCTTTCATTCTCATGAGAAGTCCGTCTCTTGTAATACCGGCATTGTTTACAACTATATCAATTCCGCCGCTTTCAGCAATTACTTCCTCTACAACAGCTGTTATTTCAGCTTCATCTGCTACATTAGCTTTTTTAAAAAATACTTCACAGTTATTTTTTGAAGCAAGTTCCTGGTATTCACCCATATACTCGCTTTCATTAATATCGTTAAAATATACAGTAGCGCCGTTTGAAAGAAATGAAAGAACTATTTCTCTTCCGATTCCTCTGGCACCGCCTGTCACAAATGCTTTTTTTCCTTCTAATAACATTATATTCTCCTTTATACCGACATATTGTCAGATTAAAATTATTTTTACCTGTTAAAGAGCATCAATTGCTTCTAAAGTTCCAGCCGGAAGACATTTAATATCTCCGCCTACCGCTTTCCATAATCCGCCAAGTACTGAACCGGGTCCTGTTTCAAGGACTTTATCAACGCCGAGGTCTATAAGAGCTTTTTCCTCTTTAACCCAGAGAACTCCTGATGTAAGCTGCTGAGAGCAGAGTTTTTTAGCCTCATCACCGGATTTTATCTCTGATCCTGTAACGTTTGAAAGAACTTTCTTAACAGGATCATTGAACTTAAAAATTATTAAGAACTTCTGCATATTCTGTTTCTGCATCCTTCATAAGCGGACAGTGAAACGGACCTGATACTTTAAGTCTTATAAAACGTCTTGCGCCGTTCTCTTTAAAAACTGCTTCACCTTTATTCAGAGCACTGTCTGTACCGGAAAGTACAATCTGCACTGGACTGTTGTAGTTTGCAATATAAAGCTCTTCAAGATTTTCAGATTTGATAATACCGTCGATTTTATCATAATCCATACCGATAACAGCAGCCATTCCGGGAGAACCCGCAGGTGTATCAAGCGATCGGCTCACCTTCTCCATTATTTTTCCTCTTGCGCTTACAAGCGGAAAAAGATCTTCTGAAGAAATTATTCCTGCATCCCATAATGCAGCTACTTCGCCGAGACTGAAACCTGCAGCAACATCACTTTCAATTCCTTTTTCCTTTAAAAGAAGTGCAGAAGCAACATTTACTAATGTAATTGCAACCTGAGTTTTATCGGTAGCTTTAAGATCTTCTGCACTTCCTTCGAAAAGAAGCTTTTCAAGATCAAGAGATGTACTTTCTGAGGCAGTTTTGAAGAGTTTTTTTACTTCATCACTTTTTTCCCAGAGATCCTTACCCATACCGGGGTACTGTGCTCCCTGTCCGGGATATAAAAACAATTTGCCATTTTTACTTCCTCCATTTCAGGCGCATTATGTATGCGCAAATGAAACAATTTAATACATCTGTATTATACAGTGTTTAAAATCAGAATCTGTATCTTTCCCCTGATTATATGTCAGAATACTGTAAAACCGTAATAAAGCTTCTGATCCATAGTAATTAAACAGTTTTCCTGTAAATAATTAAAAGAATCATTAAGATTCTGCTGTGTTAAAGTTAATGCCTATAAAATAAAAAATAATAGAGTACTTCTTTATTTTCCGCAATAGAAAAGAAGTTTCTTAAACTTCTTTTCCTTCAAAGGAATTTATCAATTCCCTGCAGTTCAGGCGCGGAAAAATAGCACATGTAATTGTTAAAAGTCAAGAGCGGAATTCTTCTGATTTTTTTTTATATTTCTTCCAGAACTTCTTCTACTTCTTCAATATCTTCATCAAGTTCATTTTCAGATAAGTATTCATATATACTTGCCCGGACATGAAGGAAAAATGAAGGATAAAGCATATCATAAAAATATGTTCTATAAAAAACCGAAAGCTTCTTCTCATCAAAAAATCAAGTATAGTTTTCTGGCTGTTGTCAAAATACTGTGAGTAGTTTAAGAAACCCGATGCATCAAAATCATTATTAGGAATAGCATTTATCCTGTCCTGATATGATCCGAGCTTACAGAACAGATCAAAAAGACTATATGTTTCTCTAATAAATTTCTTAACATTTTCTTCATCAAGCTCAAGCTTTTCAAGAAAAATCTGATACTTTTCAGGATACATAGTCTTCAGGATCTCCTCCTTTCTTATATGGAGACCTTTCTGGATAAATACTGATTCTATTGCGCTTATAACAAATTTATTTCCTCTGTAATATTCAAGGAGTTCAATTATCCGGTCAATTCCGGTTATTCCTTTAGTAAGGAATATTCTAACCTGAGCAGAGAGCGCCTCCGGAAGCGCAGGATTAACCTGAACACTGAAGCTTTCAAAAACAGCATTTTTCTTATCTTTAAGCATAACTTTTTTGTAGCTGAAAAGCTCATCAAGAGATATGTCCTTAAAATATCCCATCTGGATCTGCGCATCCTGCTTAAACTGATTATAGTATGCATCTACTACACCGTTTTCTTTAAGAAGATCATAATATTTTTTCGATATTCTTAATCCGCCTATAGGAGCTGTAGATTCCATTCGTTTTGCTTCAATAACAGGAAGTCCTATGACATCCCACTGCTTAGCCCCGTCAGGTCCGAAATTACCAAGAGTTACATCGCCTATATTAGCGCCTATACGTATCCGGATCTGAAAAAGCGCATTCATTGAATACGACAGTTCAAAACTGTTTCTAAGATTGCTTATTATATCAAAAGCCCGTTGTATTGCAGCAGCTGTTTCTTCACTTACTTCGCCTTCAAGAAAACTGTCATCCGCCTGATTAAAGAGAAAACATACACGCTGCATTTCCACACATGTATGAAACAGCTCTTTAGCAATATAAACCTGACCCTCTTTTTCATCCATATTTCTTATTACCGGATCTGTTAAACCTCCAAAGTGGAACATCATGCTGTCCCCTTCGATTTTATTCAGATATCCTGAATGATTTTTAAGAATCCAGTTAAATGCTGAAAACAGACCGTTAAGAACAGACTGATTTTCCATAGGGCTTAAGAATTTTGATATATATGAATAATCAACAAGATCAATAAATGCTATTCCTATATTTGTTTCAACAGACTTTTCAGGAATATGCCCCAGTTCCATAATTGCATTTACAAGCTGTTTAGGCAGATAATATTCCTCAATCTCTCTCCGGAATTTTATTTCACGGGAGGCTTTTTCAAGAGCATCCTCTAAATCCATACTTTTACTGCTGCTCTGTCCGGAATCAGATACTTCCGGATTATTTGTGTAATCAATTATTATTTTTCTGGTTTTTTCAATAAATGCATCAGAAGAATTTTCCGGCATATTATTTTTAAGCAGTTCACTAAGATAATTAACTATGTATGCAGGATCATCATCATATTTATCTTTAATATATTGAGCATGATTGTATAAGGATTCAGGAGTAAATATCACGTTATTTAAAAGCCTCTTGATAGAATTATATGTAATTTATCGGCACACATCATTTATAAAATTCAATAATAATTTAAAAAATAACAGTTTTTTAAATTGTAATATACTTTGCTGTTACATTATCCACACTATTAAGTTCTGTCATCATTTCCTTTACAGGTTCATCATCTCCTGAAACCTGCAGAAAAAATAAGCCCTGTCGGTGAGCAGGTATTGCAGGGTACATCATGAAGACCCAGCCGCACTTTAATACTGCATCCGAAATCTGTAAGTATTTTCTGTACCATTTCTGCAGAATCAGTTCGTTGATCAACTTTAACCAAAACAAGTTTATATTCCATAATATCCTCCAAATAAAATCTCTGTTTAATAATTCTAATATTCTACACTGCGGAAGTCAAATTTATTTACCGGAGAATAAATCCGGACTACAATTAAATATACTGAAAGTTTATGCACCATTAAGAATATAGCGCAGTCAGAAGAGTAATAGACCTTAAAGGCTTATAGCACGAAGAGTGAAAAAAACCGGAGAGTAAAATGAATACTATAAAAGCAGTAACAGATTATCTTTTTTCAGATCTTGAAAAAACACGGATATCCGTACGAACAGGTAATATTAAATGTACTTAAAATACTTAGAAATGAAGAACCAGAAAAATCAGAACAGAAGACCGGTACTTCCGAATTCTTTGAAAATGCAGCATATGAAGCTGCAGGCGAATTAAAAAATCTGTTTAGAAACACAGCAAAGGGTGCTGCTGCAGAATCAGAAATAAAAGAACACTTCTTTAACAATCCCGACAATAAAATGAAAGAAAAAACAGTATTAAACCTTCTTCATCCCGAATCCGGATTTTTTCCCGACAGCAGAGAAGAAGGTGTTGCAGAACTTAGAAAAAGAAGGGAAATAAAAATATCATCAGTAAATCCTTCCCCTGTTGCTGATCCTGCGGAAGAAATCATTTTTACATTCCAATTTTATAATTACTGTTCCAATTTCAGAGGAAATGCTCGGAAAGGCACAGCTTTCTGATGAGCTGAAAAATGAAATAAAAATCCATAATGGGAGATAAACAGAAATACTGGTTTGACCATCCCGTTCCCATAGGCATAGCAAGCGAAAACAACGAGCTAATTTACGGACTGAAAAAACTTGCGGAAACTATTGCTTATGAAAAAACAAGCAAATTATGCCCGGAAAATTCAAGGCTGACTGTAATAATTTCGGTTTCAGTTACACATGACAGACTTAAATCCATACTTCACAGATATATGGAGGAGGAACTTAAAAAAGCTTCTGATTTTAAAGATCTTGATATTTATATTTTTACAGAAGATGACACTGATCAGATTATAGATAAACTTCTCATTCCTGCAGCTGAAAAAGCCGGAATAAAAACTGACAGCAGTCTTAAAAGGTCTTCGGCGTTGACGGTGAATACGGGAGACATTACTCTTTTCTTAAAGCAGTAACAGCTTTATGGAAGCTTCTTGCAGATTCAAAAAAGACCGGTACTTTCAAAATTGATCTTGATCAGGTTTTTCCGGAAAAGAGCTGGTCAGAGAAACAGGAAAATCAGCATTTCAGCATTTTACGACTCCTCTATGGGGAGCGCTGGGACTTGACTGGAAAGGAAGAAAGGTTGAACTTGGAATGATTGCAGGATCGCTTGTTAATGAGAAGGATATAAAAAAATCACTTTTTGCACCGGATGTCCCCTACCCTGACAGAAGTCCAGCAGGAGAAGAGCGGATTTTTTCAAACAGTATCCAATGGCATTATCTACAGAAGCGGAGATGGACTTAAGGCAGTACAGCAGCTCTGAAATATGCCAGATGAGATATCATGTTACAGGTGGAACGAACGGAATATTAATAGATGCGCTTAGAAAATACAGACCTTTTACACCTACATTTATAGGGAGGGCTGAAGATCAGGGATATATACTGTCTGTTCTTTTCAGCCTCAGGAATAATTATTTCCTGAGATATCTTCATCAGCCAGGTCTTAAAATGAGGCATGATAAAGAAGCATTTATTTCTGATGCAATTAAATCGGCTAAAACCGGGACCTATATAGGAGATCTTGTAAGAATTCTGGCTTTTTCAGCATATGCAGATATTGTTGACGGGGATTTTGATAAAGTTAAAGAGGAAACAGATCCGTTTACAGGCAGTTTCATAAGCAGAACTCCTGCTGCACTTGTTCTTTTTAAACTTCTCATTCATATATCAGATGAACTGGAAAAAGATAAACAGGAGCAGGAACAATATATATATATTGAAAAACTGATCAGCTCTGCAGCAGAAAGGCTGTCAGATGCCTTCAGTTTATTTAAAAACAGCAATAAGCTGAAAGAAGGATTCGAAGCAGAAAAAAACGGATGGAATCTTTATTATGATATTCTGGACATCATAGAAGAAATGCAGGATACAGACGCAGTATTTCTCGAAAAGCTGAGAAAGAATTCAGCTGAAAATTTTTGAAAAATGCCGGTTATAGGATTTTCACAATAAAGGTCAGTACACAGATAAATGAGAGAAGATACTTAAAAACAGAAAAATCATGATAAAACATATTATTAGAGCTTATTGCTTTTTTTAGAAATCATGTTTAAAATATTCCATAACATGAAGAAAAGAACGGAAATTTCAGAAAAACAGATTTTATTTTATAAGATATATTAATGTCGGCATTTATTGCCGGCATTTTTTTTGTACTATGAACTGTTTTCCATTAAAGCCCTAACTTATATATTTAAATATACAGGCTTTGGAAATCATCAGCAGTATTTAACATGGGATTTATACAGCAGAATTATATTCAGGTCTGATTCTATCAGATCACAAATTAAATTATCAGGAGTAAAAAATGGCAAACCTGTTTGCAGGAAGAACACTTGCGGTAATCAATGACTTCAGTATTGAAGAACGTCTTTATCTCTTTGAAAAAGGAAAGGAACTTAAAAAACTTCTTAAGGAAAACAAGAAAGAGGAACTGGAGAAATTCAGAATCAATGACAGCGATTTCGGTATTTATGAAGTTTTTATTGAAGACTCTACAAGAACAAAGGAATCTTTTAAAAATGCCGCGGAATTTCACCGAGTAAAACTGAGTAATCTTGATGCGGGAAGTTCTTCAATCAACAAAAGTGAAAGTTTTGCTGATACGTTTAATACTCTCTGCGGCTATGACAACTCAGTATATATAGTAAGGAGCAAGCATGAAGGGCTCTGCAGGTGGCTGGAGGAAAACGGAAAGAAATTTGCTCAGAGAAACGGCATTCCTGTTCCTCCTTCATTCATAAATGCGGGAGACGGTAAACATGAACATCCTACTCAGGAACTGCTTGATGATTTTACTTTTCTTGAGCATAGCAGCTGGAACAGAGATTCACTGCATATAGCTCTTGTAGGAGACCTTTTTCACGGAAGAACAGTGCATTCAAAAGTTGAAGGGCTTAAAATCTTTAAAAAAGTAAAAGCAGATCTTATTGCGCCTCCTGAACTTATGATGCCTGAATATTATATTGAGAGAATGAAAAACAACGGATATGAAGTAAATATATTCGAATCAATTGAAGAATACATAGAAAAAAACAGTATTGCTCCTGTTTGGTATTACACAAGACCTCAGCTTGAAAGAATGGGTGATGAAATCCTTAAAAGACAGGATGAATTGAGGGAAAAAATAACATTCAGAAAAGAATTTATCGAGAAAATCCCGGAAGGAACTCTTTTTACCACCCGCTTCCAAGACACAAACATCATCCTACTATTCCTACATATCTTGATAAAACATCTCTTAACGGCTGGGAACAGCAGTCTATTAACGGGAGAATTATTAGAATTATACTGCTGGGTCTCACTGCAGGAATAATCGGAGATGATTTTCAGCCTGCGGAGAATGCGGAAAAAGATAAGGATAATCAGGAATTTATAATTCCGCAGGAAATAAAGGATAAAAGCAGGCTTAAAGATTATGCAGAAGGAATAAAACCAATATCCAACGGCATTGTAATTGACCATATCTGCAAAGGGGAGAATGAGAAGGAAATAAGAGAGCAGCTTGCCAGAATTATCAAAGTGCTTGAGCTTTACGGCAAAGGCGGTGAGTGGATAAGCTACTCACGGACAGGAACAAAAAAAATGAAAGGAATAATATTCAGACCCGGTGAAAAAAGAACCGGGTGAAAAAAAGATGAAGCAGCTTTCAGCCCTTGCTCCGGGATGTACACTTAATGTAATTGAAGACAGAAAAAGTTATTAAAAAAACTGAAAACTTGAAATGCCTCCGAAAATCTACAACTTTCCAAACCTCGGATGCAAAAACAAAGACTGCATAAGTCATGAATCCCATGCAGAAGGAATACCGTCAGTATTTACAAGAAAAGGAAACGATACACTTGTATGCAAGTACTGTGAAAAACCTCACTCCTACAGGGAAATATGGAAATGATAAAAGCTGTAATATTTGATATGGACGGAGTTCTTGTCAACTCCGAACCGTATCATTTTGAAGTTGAAAAACTTATCTTAAAAAAAATTAGGCATAAGCATTACCGACAGTGAAATTGAAAGCTTTGTAGGGCTTGCCATGGATAAAATGTGGTCCCGGCTTAAGGAAAGCTATAATCTTAAGGATAGTATTGAAAATCTGGTTAAAGATGATACAGAATTCCGTACATCATATTTTACAGAAATAGAAGATATGAAAGCGATAGACGGCGTAAAAAATCTCATTCAGATGTTCAGGGACAGAGGATTAAAGACTGCAGTAGCGTCATCTTCTCATAACAGTCTAATTTCAACAGTTCTTGAAAAAACTGATTTAAGCAGAAGTTTTCCGGAAATTGTAAGCGGATTTGAAGTTGAACACGGAAAACCCTATCCTGATATATTTCTTAAAACTTCTGATATTCTGAAGCTGAAGGCAGATGAATGTGTAGTTATAGAAGATTCATACAACGGCGTAACAGCTGCAAAAGCTGCCGGGATGAGTTGTATAGCTTTCAGAAATCCGGAATCGGGAAACCAGGATCTTTCAGCAGCCGATCTTATAATAGACAGCTTCAGGGAAACTGATAAAATATTTCAGCTGATCAACAGTTAATCCTCATATCAGTTTTGCTCAATGCAGACAGAGGATTTCAGGGACGGAGGATAATATTTAGACCATAAACAGTAAAATAATGCTTTCTAAAACTGCTTAATCCGAAATATTATTCTGATAGATTAAACACCCCGGTAAAATACAGCTTTAATAATAATTATTATTTATGTTATAAAAGTGTATTAATCAAAACAGGGTCCAGTAATTAGACCCTGTTTATAATTAATATGCTGAAATCACCTGTAATCATCTACAAAAGAATTAAACTCAACAGCTGCAACTGTTTCGACTTCAAGAAGCCGGAGAGCTATTTTCTCAATCAGCTCTTTTTTTGCAGAAAGCATTTCAACAACATGTTTATACCTGCTGTTTATTATTTCAGTTATCTCGGTATCAATATACTGCTGAGTATTCTCGGAATACTCCCTGGACATCTGGGGAACCGCCTGTTCACCCAGAAAGGGGCTTCCCCGCTTTGAAAGAACAATATTTTCAATTTCTCACTCATTCCATAGTCTGTAATCATCTTACGCGCTATATCTGTTGCTCTGGTTAAATCATTTGCAGCGCCTGTTGATACTGCCCCGAATATTATTTTTTCCGCTGCCCTTCCCCCCAGAAGGACATCAATCTTACCAAGAAGCTCCTCTTTTGTAAGAAGGAATCGGTCTTCAACAGGAGTCTGAAGAGTATAGCCCAGAGCTCCAATACCACGCGGTACAATAGTAATTTTCTGAACCGGGTCAGAACCCGGAGTAAATGCGGCAGAAAGAGCATGTCCTGTTTCATGATATGCAACAACCTGTCTCTCATGTTTATTCATTATACGGGTTTTCTTTTTTAAGTCCTGCAACATTTTTTCTATCGCTTCATGGAGATCCTCCTGACTGATTTTTTTCCTTTTTCCCCTTACAGCAAGCAGAGCAGCCTCATTTATAATATTTGCAAGATCAGCACCTACAAATCCGGATGTTGCTTTTGCAATACCCACAAGATCAACAGTATTATCTGTTTTTACATTTTTAGAATGAAGCTTTAGAATAGCTTCCCGGCCTATGAGATCAGGCTTATCTACAACAACCTGACGGTCAAAACGGCCTGCACGAAGAAGCGCAGGGTCTAATACTTCCGGCCGGTTGGTAGCAGCAAGAATAATTACACCTGTTGTAGAATCAAAACCATCCATCTCTACAAGCAGCTGATTAAGAGTCTGTTCCCTTTCATCATTTCCCCCTGCCACGGCAAGACGGCTTTTTCCTATAGCATCAAGCTCATCAATAAAAACAATACAGGGAGCTTTCTCTCTTGCCTGCTTAAAAAGGTCCCGTACTCTTGCAGCACCTACACCGACAAACATTTCTACAAAATCAGCACCGCTCATTCTGAAAAACGGAACCTCTGCAGTTCCTGCAACAGCTCTTGCCAGAAGAGTCTTACCTGTACCAGGAGGGCCAACAAGAAGCACTCCTTTTGGAATTTTACCGCCTATTTCAAGATATTTAGATGAGCTTTTAAGAAAATCAACAACCTCCTCAAGTTCTTCTTTAGACTCATCAACACCTGCAACATCTTCAAAAGTAATTCCAGTATCGCCCTCTGCAACTATCTGGGCCTTGTTTTTTCCGAACCGCATTACACCGGCGCCTGGATCTCCGATTTTTTTAAACATAATACGCCATATATACATAAGCACTGCAAAAGGCAGCAGCCAACCTAACAGGAGGTCTATGATATATGTGTTTTTTTCTTTAATTGCCCCGTATTTAACATTATTTTTATCCAGAAATTCTATAAAACCGGGATCTTCGACAGGAACTGTCTTATAAACAAGCTCTTGTGATGCAATACCTTTTCATCAGAAAATTCACCCGATACACCATAATAGTAGTCAGGCTTCATCTGTATAACATTTATTTCACCGCTTTCGATTTTCTGCTTAAAAACACTGTATGGAATTTTTTCCTGTATCTGTTCTTTTACATAGGTATTAAGAATCATAACAAGCAGCATTGCAGCCACAAAATACCAGATTGAAAAATGGAACTGATCCTTATTTATGTGAGGAGGAAATATCGGAGGGATTTTTCCAGGTCCGGTATCATCATTATCTGAATTCCAGCCCCATTTACCGGGCTGTTTTTTATCTTTTGCATCCGACTTTCTATCGCCGGGATCTATATTTTCTCTGTTTGTAGGCACTTTTTTCTCCCTTATACTATTAATATAGTTTTCAAGGTAAGCTAAAGTAAAGAAAATATTCTTTTAAAGCTTATAACTTTTTGTTTATATCTTTACAGCACAGTTTTATTCTGCATCTTCATATAGAGGAGAAGGAAACATCCACCCCTTATATGAAATTTTACTCTGCAGCTTCATTTTTCCTGAAAGAACAACCCTTCCTGTCCACACAGAACTGCTATCCCTGTTTATTCTGAATTCGGATAAATAGCCTTCAAAATACTCCCCTTCCTGTCTGAAAAGACAGAAACAAGGATAAACAGCTGATTAATTCTCCAGAATAGTAATTTCAACCCTTCTGTTCCGCCTCATCCCTTCTGCAGTGCTGTTGTCGGCAAGAGGTTCGTGAGCCCCTTTTCCCTGTATCATTATCTCTTTCTCTGTTTTCGCACCAAGCTCTAAAATGTATTCTGCAACAGCTCCCGCCCTTTCAACAGAAAGTACTTTACGGCCTTCCTCCGTCCCTGCAAGTGCAGTATGCCCGCTTACAAGAATATCTCTTCCAGGCATCTTTTTAAGTATTTCTGCAATTTTTCTAATCTTTACAAGCTCTGAATCAACAAGGACTGAGGAATCAGGAAGAAACTGTATATTTTCAATTATAAGCTTTACACCTTCATCAACACTTTCAACCCGAACATCATCAATTCCAGATGACTCAAGATCATTTTCGATATCTTCTTTAACACTGTCTCTGTCAAGTTTTTCAGATTCTACAACTTCAGCTTTTGCCCGTCCTGTAAATTCTACATAATTTCCTGTTGAAAGATCAAATATCATGCTGAACTCTTCAAAATAACTGTGAGGACGGCCGTTTTTATTATCCCATTTTATAAGCTGATCAGATCTGCCGGATACTCTAACCGGATACATAGGAGAATTATACTGCCTTTCTGTTCTGTGAAAAACATTATAGCTTACCTTTATGAGATCATATTCACCGCTATCATCCTTACCAAGATACTGATACGAAACATCAATGGGAAAACTGTAGGGCTGCATCATATTAAAACTGCGGCGGAAATCATGGACTTCATGCCCTTCAGCACTCCAGGTATCTCCCGGTTTTAAATCTTTGTCCGGAAAAAGAGGAACATTTCTTACAACCGGCATATAATATTTATCTTCTATCTCATATTTTCCGTTTTCATCTCTCCAGAAAAGAGATTGATATTCATTGGAAAGGGAATAGCTTGAATATTTACCAATACTTTTTTCAGATGTCTGGAATGTTCCATGCAGGTATCCTTTTTTCTCATCTGCTTTCTGTACTTCTACAGCAATTTTATTGAGGATTTTTTGATGAGTGAGAATGTACATTATTCAGATAAACATCTTCAGTGACTTCTGATATTATTCTGTATAACTCTCCCTCTTCATATTTGTATTTAAATATTTCAGAATAAACAGGCTGAATTGTCAAAACTGTCAGAATTATAAATAATGTTTTTTTCAACATAAAATCACCCCTTATAAACTTAAATCATTCTGCTGCAAATATTATACACTGTTAAAGTGTCGGTTGTTCTGTTTTTAAGCTGAAGCGGGCAGCTTTTCTTTTATTTATACCTACTTTATTGACAATTTTTCAAAAACTGATACTATGGTTACTACAAAGTTAAAATACTTGCAGGAAATTAGTTTGCTACAGAAAATAGAACCGGAAATAAAAAACCGAAATAGATATTCTGCTTAAAAAATGCGGATACACAGATTTAACAGCGCTCCAGGAAAAAGTAATACCGGCTGCGCTTCAGAAAAAGAACCTGATTGTACAATCTGAAAATAATTCAGGACAGACTTTAAGTTATGCTGTGCCGATTATGCTTCAGACAGATTTTTCATATCCGGGACTTAAAATAATAATAATTTCATCTTCTCCAGTGAAGATAAAATCAATAAGCAGTCAGTTTAGAAAGCTTTTTCTAAAGAAACTGACAAGTCTGCAGACTATAACAATAGGTACTGAGAAAAATGTGAAAAAGAATACAGGCTTCTTCAGAAACAGCCTGATATTATAATTGGAACTGCAGAACGGTTTATTGACCATATTCGAAGAGACAACCTGAACCTGGACGGACTGCAGGCTGCAGTTGTGGAAGATTCAGATATTACAGATTATGAAGGTTTTGAAAAGAATCTTGAATTTATATTTTCAAAAATATCTGTAAATCCGCAGTTTTATGCATATACAGAAGAGACAGACAGAGCAGAAATTCTTTCAACTCTTATAAAAAAAGCTTCTGTAATAAACAAAGACGACTGGAATAAAAAATGACAGCATCAAAGAGGAAAAAGAAAACATGAAAACCAGCTGAAAATGAAAACTATTACGAAAAAATATTTGCTGATATTATTAAAGATATCAAAGAAGAGGCAGATGCTGTTGAACTCAGCAGACTCAATAAAATAATTAAGAAAAATGTTCCATTCTTTTTAAGAAAATACTTCACAGCTTATCTTTTCCAAAACTATCTCAATTCACCAAGAGCAAGAAAGACTGCCGGCGGCAATACAAAGACACTTTTTCTGAATACAGGA
>LQAH01000138.1_pt1 | contig 21678 bp, 33 predicted proteins | sample 1535791 | NCBI WGS metagenome assembly LQAH01 (sample SAMN04331585, study PRJNA305678) | bioreactor metagenome | isolation source: bioreactor_4 inoculated with Wadden Sea sediment 2nd replicate of a... | place: Germany:Bremen
GTCATCCACCACGATGGCCTTGATTTTTTTAGAGCCCATGACCGCACCCAGGCCCCCCCTGCCATGGGCCCGACCCGGACGGCCGTTCATGTCCGCCTGGTTGATGGATGCGCCTTTCAGGCATTGTTCACCGGCCTGGCCGATACTCAACACGCCGACATTTTGGCCGTACTTGTCCCATAGGGTTTCCATGACCGCATAATTGCCTTTTTTGATCAGATCGTCCGCCGGCAGAATCGATACGCCGTCTTTATCGATTTTGATCAGGCTGTAATCATCCCCGTCCGGCTTGTCTTCCAGCACCAGGGCAGTGATTCCCAGTTTTGCCAGTTTCTGGGACACCAGGCCCCCGGCATTGCTTTCCTTGATTCCACCGGTCAAAGGAGATTTGGCACCAGCGGACAGCCTTCCGGAGTTTGCGGCCGGAGAGCCGGACAGCACCCCGGGAGCAAAGATGAGTTTGTTGTTTTTTCCCAGGGGATGGCAGGTGGCCGGAACTTCATCCAGAATCATTTTGGATGTCAGGGCTCTTCCGCCCAGACCGGCATAGGGTTCAGGGGTTTCTTCAAACGTGAAGGTTTTTTGTTTGGTGTTGATTCTCAATAATTTTCCCATGTTTTTCCTCCTTGGCAAGATGGTTGGACATGTGACAATGGCTTTTTAAGAATGGTTGTTGTCACAAAATAGTTGTGATTGTTGAATGAAATTTCAACCCAAAGCGACCCGTGTTTCGGATTCAAAAAACATATGCCTGAATTATGCCATGACAAAGGAGTATAGTCCAGCAAAAAACAGCCTTTAAACCTGTCAAACGGGTTATTGCAATCGGCCGGATTCCGATAGTTCGATCAGGCCGTCTTTGTCCAGGATGTCGATGGTTTTTGTCTGTACTCGAATAAAGCCGGAATCTCCCATTTTTTTGAACATTCGGGAGATGGTTTCTGGGGTGGTGCCAATGAGGTTGGAGAGCTGGGCCTTGGAGATGGGAAGCTGGATCCGGGCGGAATTCTGCTGCTCCTTTGACAGTGTCAGGATGTAGGCAGCCAGCCGGGCCGGCACTTCTTTAAGGCTCAACGCTTCAATCTGAACGGTAAAGGCCCGGAGCCGTCTGGAAAGATCGGCCAGCATATTCATGCTCAGGGCCGGGGTGGTGGTGATCAGTTCCACAAACCGCTCTCTGGGCAGAAAACAATATTTGACGGCTCCAGCGCCATGGCTGATGCGGGAAGCTTTGCCCTGGAACACGGGCACTTCGCCAAATGTATGACCGGGTCCGAAAATATGAAGAATCTGCTCCTTGCCGTCCAGCGAGAGTTTATAGACTTTGATTTTTCCGGTTTCGACAATATAGATGCCATCGCCTTTGTCACCATCCTGGAAAATGATCTCACCGCGGTTGAATGATCGGCGGACGGCGATACCGGAAAGGATCTCCAACTGATTTCTGGACAGCCCGGAAAAAGGGAAATGGTCTTTAAAAGATTGATACGGTATACTGCTCCTGTCATGGGGCCGGCAATGGGCATCCAAACACTTAAATTTTAGAAATACAAAAAAACACTTCCCTTGATTCAGGTCAAGGTTTTGCCTGTTGATTTATAGTAGGTTTACGCCAGGATGTAAAGCAGATTACCCAGTGAATGTTCGGATCAATGATTCAAATCTTTGAAGGAAGGTGGACTTATGAAGTGTCCGGGACAAGACACCCAGTATTGGGACGAAAATGCAATTTTTGAGACCGAATGTCCGGAATGCGGGCATATGATGGAATTTTTCAAAGATGATGCCACCCGTCGATGCGGGCACTGTAAAAAAAAGATCGTGAATCCGAAAATGGATTTCGGGTGTGCCGCCTACTGCAAGTTTGCCGAGCAGTGTCTGGCACTCTGCCTGAAGAGTTTGTGGCCCAACAGGAAGATCTGTTAAAGGATCGGGTGGCGGTGAAGATGAAACAGTATTTTGGGACGGATTTCAAACGGATCGGTCATGCCGGACGGGTGGCCCGGTATGCGGAAAAGATCGGCATAAAAGAAAAAGCAGACATGGCGGTGGTTCTCTGCACTGCGTATCTCCATGATATCGGCGTCAAACAAGCAGAAGAAAAATATGGATCGGCTGAGGCAAAGTACCAGCACATAGAAGGACCGCCGGTGGCCCGGCAGATCCTGGAGGATCTGGGCGCCAGGGATGTGCTCATCAATGAGGTGTGTGACATCATTTCACACCACCATCACCCAAACGAATCGGAAACCATTAATTTCAAAGTGGTCTATGATGCGGATATGCTGGCCAATATGGAAGCGTGTCGGGGAAAAGAACAGATCGATACGGACACGTTGACCCGGAAAATCAATCGGATCTATCTGACAGATGCTGGAAAAGATCTGGCGAGGCAAACCTTGACCCAAAAGTGAAGACAAGCCACTGCAGATCCAACGAGACTTAAATAAAGGAACAGAATCATGAAAGTACTCAGAAAAATAATAGAGATTGATGATGAAAAATGTGACGGATGCGGGAACTGCGTGCCGTCCTGTGCAGAAGGGGCCATTCAGATTGTCAATGGTAAGGCAAAGGTGATTTCGGACAAGTATTGTGACGGTCTGGGCGCCTGTCTGGGGGAATGTCCCAGGGTGCTCTGAAGATTGTTGAAAGGGAAGCGGATGAATTTGATGAAGAAGCGGTTCATGAGCTGCTCAAGCAACAGGTGCAGGATGGAAAAACCGCGGCTGGTATTCGGCAGCCGGTTATCTCCGGCGGTTGTCCGTCAACGGCGTTGAAAACTTTTTCCAATACCGGCTGTGACTGTGTCAACCAGCCCCGGGAGACCGGTTCCGGCGGGCGGTCCTCTCTGGGACACTGGCCGGTTCAGATTCGGTTGGTACCGGCCGGGGCCCCGTTCTTGAAAATGCGGACCTGGTCATTGCCGCCGATTGTGTGCCGGTGGCATATCCCTCGTTTCACAAAGACTTTCTGGCGGGCCGGGCCGTTATGATCGGGTGTCCCAAATTTGACGACACCCAGGGGTATGTGGACAAATTGACGGACGTGTTCAAAAAATCGGGCATCAAAAGTATCACGGCGTGATCATGGAAGTTCCCTGCTGCTCCGGACTTCCTCACATCATCAAGAAAGCCCTGGAAAACAGCGGCATGGACATTCCGTTTTCACAGGTGACCATCAGCGCCCGGGGAGAGATCCTTACATGACGGACACTGGCAGAACCGTGCCGGTGACCGGATATGTCTTGTCCGTCTGTTCCGGCGGTAAGGGGTGTCCCCATGTCGCCTGCGCTACGGCCGCGCTTGCCAGGGAACTGACTCCTCTGCTGGATCAGGCGGACATTCCAGGATTTCTCAGAAAATTTCTGGGAGAAAAGATCAAACCCCACCATGAATTCCGGATCACCTTGAGTGACTGTCCCAATGCCTGTTCCCGTCCCCAGATCGCGGATATCGGCATCATTGGTGCGGTGTGTCCGGGGGTGGGGAATAATCTTTGTACCGGCTGCAACGTCTGTGTTCAGTCATGCCCGGATCAGCCATCCGGTTGAAGGACACCTCGGATGGCGCCAAAACCAGTGATTGCCATGAATCGATGCCAGCGGTGTGGCAAATGTGTCCATGTGTGTCCAAGTCGGACGCTTTTACCGGGTCCATCCGGGTTTCGTATCCTGCTGGGGGGACGTCTGGGTCGGCATCCCCGTCTGGCCTTGGAAATGCCTGGTCTTTATTCTTGCAAACAGATGCTGGTGATTGTTGAAATCTGTCTGAAATATTATAAAACCCATTCCCGGAACGGGAAACGGTTTTCCCACCTTTTTAACCGCATCGATCAGGTGATTCCCGGAAACCTGCACCAAATTTTAACACCGCGTGTCTGATTGAGGACTGGGCATCTATTTGTCGTCCTGTAAGAAAAATTACTACAGCAGAATCAGAAATCTTCCAATTGATCTATTATTTTTAGGCTGATAGGGTGGTATTGCGTGGAAATGAAGCCGGTCCGTTTTTAACCCTATATCACTTTAAGGAGGATTGTATGAAAGCAAAACATTTATTGATCATCGTATTGATCGCTGTCGCTTCCATGGTATGTTCCCAGGCCGCTCTGGCCAAAGAAAGAATCGTGTTCGGCGGGGGACCTGCCGGCGGAACCTTTCAGGTGGTGGCCAATGCCATTCAAGTGTATGATCCCGTCAAAGAGCTGCCCGGCATCCGTGTTCAGGCCCAGTCATCCGCCGGATCCGTTGAAAATTTGAGAAAAACCGATGCCGGCCGTCAGCAGATGAGCGTGGTCTATTCCGGGCATGTGTATCAGGGCCGGAACGGCAAGATGAAAAATGATCCCAATAAGTATGAAAACGTGATGGCGGTTGCGTTTCTGTATGGAGCCCCGGCCCAGCTCGTGATCAAAGCCGGTTCAGACATCAAGAGCGTCAAAGATCTGGAAGGCAAAAAAGTGGGCGTGGGAAATGCCGGCTCCGGTGCATTTGCCAACTGCGAATTGTTTTTTACCCATATGGGCATCTGGGACAAAATCGAAAGAAATGCCATGGGGTACAATGACGCCGCTCAGGCTTTTGGCAACAATCAGCTGGACGCGTTCTGGCTGTTTGTGGGATATCCCACCGGTGCCGTGATGATGGCGGCTCAGACCAATGACATTGCCATGGTCGATCTAGACAAGGATGCAGAAACATCCGGTTTTTACAAAGAATACCCCTATTTTGCCAAGGTCACTATTCCGGCCAACACTTACAAAGGGGTGGATTACGAGGTGAAATCGTTTCAGGATGCGGCTTTGTGGGTGGCCAACAAGGACGTGTCTGCTGATGCCGTGTATCAGATGCTGTCTTTGATCTACACCGACGAAGGTCTGGCTCATATGGTATCCCAGAAAAAGACCTTCAAAAGCATGTCCGTTCAATCCGGTCCCACTGGAATTGTCACCCCGTTTCACCCGGGTGCTGAAAAATTCTGGAAAGAAAAAGGGGTGTTGTAGGATCGTACCCGTGTGATCGGGTGTTTGACTTCAGGGGCACGGGAAAAAACATTCCGTGCCCCGCACCTCTCCATGAAGTCGGTGTTTTGACCACTCATTTAAACGACAGGAAGGCAGATTGTGTATAGTAAATTGAATCGTTTCGAGCAAATTGTTTTTGATATCTGCTCGGCGACCCTGGTGCTTTTCTATGCATGGGCCGCCGTGGTACAGCCCATGGCCACCCAATATCACCGGGGGGTGTATGTCATTATCACTTATGCACTGGTCTTCCTTCTCTATCAGTCCAAAACCCTTGTCGGCCGAATCATTGATTATGTGTTGATTCTTCTTTCCATCGCCAGCGTGGGATACTGGGTTGTCATGTTTGAAGTGATCAACTATCGTACCGGTGCTGAAACTCCTATGGATGCAGCGTTTGCCATTGTCGGTGTTCTCATCGGTATCGAGCTGGCCCGGCGGGTGGTGGGGAATGTGTTTGTTATCATGGGAATCGTGTTTCTGGGCTACGGGGTTTACGGATATATGGCGCCGGATCTGATTTCCCATGCCGGAGCCCCGTTTACGGAGCTGTGCGTCAGTATTTTTTACAAAAGTGACGGCGTGTTCGGTATCATGGCCAGTGTGCTGGCCACTTATGTGATCCTGTTTGTGCTGTTTGGGGCGTTTCTGGAAAATCCGGCGCCCAGAAATTTTTCATTGATTGGCCCCTGGCTGCGGTGGGGCATCGCATCGGTGGGCCTGGCAAGGTATCCGTCATTGCCTCCGGCCTGTTCGGATCGATTTCCGGCAGCGCCATCGCTAATACGGTTTCCACGGGCATGTTCACCATTCCCATGATGAAAAAGCCGGGTTCAAGCCCCATGTGGCGGGCGGCATCGAACCGGCCGCTTCCATCGGCGGGATGTTCATGCCCCCCATCATGGGAGCCGGCGGATTCATCATGGCGGAACTGACCGGGCTTCCCTATTCCCATATCATGTTGGTGGCCCTATTCCCGGCATTGATGTATTTCTTTTCGGTGTTTGTCATGGTGCATTATGAAGCCAAAAAAGAAAATGTCGTGGGGGAACGTTCCAAATCCAGTGCCATGGAAATTTTCAAGAAGCAGTGGTTTTACATCATGCCGCTGGTCGTAATCACGGTGTTCATGCTGTATGGGTTTTCTCCGGCCTATTCCGCAATTCTGGGACTGATCACCTGTATCGCCATCTCCTGGGTGAGAAAGGACACCCGCATCGGACCCAAACGGTTTATCGAGGCAGCCCGGGAGGGCACCGAAAACAGCCTGAAGATCGGAGCCACGGTCGGTGTCATCGGTATCATCATCGGAGTCCTGACTTTTTCCGGCCTGATTCTGACCTTTGCCGACATCATGATCGATCTGGCAGGCGGGTCTCTGCTCCTCACCATCCTTTTGATTGCCCTGGCCTCTCTGGTGCTGGGCATGGGGGTTCCGGTGACAGCCGCGTATCTGGTAACTGCCGTGGTGGCGGTGCCGGCTTTGACCCATCTGGGGGTGAACGAGCTGGCTGCCCATATGATCGTGTACTGGCTGTCCCAGGATTCCAACATTACCCCCCTGTCTGCATTGCCGCGTTTGCCGGTGCCACCATTGCCAAGGCCAATATGTGGAGAACCGCGTTTACCTCATTCAAATTCGCTAAATTCCTGTATCTGGGCCCACTTCTTTTCGGATATGTGCCCGGTTTTTCTCTGGATGGCAGCCCCATGGACATTGTCAAGGCGTTCATTGCGATTATTATCGGTACGTATCTGTATGCCTGGTTTCTCAGCGGAATTTGGATATCTTCATTAAGAGATCTGTTTTCCCGAAAGACAGCGGCTTGATGCGGCTGGTTCATGTCAGTTAAAATTCGGTTCAAACGCCGTTTTCTTCCGGACGGTTTGGCGGAAAACGGCTCTTGTGTTTTTGAAAACGGTAAAATAGTTATAGAGGAAATATTTGGTTGCATAATCAACCATTTTCCGTCATATTGTCATGAAACGTCTTAGAATAGAAGACAATACCCGTGGCAATGGAAAAAATAGACATGAAAGATACTCAATTGGCGCCAGAATTAGCTGTTGCACCATCGGAACCTCTTGAACTGGAAATATTTGAACGCGTTATCGACACATCCATCGCCTACCTGGTGGGTCGAACCTCCCGGGCGATCATCAAGCGGCTGACCAAAAAATTCGCAGATGCCGGATTTGATGTCAGTTATGAGCAGTGGAGCATCCTGGTTCATTTATACCGAAAAGACGGACAAACCCAGCAGGAACTGTCAATGGTTTCGGTCAAGGACAAGGCTGCCATCACCCGCCTGCTCAATGTACTGGAAAAAAAAAATATGGTGCTGCGTGTCCCGGACCGGTCCGACAAACGCAGCAAGTTGGTTTATCTGACTCATAAGGCCAAATCCTTCCGAGATGATCTGATGGCTATGGTGATGGAGATGCTGTTGGAGGCGGAACTAGGAATTTCCTGCGATGAAATGGCCCAGTGCAAATCAACCTTGAACAAGATTTTTGCCAATTTTTCCCGGCTCAATGTGCCGGACTAAAATTCCACCAGCCGGTTCTGGATGGCATATCTGGATAATTCCGCGTTATTTCTCAGGTTCAGTTTTTTTAGCAGTCTGGCCCGATAGGTATCCACGGTTTTCACACTGATATTGTAGGTGATGGCAATTTCCCGGTTGGTGCTCCCGCAGGCCAGTTTGCGCAGTACCTGGAGTTCGCGCATGGAAAGGGATTCAATGGAGTCCTTGCTTTTGTTGCCTCGGATATAACGAAGCGCCAGGGCTTCACTGGCTTTTTCCGTCAGATATCTTCCTCCTGAATGTATTTTTTTCACCGCCGCCACCAGCTGTTCCGGTGCCGACTGTTTGGTGACATACCCCATGGCTCCGGCTTCCATGGCCCGGATCACATATTGTTCCTCTTCATGCATGGTCAGGATGAGTACCGGTATTTTGGGGCAGTACGTGTTCATTCGGGCCACCACTTCCAGTCCGTCCATGCCGGGCATGGAAATATCAATGACTGCCACGTCCGGTTGTTTTTCCATGGCTTGGTCAAAAGCGTTTTCTCCATCAGAGGCTTCGGCAATGACCTTGATGCCGGAGCTGTCTTCCAGCACTCGTCTTAGCCCGTCTCTGACGATGCTGTGATCGTCTGCCAGCAGAACTGTGATCATGACCAGCCCCCACAGTTATTTTACAGGTGATGCGGGTGCCATGCCCTTTTTCAGATCTGATATCCAGCGATCCCCCGCGAGGTTGGCCCGCTCCATCATGCCTTCGAGTCCGAATCCGTCCTGTTGTGTTCCCGGAGCCGGATCGAATCCCACGCCGTTGTCCTCAATCGTCAGGATCAAGCCCCGGGTATCGGTTCTCAGCTCCACGATAATGGTGGTGGCTCCAGCATGGCGAATGGCATTGGTCACGGCTTCCTGACCGATTCGATACAGGGCCGTGGCCAGGGTTTTATCGATTTTCGGTATGGCATCCCGCCGAAACACGCAGGAAACATTGGACCGCTTTTCAAAATCAGAAACCAAGGACTCCAGGGCATCGGACAGACCCAGGTCGTCCAGCACCCGGGGACGCAGCCGGTAGGCCATATCCCGGACATCCTGAATGGTTTTATCAATGAGAAAACTCATTTTTTCCGCCCGGCCCACGGCCTGATCCGGCGAAAGCGCAAAATGTTTTTCAGCCACAGAACATCGATACGCAGGGCGGTTAGCACCTGACCCAAGTGATCATGCAGTTCCCTTGCCACCTGTTCCTTTTCCCCGTTCCTGGGACGCAATGATGTTTTTGGATAAATTTTTCAATTTGGCCTGGGCACTTTCCAGTTGCGCGGTTCTCCGACGGACCTGCATTTCCAGGTCATGGGAATATCTGGCCAGTTTTTCCTTCGCGGCTTCCAGCGCTTTCTGGGTGCGGTTTTTTTCCGTGACATCCACACTCACTGCCAGGGATCGGACCACCTGCCCTGCTTCGTTCCTTACCCCGTAGCAGGAAAGCAGAATGTCCCGGGATTCTTTGTTTTTTTTTTATATAGGTATACGGCACATCCTTGCAGAATCCGGTGATGAAAAACCGGGGAAAAATTTCTGACAAGGCCAGTTTTCTGGATTCCGGGGAAAAAAAATCGGTCAAATGCCGCCCGATCACCTCAGACCGGTCATATCCCATGACGTCCACCCAGTGATCGGAAACCCGGATAATTTTTCATTGGTGTCAATGGAATGGAGCATAATTGGCGTTTTATGATAGATGTGCCGATACCGTTCCTCACTGATCCGCAGCTTTTCTTCCGCAGCTTTTCGCTGGCTGATTTCTTTGGCTGCCTGCTGATAAAGGAAAAAACCAGAATCCCTGCCAGGCATGAAATAAAAATCACCCCGGGCCCGATTCCTTTGATAAACGGAGCGGACAATTTTTTTTCAAGCTGTTTTTGTTTTTCAAAGACACCACCTGCCAAAGAGGATACGCCGGTACCGGCAGGGAGGTATACAGAAATTCTTGCTGATTTCTGTCCACAACCCGGTCCTGATTTTTCGTTTTGCTGAATCCGGACCAGTCCCAGGGACCGTTGCCAAATTGCCGGGAATTGACAATCCGATCCATTGTTTTATTGTCCACGGGCCACAACAGCTGGAATCGGTAACTGGGTTGATTGCTGATGAAAATGATCCCGTTCGGGCTGACAAAGAACAGCAGGTGTTCCGGATTGGAAAACAGGGAGGTTTCCAGAAATTCAATGGAAGATTTGATCACGGCCACCCCGATAATTTCCCTTGTTTCAGAGTGATAAACCGGAAAACTGTAATAAACCCCCCGTTTCAGTGAAGTGACGCCCAGGGCGAGATAACTGGCCGGATCTCCCTGGATGGCGGATTTAAAATAGGGTCTGAAGGAAAAGACATGGCCCACAAAACTGTCAAATTGATTTCGGTTGCTGGAGCAGATCGTGTTGCCGTCCATATCCATTAAATAACTGACATCCAGCTCCAGAGACCGGGTAACCATGTCCAGAATCTGGTTTGCCTTGTAAATGGTTTCCAGGTTGGTGTTCACAAGAACCTGTTCCAGTTCTTTGATCCGGGACAGGACACGAACGGATTTATCGTGTTCCGACAGATAGGTCGCCAGCTGGTCTGTCAACAGTTTCAATTCAGCGATGGCCTGGGTTTCACCGGTTTGAAACGCCGCCTTTTGAAACGAATAGTAATACAGCCACCCGCCCGTGGATACGGATAAAAAAAGCAAAAATTGCCAGAATCAATATGATTAAACGCAGTCGCATCCATTACATATAAACAGAAGCGTCATAATTTTCAATTGCGAATATGGCCGATATTGGATACGATGGCATGAAAGGAGACTGACGATGGCGACCATTACATTCAATGCATTTTCTTTTTGCAAAAAAATCTTGCCCAGAAAAATCTACCGCATACCAATGTTTCTTTATCCATTTCCGAAGACACAACAGCGGAAATGCTGATGGACCAGATGCGCCTGACGCGAGACGATGTGGAGGTGGTGTTTGTGAACGGCCGGGTCCAGCCCTTGTCAACGGTTCTCCATGATCAGGACCGTGTGGCCTTTGTTCCCCATGGAACCCCAGGGCCATATCGGGTGCTTTTGGGATTCAAAAATAAAACGCATGACTGACAATCCTCATGTGATTCGGGCCTTTGTCGCAATTGTGCTACCGGTCCCTGTCAAACGGTTTTTATCCCATGTTCAGTCGGAACTCAAATCTGCTCGACTGGCTGCTTCCTGGCCAGATCCGGACCGGTTTCATCTGACAGTGAAGTTTCTTGGCATCACCCGCCAGGATATGTGGATACCCATTCAATCCGCCATGGAAAACCTTGCCGGCGCATATCCGGATCTGACTCTGACCGCCACAGGCCTGGGGGCTTTTCCGAATGTCAGAAAAGCCCGGGTCGTTTGGAGCGGAATACAGGGTCAGACCCGCCGGTTGATGGATCTGGCGACGCAGCTGGATAAACACCTTCAGTCCATCGGAATTCCCGTACAATCCCGCCCCTTTTCCCCCACGTCACTTTGGCGCGCATCAAAAAACCGGTCCGGCAAAGTGTTCTGAATCCGCTGCTCGAACGATTTGAGAAGGAAGTTTCCCCGACGGTTAAAGCCAACCGCCTTGTTTTTTATAAAAGTCAGCTTGCTGCGGGAGGCGCCGTTCATACGCCTTTGTTTGAGGTTGATCTGACTCGTCGATCCAACAGCTGGCCCCAGAATCCGATGGGTTTTCAAATGAATGATGTCAGGTCCAGATAGGTGTCCATATGCGTTTTCAGCAGGTCGTAATCCCTGTCTTTTTTAATGGCAGCGTCCACACCGAACGCCAGAGAACGGTCCAGTCCGATCAAGTCCAACCATTTTTTGATGATTGCATTGAAATCGAAAAACCCGTGAACATAGGTTCCGGCCACCTGACCGTTGTCCGCCATGCACCCGTCGGTCTCATTTACAGCCTTTCCATTTCTTGAACTGATGCGGACAAACGGGGTTCCGCCGTTGAGCCGTGTGGTGCCCATGTGAATTTCATACCCTCTGCCCTCGGCATGGTCCCACTGAAATTGGCTTAACGTGGTGGTTTTGGGGGCCTGCAAAACCGTCTGGATGGGCAGCAGTCCCAGTCCACGGGTCTGTCCGGGCTTTCCTTCCAGTCCGGAAGGATCGTCCACCCATTGTCCCAGCATCTGGTATCCGCCGCAGATGCCCAGGATATGGCCGCCATTTTGAAGATAGACGGATAAGGGTCGCTCAAATCGCTCCATGACCCAGGCCAGGTCTTTCCGGGTGTTTTTGGATCCGGGAATGACAATGGCGGAAAACCGGTCCAGATGTTTTGGTGAATCAACGAACACCGTCTGCAGTCCTTTTATCCGGGCCAATGCGTGGAAATCGGTGAAATTGGCGATATGGGGCAGCCTCAGAACCGCAATAGCCGGGAGATCCGGGTTCAGGGATTTGAAATGAACCGGTTTTTCGATCTCTACGGAATCTTCCGCATCGATTCTGAAATGCGAATACCAGGCAAAACCCCCAATACCCGTTTTCCTGTTTTTGTTCAATCCAGGCCACTCCTTCTTTGAACAGATCGATGTCTCCCCGGAACCGGTTGATGATAATGCCTTTGATCCGGTCCTGAAAACGGGATGGCAAACAGTCCAGGGTGCCAACCACCTGGGCGAATACCCCTCCCTGTGAATGTCCGCCGTCAAAATCACAGAGGCGTCGGCATATTCGGCCATGGGAAAATTGACAATCTCCGTGTCCATCAGATTGACTTCCGCGCAGGAGCCGGCCCCTTCCAGAACAATGCGGTCGTATTCAGCGGCCAGGGCATTAAAGGCCTGGCACGCTTTTTCGAAATAAAACCGTTTGCGGGCATGATAATCCATGGCAGTATGATTGCCATGAACCTGACCGTTCAGGACGACCTGGGACTGTTTGTCGCCGAACGGTTTCAGCAGAATGGGATTCATATTGACATGGGGAACGATGCGGGCCGCTTCCGCCTGAACGATCTGGGCCCGGCCGATCTCCAGGCCTTCGGGCGTGATGCCAGAATTGTTGGACATGTTCTGAGCCTTGAATGGGGCCACATGCTGGCCATGGTCCTTCAGATACCGGCAGATGCCGGCAGCGATGATGCTTTTGCCCACATCCGAACCGGTACCGAAAACGGCAATATGCGGTTTGTTCATTTTTCAATGCCTTTTCGGGCCGTGACACCCTGATGATAATAATGTTTGATCTCTTTCATCTCGGTGACCAGGTCCGCACGGTTCACCACGGATGGTTGCGCTCCCCTGCCCGTGATCACCAGTTCCATGGTGTCCGGTTTTTTGTCCATCAGTGCCAGAAGCTCGCTTTCCGATATCAGCTGGCAGGTCACCGCCACGTTGCCTTCATCCACGATCACCATGTCATGGGCATTTGCCGTCAGAATGTTGCACAATCGCTCATATCCTCTCCGGGCCGCGGCTTTCTCTTCGTCTGACGGCATGCCTCTGACAAATTTTCCCATACCGAACTGTTCCACTGTCACGGTATCAAACCGGGACAAGGCCTTGATTTCGGAATAATCCCCCTGTTTGAGAAATTGCCCCACAAACACGCGAAGTCCGGCGCCTGCCCCACGGAGAGCCAGTCCCAGTGCGGCGGTGGTTTTGCCTTTTCCGTTCCCTGTATAAACTTGAATGTATCCTTTCATGTTGCCTCCTGATCTGGGTTGCCGGCCTGAAGTGATGCCATACCGGTCATGACCGTGTATTTGTCCGTATATCCCCTGGGAGTGAAAATAAAATCCATATATATGGCCGTTGCACTGGATCCGATAAACAATACGGTCTGCATACCGATGGCTGCGGTGTGCAGCTGATCCAGGCGGGTAAAGACAATCTCCTGGTTTTCCCGCATGGCGCCGGTCACCACGGCCACGGGGGTGGCCTTGTCCCGGTGGGCCAGGATCAGCTCCCGGGCGCGTTCCAGCTGCCAGGTCCGCTTTCTGCTCCTGGGGTTGTAGATCACAATGACAAAATCCGCCATGGCGGCACAGGTGATCCTTTTTTCAATGGTTTCCCATTTTGTGAGTAAATCACTCAATGAAATGGCGGCAAAATCATGGGTCAATGGCGCCCCGGCGAGGGCCGCACCAGCTGCCAGAGCCGGGATGCCGGGAACGATTTCCAGGGTCAGCCCGTTTTCTGTGTCAAGGCTTCGGGCCGGGCGCTGACCGGTGGGGACTGTTGTCAGATTTTCGAAGAAACCGGCCGGAACAACGGAATGCCTTTTTTTTGACAGATTTCGAACACCAGTCCGGCCATGGCATAAATCCCGGGATCGCCGCCTGAGATCAAGGCACAGGATTGCCCGGAAAGGGACTCCTGAATGGCCATTTCCACCCGGTTCACTTCCTTCATCATGCCGGTGGAAATAATTTTTTATGGGACACCAGGTCATTGATCAACTCAATATAGGTGGTATATCCAGCAATGCAGTCAGCCGCCTCAATGACCTCCCTGGCCCGGAAAGACATGTGTGCTGAATTTCCCGGCCCGGTGCCTACTATATAGAGACGGTTTCCTGAAGGGCGATAGCCAGGGTGACATCCGCATTCTTCTGTTTGGGAAGGATCAGGGTGCCGTTGTGAGAGGCCAGAATGGCTGCTGCTTCGCATACGCTTTTTACTCCTAAATGTTTTTCTACCATCTCAGAAGGGGTCTGGATGGTTTTCACCGATGAAAGCCGGGTGTTGTCATAAAACTGGATCGGAAGATCCAGGGATTCTGCCAGTGTGAGAATACCGGGTTCGTTTTTTTTTATGTCGATAGTGGCTAGCGTGAACACACTGGCCTGGCTGATGCCGGCATCTGTGAGCACGGCAATGAAAAATTCCAAAATGGCTTCTGCCGGGGTATGTCGGTTGCACCCGATACCTACGGCCAGGACCCGGGGGCGCAGCACCAGAGTTCACGTGAAACTGGGGCGATCCGCCAGTCACAGAACACCCGGGGCCCGTTTCGGCCATCCGTTGCGAAATGATCCGGGATCAGGGGAGCCACCCGGTTCAACGGGTCATGAAGCCCTATTTTTTGGTTTTCAAGAAACGCCATATTAATAGTTTGATAACATCCGGGGTTTCGATGTACAGGTCTTGTCTGTCTGCCAACAGATCGATGGATGGCAGGGCGTTTACATCCGTGGCTGTGGTGATGACCGGGGTAGCCCCTAGCAAAAGCCCGATTAAACGGGTGTATTCGTTGGCGTGTCCGAGATGCCCGGAAACCAGACTGACGGCATGACGTCCCCGGTCATCGAGCACCACCACGGCGGGATCGGTCAGTTGGATGACAGCAGCGGGGCGATTATCCGCACTGCAATGCCGGTGGAAAAAATAAATACATGACAGTCATACTGGTGGAACTGGGTGGCCACAGCATCCGGCAACCGGTCAAATACCCCCGGGGGGGGGGGCTGACGATCCGGTTGTCCATTTCGCGCCACGGCGGCCGGTCTCGCTATGGGGCTGGAATCCTGGAGTGAGGCGATCGACGTGTTTTCTCAAGCCGGTCCAACCGGGAACTGATAAACAGACGGGTCTGGGGCACCTGCCGGCACAAAGTGCCTCCCAGGTGCCTGCCGTTTGAGGTGAGCGCCCAGACAGCGATCCGCCCGGGGATGAGATTATTTTTTGCGGAACGGTATCCATGGGAAAACCCCGCATCATACAGTTTGGATTTCAATACCTCCTGGTTTTCCAGACAGGCTGTCACCGCTTTTCCCACAATGATCAATGCATGGCGGTCAATCCCGTGTTCCCGGCACATGGTGTCCAGATCACTGATGCGGCAGTAAATGATTTTTTCTTCCGGGTGGCTGACTTTGTATGTCACTGCGCACCAGGCATCCTGCCCATAATGATCGACCAGGGTCCGTGACACTTTTGATACATGGCCCATGCTCAGATAAATAGCCATGGATGCCTGATGCGCTGCCAGGCTTTCCAGGTTTTCAGAATCCGGCACCGGGGTCCGCCCGGAAATCCGGGTTAAAATCAGTGTCTGAGTGGTTTCAGGCAAGGTGAATTCCATGGTCATGGCGGCAGCCGCTGCAAAGGCAGCCGTCACACCCGGAATGACCTGATAGGGAATGTCACGCTTTTTCAGGGCCTGCATCTGTTCAAAAATGGCGCCGTAAAGGGATGGGTCGCCAGTGTGCAGCCGGACCACCGCTTTCCCGTCCAGATAGTGGGCGGTCATCATGTCAACGATCTGTACCAGATTCAGATCCGCACTGGATAAGGTCCGGGCATGAGGGCCTTTCCAGGTGAGAACCGATTCCGGCACCAGAGATCCGGCGTAAATGATAACATCTGCCCGGTTAAGGGCTTTCATGGCTTTGACCGTGATCAGGTCCGGATCACCCGGACCGGCACCGGCAAAGACGACAGGATGGCGTGTTTTGGGCATAACGAGGTATCCTTATTAATTGGGTTTGGTGCCGGTAATGACCCATACCGGGTTCAATGATTCCATTCGGGTCCCAAACGGCATGGGCTGGGAACGGGATATCTGCAACTGGATCATTTCCGGGTTGAATCCGTTTTTTCCAGACAAGTGAACGCGGTTGTGACATTTTGAATCAGCACGGCATTGATCACGATGATACCGGATGGCATGAGATGTCCACATGCAGTTTCTAAGACGGCACAAAGGTCGCGTCCTCCGCCACCGACAAAAATACGGTCCGGCCGGGGCAGTGTCTCGATTTTATCAGGAAATGCCAAATGCATCACCTCAACATTATCGCAGCGAAACTGCCGACAGTTGAAAGTAATATCCGATATCCGGGACCGGTTTTTTCAATGGCGATCACACGCCCTTCCGGGAGGGATAGTGCGGCTTCGATGCTGACGGAGCCGGAGCCGGCACCGATGTCCCAGAGTACATGGGACGGGCGGATCAGTTTCAGTCTGGAAATGGTGATGCTTCGGATTTCAGATTTGGTGATCAACCCGTTGGCATGGGAAAACCGGTCATCCGCCATGCCAGGTGTGTTTCATGTGAAACATCGGGCAGGGAAGGTGCCGTCTGTTTCAGCAGCACCACCACATTGGGATGGGAAAAGGACTGGTTCAGCAAGTCGGCTGGATGATCAAACCAGGAAATGCTTTTTTTTTCAGGATCTCCCAGGTGTTCCAGCACGCATAGCCTAAAATGATACAAATGGTGATCCATGAGACGGCGGGCGATGTACACCGGGTCTGCAGACGGGCGGGTCAGAAACACCGCTTTGCTGACCCGGGCAAGACGTGCAAAGGAAAAGGGGGGCTGTTTCGGGTTGTGAAGGCTGATGATTTGTACGTCATGCCAAGGTTCTTTAATGGCAGCAAATGCCGCTGACACCGAACTGACGTTGGGATGAAACCTCAAAAGAGAGTTGTCAAAATGCGCAAGCAACGTGGTACCGATGCCATGAAACAGCGGGTCCCCAGATCCCAGCACCACTACCCGGTTGTCGGGTACCCGCAGTTTTAATTGCTGAATGAATGTATCGATATGGCGGTCTATCAGAAGCACTTCTCCCTTAAATTCAGGAAACAGGGCCACCTGTTGGCGGCCGCCGGCTAGCACATCTGCCTTTTCAATGATTTGCAGATGCCGGAATGTCAGATCCTGCCAGCCCTGACCGATACCGATCACGTGTATGATGTTCATAATGCCGCCATGTAATAAAGGATGCCCACCAGGATAATGCTGAGGACCCGGAACGCCTGTCCGGACAACAGCAGCGGCAGTCCGATTTTAGGAGAAAAAATGCCCAGGTACCGGGGCAGCTGATGGCGAAACGCTGATAGGAAAGGCCAGAATGTTCCCCGTCAGCAGGGCCAGCACGGTTTGCTTGACCGTAAGAACCCCCGCATTCAGCAGAGCGCCGGCTGCGGCAAATCCGGAAGTGAATTCGGCGGCAAAGCTCAAAATAACGACAGACAGCGATTCCACCGGCATCAGGTTGAGAACTGCGGCCTGGGAAAGTGCCATGTTCAGAACGTCAAACACCCCATTCCAGTGCAAGATGAAAACAAGAGTGAAGATGGGCAAGATCCAGACAAAAATGGTGGACATTCTGTTTGGCAGGCGATTCCAAACACCCTGAAAATTGCCTGAATCGATCTCTTTTCAGGCCGGGCGGTGTTTGCTATATCCGTGTCCGCAGAAGCCGGTCCCCGCTGTTGTGTCAAATAAAGATGTCCGAACATCAGAAAAAGGCAGGTTCTCAACAGCACTGCCAGAAAAGTGAGCAAAAATAATATGCCCCGGCGATCCCAGTCAGTGGAAGCACAATGAACATGGTCGTGGGAAGATGGAGAAAAAAGCCGGGAACTGATTGATGTAATTGGATAAAAAAGCTGGCTCCGGGTAATTTTTCCTTGGTCGTGATATTCCGCCAGCATGGCATTGGATGCGGTGCCGGAAAAAAGCGGTGGTGAATGCAGCGCTGCAATGATCGCCCAACCGGGAAAATCGGAAAACGGGCGGGCCACCACCGCCACCTGACGGGTCCATCCCATTCCTTCGATGAGCTGACCTGCCACAAGCCCCACCACAATGAACAAGGAGATGCGGCACAAAGGAATGATCAGCCGGGAAATGACCACTTCCAGGGAAACCGGAGAAAAAAATAGGGTGCTGATGACTGGCAGTAACGCAGATGCGGCAATGGAACAGCCAAGTGCCCGTAAGTTGAAGCGTTTTTTCTTCATTTGGCAGCCAGGATCAGGGTCCAGTAATCGGGGGTCCGGGTTTCCAGTTCATCCAGGTTACCAATAATTTCCTCTTTTCTCTGCCGCAGTGTGAAACGGCCACGCCTTTTCCATGCATGCCGGCTTCTTTGAGAGCCGCATTGATGTCTTTGATGTTTTATAGGCCTTGACAATAGCAATATTCTCCACCTGGTGAAGGTGGCGGATCCTGCTGCCGCCAAACGCTCCAGAGGTGACCAGCAGCGATTCTTCTCCTTCCACCAGGATCCGGTTGAGCCGGGCCGAAGCCGCATGAAAAGAGGTGATGCCCGGAATGGTTTCAATGTCGGCATCCGGCATGACCTGCTTCATGGTCTTAAGGATATAGCCGAACGTCGAATAGGTGACCGGATCACCCAGGGTGAGAAACACCGCGGTCAATCCTTTTTTCAGTGCTTGAGCAATTTTTCTGGCATTTGCCGGTCCAGGCGGCTTCGGCCTGGACCTCATCTTTGGTCATGGGAAACCGGAGGGGTTCGATCGTTGCGGAGGGGGCAATATAAGGGGCAGCAATGTCAACAGCGAGGCTGTAATTGTTTTGGTGGAAGCCGCTGTAAACACCATGTCCGCCGATTTGATCACGCGCACCGCCTTAACAGTGATCAGCTCGGGATCTCCCGGTCCCACGCCCACACCATAAAGTTTGCCGGTTTTTCCATTATAATTCCTTTTCTATTCTAATAAATATGTCGGGATACAGCCGTTTTCCGATGGCCATGATTCCCTCAAAAAGCCTGGGTACAGGTCGGGAAACGATATTTTCATCGATCAGAAATACCTGGTCGTTTTTGATCGCCTTTAAAACGTGAAACCCGGGTTCATTGAGAATCTGTTCAATGGATACCGGGTTCATGACTCCTTTCTGGGCCAGAAATACGTCAATTTCATGGGCGTTGGCAAGGATTTTTTCCTTGCTGTAGTTGGCGATATTGGTATTTCTGGAAGACATGGCATCTGCTGCGATGTTGATGCCTCCGGCACTTTCCAGGGCGAAGATGGCCATGGAACCAGGGGTAAAGGTTTTCATGCGGGAATGAATAGCTTCAAAATATACTTTTTTGCGTTTTTTTTCCGGGGGCAGGCAGTCCCGGATTTTAGTGACTTTTTTCTGGAAATCCGCCACCATCTGTTCTGCGACGTCAACCCGGCCGGTGAGAATACCCAGGGACCGCCAGTATTCGAACATGCCGGTGACATCCGCCGGTTGAAGGGATACCACCGCGATGTGATACCGTACCAGCTGGCGCACCAGGGCCGGGTATCCGTTTTCGATCATGGGCCGGATCAGCACCAAATCCGGCCTGGCCTCCAAAAATTTTTCTGCATCATCATGAAAGGAAAACCGTTGTTTGCCCTGCACCTGGGGCGGAAAACTGTCATTGACCGAAACCCCGATAATCTCCGGTCCTAAGCCCAGGTGAAACAGGTTTCCGTGTGTGCCCATACAGGGAAATAATCCGTTGAAACGGCTGTTTTACAGAAATTTTTCTTCCCCTGTCGTCCATGATGACAGGGACGTCGGCAACGCCGTTCCCTGCGTGGAAAAAAGGCCAAAACAAAGCGTGACCGCCAGCAGCCAGATCAGTTTTACAGGATCAGGACGGCCTGAAATAGACCTGCATGGCCTGGACATATGCATTGTATTCCACCTTGGATGTGACATTGAATACTGATTCAATATGATGTTGGGTCAACACGGTTTGGGTGTCTCCCATGGCCAGAATCCGGCCCTGTTTGAGAAACACCAGGTCATGGGAAAATCCGGCCGCCAGGTTGACGTCGTGCAGGACGGCGATCACGGTTTTTCCCTTTTCCAGAACCGCTTGCTTTACCAGGTTCATCAAATGAAACGTGTGGTGAATATCCATACTGGAAAACGCTTCATCCAGCAGAAGTACCGGGGTGTCCTGGCACAGGGCACGGGCAAAGGCACACCGCTGTTTTCTCCGCCGGACAGTTGAGTGACCGGCCGGTCCGCCAGATGGGTGATGCCGGTCATCTCCATGACCTGTGCCACCCGGTCTCTGTCGTGACTGTCAGGTCTGGCAAATCGGTCAATATGAGGATGCCGCCCCATCATCACCACCTCTTTGACCTGAAACGGAAAATTCACCTCATAACTCTGGGAGACCAGGGAGATGCTCTGGGCGGCCTGCCGCCTGGAAAGCTGGTTCACCGGGGTATCGTCCAGCAGAACCCGGCCGTTTTTCGGAGTTCTGAATCCGCTGATCAGATCCAGAAGCGTGGTTTTGCCACTGCCGTTGGGACCTAACACCGCATAAAGCCGGCCCTGGGAAAATCGGCAGCTGACATCGGTCAACACCCGGGTATTTCCGTGAAAAAAGTCGATATGCTCAAGGCAGATGTTCATTTTTCAAAGGATTACCGGCTTTTCTTGAATATCCAGCAGAAACCGGGCCGCCGATGAGTGCGGTCAGGACTCCGATGGAACTTCATGGGGCAGCACGGCCCGGGTAATGGTGTCAGCCCACAGCAGCAGCGTGGCCCCGGCTAGTGTCGCGACAGGCAGCAGTTTCCGGTTGTCCGGGCCGGTGACAAACCTTGCCATGTGGGGAACCAGCAGGCCCACAAACCCGATGATACCTGAAACAGCCACGCTGACGGCCGCCAGAAGGGATCCGGTGATCAAAAGGATCAGGGTCACCTTTTTCAGGTCAACGCCGAGGCTGATGGCGGACCGGTCCCCCATGGAAATCAGGTTCAGGTCCCTGGCAAAGAAAACCGCTACCAGAAATCCTAGGATCAGAAACAGGGAAACCAGGGCAAATTGGGCCCAGGTCTTGGAGGCGAAACTGCCCATAAGCCAGAAAATGATGACCGATACTTGTTCATTGGCAATGAATTTCAGAAAACTGATGCCGGCTGATAAAATGGCTGCCACAATAATACCGGACAGAATCAGGTTGCTCGAGGATAATCCTCCGGCTGGACTGCCTGGGGAATAGGACAAAAATAAAACAAAAAACAGGGCAATGCAGGCCCCGGCAAAGGCAAATCCCGGTACCGACACTAGGGCTGCGGAAAGGCTCAGAAGAATGGCGATGCTGGCGCCAAAAGCCGCGCCCGCAGACACGCCCAGGGTATAAGGGTCGGCCAGGGGATTGAGAAGAATCCCCTGAAACAAAACCCCTGAAACCGTGAGGGCTCCGCCCACTGAGGCGCAGGTGAGAATCCGGGGCAGGCGGATATCTAGTAGAACCGCTTTAAAAGTTTCTGTCACAGGGGAATTCTCTGGGTGGGAGGAAGGCATGCCCAAAACGATGTTGACAATATCAAGAACCGGAATTT
>LQAH01000139.1_pt1 | contig 21523 bp, 26 predicted proteins | sample 1535791 | NCBI WGS metagenome assembly LQAH01 (sample SAMN04331585, study PRJNA305678) | bioreactor metagenome | isolation source: bioreactor_4 inoculated with Wadden Sea sediment 2nd replicate of a... | place: Germany:Bremen
ATTTTGCTGGTCAGAAAACCGCCGGACACCTCCACGGCATCGATACCGGCCGCCGCAAGCAGCTGGCCCGTCCTGACGGAATCTTCCAGCATAAGCCCGTTTTCCACATCATCCCAGGCGTTGATTTTCACCAGCACGGGAAAATCCGGCCCTAGTGCCTTCCGGATAGCTGCCACAGCCTCACACAGGGCACGGCTGCGGTTATCCACCGGACCGCCATAGGCATCATGCCGCCGGTTGTAGGCAGGAGACAGAAACTGGCTGAACAGATACCCATGGGCTGCATGAACCTGAACCCCGTCAAATCCGGCTGCCTTTGCCCGTTCCGCAGCCTGCACATAGGCCGTCACCAGGTGTGAGATATCTTCGGGGTGAGTTCTTGCCGGGACGTTTTGACAGCCCGTCAAATGCGGACACGGCCCGGGGCGAGGTCCGGGTCAGGGTTTCGGCGGCAAACGTGCCGGCATGGGCCAGCTGGGCCACCATTTTTCCGCCGGCCTGGTGCACGGCATCGGTCATGGATCTCAGGCCCGGAATCAGGTCGTCTTTGTATATCCCCATCTGCTTTGGGCCGGCCTGGCCTTCGGGGACCACATAGGCATGGCCGGAAATGATCAGGCCCACCCCGCCTCTGGCCAGTTCGGTCACCGTTTCTGTCAGCCGGGGGGTCACGGCGCCGTCATCGGCAGCCATTCCTTCCCAGGTGGCGGACCGGACAAAACGGTTGGCCAGTGTCATGCCGTTGATCTGTGTGGTGTCGAATAAATCGGTCATATGCTTTCCTGTATCATTCTATTGGTTCAAGGGGTTCACTCTGCTTAATAGAACACATTGGGCATCAGATCAAGGGGTCATTTTCCGACGGCACATAATTGGGGTTTTCCATCCCGTGCCGGCTGTGCTATGGTTTCGGTCAAGCCGAGATCATCAGCAGTAACACGCTTAGAAACAAGGAGGAACGGCCATGCGCATTGTGGGAATTTCGGGCAGTCCTGTCAAAGCAGGGAACCTGGATACCTTTTTGTATCACATCATGACCCTGGCACAGGAAAAAGGCCTTGACATCGAAACCATCCACCTGTCCCATATTCAGGCGTTTGTCACCCTGGACATGATCCCGGCCGCCATCCATTCCTGCGTCAGCCCACTGGGCGCTTCCGCCCTGGCCAGCAGGCATGGTGCCGGTGTCTTTGATCCGGCCGGACATGTGGGAATCCAGGAAGACATTGATGGCTTGAAATCTGCCCGGGCACTGTTGGACAGGGCCGTGGAACCGGCAGAACTGATTCATCCTTCCGGCAGGGCTTCAGTCTAAACAATGAGAACAGTTTCACACGCGAAACCGAAACGAGGGACACTACCGGAACGTCATATTAAAACGATGGCCAACCCAATGGTTCTTTCATCATTCCCTGCCGGCCCCCGGAGCCAAACGGCCTTGACCGGCCCATAACCCTTATTGCCCTTATTGGAGATATATGAATCCCTTGTTTGAAGAACTGGATTGTCAGCAGACCCGCCTGGGAGAATTGAGCCTGAGGCGGCGGCGCCTGCTTCAGCTGAACGGGAAAGAGATATACGAAGTAAAGCTGGGGGATCATTTTCTGATGTCCAGCCTGTTTCATGAAGCAGAAACTAAAATGGTGGAACTCAGCTTGGCCATGGCGACCAAAAATGATCTGGCCGTGGTGGTGGGAGGCCTGGGGCTGGGCCATACCGCTGCTGCCGCTTTAGCGGATTCCAGGACCACCTCTCTAGTGGTGGTGGAGTATCTGGCACCGGTGCTTCTTTGGCACAAAGCCCACCTGGTTCCCCTGGGAAACCTGCTGTGCTCCGATCCCCGATGTCGGATGGTCCATGACGATTTTTTGCTCGGACCCGGAATGCGGACCAGGGATTTGATCCGGACTTCCCCGGAAAAAAACAGGACATCATCCTTCTGGACATCGACCACACCCCCAACCGGCTCCTGCACCGGACCAACGCCCGGCTTTATACCCCCGAAGGCTTGACGGAACTGGCCGGACATTTGACCCCGGGCGGGGTATTTGCCCTGTGGTCGGATGATCCCCCTGAAAAGGCGTTCACAGGCCTGCTTAAAGCCGTATTCCGGGAAGTCCATGCCCACACCATCCGTTTCGACAACCCGATTACCGGCAGCAGGGCTGAAAACGCAGTGTATACAGCCCGAACCGCTGAATGACACCATCAATGTCGAAGTTTGTTTTTCCTTCTTAAGTGCAGTTCTTGCTTTTTGTGTTGGTTTGTGTAACGTGAATTTCAACCCGAAGAGTGCCTTTATTGATTTCGCAAGTTTAGACCAAGAGGAGGTAGCGATGGGTGAAGGATCGATCAAAAAAGCCTCGGAACCAAGGCTATCCGGATCTGAAACAGCGCAAAAAACAGAGGTGCAAAAAACAACAACGATGCGTATCGTGTTCTCTTTGAAAAATCTAAGGATGCGATTGTAATTTTAAAGAATGAACAGTTCGTCGACTGTAATCAGGCCGCGTTGGATATGCTGGGCTATCATGATAAGCACAGGCTTCTTAAGACCCATCCTTCAAAATTATCCCCGGATTTTCAATCCGATGGCAGAGACTCATATACAAAAGCAAGGGAGATGATGGATATCGCCCTGAAAAACGGCAGCCACCGATTCGAATGGGAACACATCAGGCAAACGGAACGATCTTCCCCGTGGAAGTCCTTTTAACCGCCATTTCCAATCAGGAAGACAACCGGGTCATTCATACGATCTGGAGAGATATCACCGAGCGGGTGCAGATGGAAAAAGCCCGGCAGGAAGAAAAAGAAATGCTTTTAACCATTCTTGAATGTACGCCTCATGGGATTACATTGATTGACAACCAGGGTAACTACCTGTATGTCAATCCCTATTTTACCAAAATCACAGGATATACACTGAAAGATATTCCCACCAAAACCGTCTGGTTTAACAAAGCGTATCCGGACAAAAAATATCGGGAAAAGGTCTCAGAAACATGGGGCCATGACAGTAATCAATCGGAACAAGAGAAGAGCCGCGAGTTCATTATCAACTGTAAAAATGGCCAGTCAAAACATATTGAGTTCAGATCCACCTTTCTAACGGATCAAAAAATCTCTGTTCTTACCGATATCACCCAGCAAAAAAAAGCCGAGGACGCTTTAAGGGAAAGTGAAGAACGCATGAAAGCCATTTTAATAGCGACTCCAGATCCGATTGTACTTTATAACAACAAGGGGGCGCCGGAATATCTGAATCCGGCCTTTGTCGATTTATTCGGATGGACCATCGATGAATTACGAGGCAAACAAATTCCATTTGTCCCGGATGACCAAGAGAAGATAACTTCTGAAAAATTGAAAGAGCTGTATGACTCTATGAATAAGGTACAGTTTGAAACCAGACGGAACACGAAACAAGGGAACAGCATTTCCGTCATTGTAAGCGCATCGTGCATCAAAAACCTGAGGGGCGGGATATCAAAGCTTGTGGTCATTTTAACCGATATTACTGAGCAGAAGCAGGCCAAGGAGGAATTGAAATTATTAAACTTGAAACTGGCGCATAAAGCCACACACGATTTTTTAACCGGAGCCCCGAACCGGCGGGCGATCATAGAGAACCTGAAAAATGAATTGGCCCGTGCTCAGAGGAAACAATCAACGTTAAGCATCGGACTGTGTGACATTGATCATTTCAAGCATGTCAATGATACATATGGACACCACGTGGGTGACGATGTCTTATGTGGTTTTGTTAAAGCCATACAGAATATTCTTCGCCCCTACGATCTCATAGGTAGGTATGGTGGAGAGGAATTCCTGATCATTGTACCCGATTCGTCCGGATCGGTTGAGACGGATATTTTCGAGAGAGTCCGGGCTGAAATAGCACAGAATAAAATTAAAACGAAATCCGGTGAAGTCGGCATTACGATCAGTATCGGTGCAACAAACAGCAAAAAAAACAAGACAGCGGATGCTATGCTTACGTCAGCCGATGCCGCATTATACAAAGCAAAGGATAACGGGCGTAACCGGGTGGTTTTTGATGATCAGTAGACAGTGACTTTATGAAAACCATTGTCATCCAATGACCATCCGTTTATCCTGCCACGGAACAGACCCCAGAGATACACCGGCCGTATTTCCAGGTACAGCCGCTGCCGTTTATCTGTAGAAAGCTGCCAGCCTGTCCGCAGAAACCCCCAGATGATACAACAGCCGGATCAGCCAGTTACGAAGGGTACAGGCCGCGATTCCTTCTTTTTCCACCGCCGGGAAGATGTCACTGATTTTTGTTTCAGGATATGGATGCGGCCGCCCTGCTTTCTGATCCGGGTCATCAGTTCCAGGTCCTCCATGATGGGGATCTCCCTGAATCCGCCCAAACGGTCAAAATACGGTTTTCTCAAAAAAACGCTCTGATCGCCGTAGGGTACCCGGGTCATCCGGGACCTAAGATTGGCCGACCACTCGATGATCTTCAAAGGGAGGCGGTCATCGTCGATCCCCAAAGAAAACGCCCCGCCCACCAGGTCCGGATCTCTTAAGAACAAATGGGTGACCACATCCGCAGCATTCCAAGGCAGCCGGGTATCGGCATGCAGAAACAGGAGAATCTTTGCTTTGGCCATGGCAGCGCCCTGGTTCATCTGGCTGGCCCGCCCTTTGCCGGAACCGACTGACAGAACCTGCGGCAGATGGATCGCTGCAAGGGTCTCTCTTTCAGGGCTGCCGTCCACCACGATGATTTCATGGGCCGGTGCCGGAAAAACCATCTGAACCGTCTCAAGGAATCTGTTAATGGTTTTCGCTTCCCTGAATACCGGTACAATGACAGAAATTCTCACCTCATTGACCGCCTTATCTGTTTTCATTGGTTCGATACCGCAGACATCAGTCCGGTTTCCGCTGACACGGCATGCAGGTCCGCCAGGGTGTCAATGTCCCTGAGCGGCCTCAGCAGGCAGGATCTGCGCTGATCAGCCGCCAGTTTCTCCAGGGTGGTGTCCAGTACCTCTGCCGTGCTCCAGGGAATATCGTCAAACATGCGGGGACAAAACCGGTCCTTTTTCATGGCCACCAGGTAGTATCCCCCGTCCAGGCCGGTCCGATCACAACATCACACACCCCTGTTTTTGTGCCGCCTCCTCAATCACGGCACTCGGCAGATGGGGCAGGTCACTGCCGGTCAGAATGAGCCGGTCAAATCCTGAGGCAAAGCCCTGTTCAAAAGCATCCCGCATTTTATATCCCAGATCCGGTCCCCTTTGCACGATGTACTGAAATCCGGTGCCAAGCCATTTTCGGAAATCGGAAATCGGATGATCCGGATGGCAGCTGATCACCACATCGAAACCGGTTGACCGGCAGGTTCTCAGCATGATCCGGACAAATTCCCGATACAGTTCCGTAGCTTTTCCATGCCGATCTGAAGGCCGAGCCGGGTTTTGACCGACCCTGGCCGGGGATATTTGACCATGACAATGATGGCGGCCTGATAATGCATGTGGCTTCCCTCAAAAAAACCGGTTTTCCGCTGCCAAAATTACGCTCAAGCGTAGCATGATTTTTTACGTTGTAAAAGCTCACAATAACCGCTAATTTAACAATCAGGCAAATAAACCGGAACCTGTTCGGAAGTGGTGGATCGATCAAATCAGTACCAATTTTTTTTTAAGGATATGATGCCTCGTCTGTTAGACCCATATGTTAAAAAAGAAATGGAACCGCTGAACAACGGAGAATCCCTGCTTAACAAAGCGCTGGTTTCAGGAAAAACCGCTTTGTTTTGCTGGGAAGGCGGAAAAACAAAAGCCAGTCTCAGTCAGTCCTACTATCTTTTGCTCGGATATCCTACTGACACACATAGCCCTCACAGCGCCATTGTTGACCACATCCATCCTGAAGACAGGATCAAAACCGAATCTGAGTTGAAAAAATGTTTTGACCAGCAGTTAAGTCAGATTTCTTTGGAATTCAGGTCCATAGACAAAACCGGCCGGCCCTTGAGGATGTTTTTCAACGGCAGGATGACATCGTCTGGCAAAAAGCCTGAACGCAAACTATTGCTGGGGATTGTTTCCAATATTTCAACGCATCAAGAAACGGAAAAAACACTTGCTGAAAAAGAAAGACGTCTGGCAACCCTGATGAATCATCTGCCGGGAATGGTATACAGGAACCGGATGATCAAGGGAAAGTGGACTGCGGAGTTTGTCAGTGACGGCATAACCGCCCTGCTTGGGTATGACAGGGAACATTTCCTGGCCAATCGGAAAGTGATTTACTCCCAGCTGATTGAACCGGATGTCAGAAGGGATATCTGGAAAACCATAGACGAATCTATCAGGAAGAACCGGCCCTTTGAGCTGGTATACCGTATCAACACCGCCACAGGAAATTATAAATGGGTGTGGGAAAAAGGAGAGATTCTGCTGGATGATGCGGGTGCGCCTCTGTTAATGGAGGGCTTCATGATGGATATTACCACATTCAAGCATGAAGAATTCAGGCTTCACTCCTTTATCAAATCAGCCAGCCGGGAGAGATACCGGTTTGGTGACATTATCGGTAAAAGCCCTGAAATGCAAAAAATTTATGAATATATTTCTACAGCTGCCACCAGCGATGCCAGTGTCATCATTTGCGGTGAATCCGGTACCGGAAAAGAACTCGTAGCCAGAGCCATTCACAATGCAGGCAACCAGCGCAAAGCTTCTCTGATCATCGTAACTGCGCAGCCATATCCGAAAACTGCTGGAAAGTGAATTTTCGGATATAAGAAGGGGGCGTTTACAGGAGCCGGCAGGGATAAGGGCGGCTTTCTGGCGGCGGCGGAAGGCGGCACGCTTTTCTGGATGAACTGGGCGACATCAGTCTTGAATTCCAGGTCAAACTGCTTCGGGTACTGGATGGTCATGGGTATACACCGGTCGGAGGAAACAAAACCAACATGCCAACGTCCGAATCATCGCCGCCACAAACAGAAATCTGGAAAACTGGTCAAACAGGGCAGAATGAGAAAGGATTTTTATTATCGCATTCATATCATTCCGATTACGTTGCCGCCGTTAAGAGAAAGAAGGCAGGACATCCCTCTCCTCATTGATCACTTCCTTGAAAAACACAGGCGACCCGGGTCTGAAGAAAACATCCCCGGCAGCATCCGTCAGGCAATGTATGAATACAACTGGCCCGGCAATATCAGAGAACTGGAAAATATCATCCAGCGATATCTTGTGATGGGTACCCTGGGTCCCTTTGATAATGCCCTGATGCATGACCGCAAACCAAACGGACGGCCCGAGATTTCTGAATCATATTCTACTGGGGATCTGAGAACAATCCTGGATCTTACAGAAAAACAGGTGATTCTGAACACATTACGAAAAAATCAATGGCGGAGGGGCGACAGCGCCCGGGAACTGAACATCACCCCGAGAACTCTCTACCGGAAAATGATGTATCATCGGATAAAACCGACCTGATTCGGACATTTTCGTCTGCTCCGTATATCCTCACTATATTCAAATAGTTACCTATAAAAATTAAATATTCGGACATTAACGCCGATTTTTTATTTTGTACGCTCTGTCGCATTAATCCAAACTTATATATAAAATTCAAATGGTTATGTTAAATATTTTGCCTGGCATGGTATTTGATATCTTCTATTGTTTTAAAAAACCGTATTTTCGGCATCAGAGTTCAGCAATGACCGGCTGGAACTGTGCTGAAAAAAATCAGCAACCTATCCACATTTGACGGAAAAAAAATGATGAACCAGACATATGATGCCGTTATTATCGGCGCTGGAATTATGGGATGCAGCATTGCATACGAACTGTCCAAAAAAAGGCTGGAAAACATTAACCATCGACAAACTGGCTGCATCAGGGCATGGCTCAACAGCAAATACATGTGCGGTCATCCGGGTCCACTATTCCACAATTGACGGAACGGCTGCTGCATATGAAAGTTACAAATACTGGGAAAACTGGGCTGAATACATCGGTGTTCAAGACCCTCTCGGTCTGGCAAAACTGATCAAGCGCGGGGTCATGGTAATGAAATCCACTGCCAATGATCAGCTCAGAAAATCAAGCGCATGATGGCAGAACTGGGCATCGCCTATGAAGATCTGACATTTGAAGCGGTTAAGGAAAAATGCGGCATGCTTGATGACACCAGTTATCATCCCCCCCGCCGTCCTGATGATCCTGAGTTTGGCACACCCAATGAACGCCCCCTGCAGGGCGCCATCTATTACGAAGAAGGCGGATATATCTCTGATCCGGTTCTGTCGGTTCACAATGTCCAGGTTGCGGCCGAATCCCATGGCGCACAGTTTAAATTCAATGCAGCCGTCATGGATATTATCAAAAATGGAACCCGGGTATCCGGGGTAACCCTGGAGGATGGCACCGTCATACATGCACGGGTAGTAGTCAATGCAGCCGGGCCCCATTCGTTTGTCATCAACCGGATGGCCGGCATAGAGAAAACAATGAAAATCAAAACCCGGGCGCTTCGCCATGAAGTGGCCCATCTGCCGGCACCAGAGGGGGTTGACTATGAATCGACGGGCTGTCCCAGTTCTGACAGCGATATCGGTGCCTACTGGCGTCCTGAAGTCGGCAATCATATTTTAACCGGAAGTGAGGACCCGGAATGCGATCCCAAAGAGTGGATTGCTAATCCAGATGAGTTTAACAGAAACCTGACCGAACAGGCCAGGGCCCAGGCCCTGCGGCTGGCACAGAGAATACCGACCATGCCGATTCCCAGCCGGATTCAGGGCGTTGTTGACCTGTATGATGTTTCTGACGACTGGATTCCCATCTATGACAAGTCGGATCTGCCGGGATTTTATATGGCGGTCGGCACCTCAGGCAATCAATATAAAAACGCCCCGGTTGTTGGAAAAATGATGGCCCATCTCATTGAACAGTGTGAAAACGGCAGGGACCATGACAACGATCCGGTGGTCTTTCATCTTGAAAAAACCGGTCATGATCTAAACATGAAGTTTTACTCCCGGCTCAGAGAAATCAATCAGGAAAGCAGTTTTTCCGTACTGGGATGATGCCCGGCCCTTTGCCGGAAAAAAAGATATTCATTGAGGTAAACACCATGATGACACCAGGTATCATCCATTCACAGGGGGTACGATTAAAGATCCTAAGTGACCCTCAGCTGGATGAAATCATTCAATCCGCCTATACCATTGTTGAAAGCACCGGATTCAGAATTTCAAAAAAAACGGCCTGTCAATTGCTGGAAAGTGCCGGAGCCACCGTGATTGATGATCTGGTATATGTCCCCCGGGCCGTTGTTCAACACTGCTTTAACACGGCACCCAAGGGGATTCAGATATATAACCGGCTTGGAGAGCCTTCCATGAAGTTGTGGGGCAACCATGTTTATTATGGCACTTCAACCGCCAGCCCGCGGACCAGAAACGCATTGACAGGAGACATTCATCCGACACGGGTTGAAGATATATCCATTGGCGCGAAACTGGCCGATGCACTGCCCAACATTGATTTTGTCATGCCGTTCGGTTCTTCCCAGGACGTGGATTCAAATGTTGCGGATTTATATGAATTTGAAACAGTGGTCCACAATACTGTCAAACCCGTCATTTTTTGCGGTTATACGCCGATGGGAGTTGAAACGGTATTTGAAATGGCCGCCACCGTGGCAGGAGGAAAAGAACGGCTAAAGAAAAGGCCGTTTATTATTTCTTATCCTGAACCCATCTCCCCAATGACCTACCCCGAAGAGATCATCGACAAGATGTATGTGTCGGCGGACTGGGAATCCCCCAGATTACATGCGGTGCCGGTCAGCTGGGAGGCACTTCGCCGGTCACCCTTTCAGGGAGCCTGGTTCAGATGCTTGCCGAAGCCATGATGACGGTTACACTGGTCCAGCTTTACAAGCCGGGAGCACCCATGTTCCTGGCTGCCAACTTTGGAATGTTCGACATGCAGAGCGGATTATGCGGAATGTCGTCTCCCGAAGGATGCCTGCTGCATGGTGCCCTTGCGGAAATCGGCCGGCATTTCGGCCTGCCCAGCTGGGGATATGCCGGCACAACCAATTCCAAAGTTCTGGATGCCCAGGCCGGCATCGAAAGTGCCTTGACAATGATGGCCCAGGGGCTTGCCGGGGTGAACGTGATTCATGATGTGGGGTATATGGACATGGGGATGATCTGTTCCGCGGATATGCTGGTAATGGGAGATGAGGTGGCAGGGTTTATCAAACGATTTGCCGGCGGGATTTCTACCGAACCGGATCAGTTGGCACTCAGCGTCATCCAGAAGGTGGGGGCCGGAGGGAATTATCTGCAGGAAAGGCATACATTCCAGCATTTCAAATCATGCTGGTATCCGGAGCTCTTTGCCCGGGGAAGCTATGCCGGCTGGGAAGCTGCAGGGAAAAAAAATCTGGCAGACAAATGTAATGAAAAAGTCCGGCAGATCCTTGAAACCCATACCCCCATCCCGCTGGCACAGCCGATAAAAGAAACCGTTGAACAAATCAGAAAAACAGGAGAAAAAAAAAATAATGAAACAGATGGCGTTGAACGCATAATGCTAAGCCGTGTCACCTGATAGACCCGGGCAATCGGTTTTCAGTCTCTACCAGACAAGCCAGACGAAATGACTGAAGATGAGCTGCCACAACAACCATACAGATGATGTTTCAGGAGGAAGTCATGAAATCAGCAGGATTCAAAAAAATGATTATCGCCATGGTCAGCATTGCTGCCGCCTTCACTTTTACCCATGCACTGGCAGGGCCGGCCAAACTCACGATGGCCGTTGATGTCGGTTCCAAAGAGACCCCTCCCGGCCAGTCTGTCACAAACTGGGCCAACATGATCGAAACCCGGTCAGAAGGTCAAATAAAGGTGGATGTATTTTACGGCGGGGAACTTGGCGGGCAGCAGGAAGTCTTTGACAAACTGCTGATGGGAGATATCGACCTGATGCTCCACTGGCCCCTGGCCACGTATGATAAACGCATGGCCGTCCTGTACACACCATACATGGTCAAGGACTGGGAAGACGCACTGGATGCGTTTCAAACCGGGGGCTGGTTGAACCTGACCTTAGGAGCATTGTTCGAAAAAGCGGGTCTGAAATATCTGGGAACATGGCCGGAAGGGTTCAACGGCGTGGCAACAAGAAAGGCCTACGCCACAACACCGGAGGCAGCAGCCAGGATTAAGGTGCGCGTCCAGCCCACGTTTCCCAACATGGAAATCATGCAGGCACTGGGGTACAACACGGCAACCATTGACTGGGGCGAACTCTACACCGCCATTCAAACCGGGGTCGTGGATGGGGATTCAGGCAATATCATCTTTTGGGATTATGAATATTTCAGGGATGTACTGGATTACTTTGTTTTTACCAAGCATCAGTTCATAACAGGACAGATGAACATGAATCTGGATGCCTGGAACCGGCTGAGCCCGGAACATCAGCAGATTGTCAGGGACACAGCCGGCATCATCATGGAAGAACAGTTTAAAAGCGCCAGAATGACCGATGAGATCTACCACAGAAAAGCGGAAGAAACTGGAATAGAGATTATCTCACTGACCCCCAGGAATATGAAACGAACATGAAAACGGTTCGGGCGAAAGTATGGCCGAAGATGGAAAAGTATGTAGGTGCCGAAATCATGACAGCTATTCGCAGGAAGGTGAACGAACAGTAGAAATAATTGATCATTCGTCTTGCCCGGAATTGAGACGGATCTGCTAACAGGGCGTTTGGGATGATTTCTCATTCAGATCAGGCGCCCTGAAATATTGCCGGAGGCCAGAGATGGAAGTATTAAAACGCATCCATTCCATACTGAGATTTCTACTGAAATATATCGCGATCTTTTTAAATCTGTCAATCATGGGATTAATTCTCATTGACGTCGCAGCCAGATACATCTTCAATCAATCATATGCAGAAGCATCTGAATTAACACTGATTCTGGCCATGTGGCTTTACATGCTGGGGGCTGTCATCGCCTCGGACCATAACACGCACCTACGTGTTGAGATTTTCGGACTTTTGTTCAAAGGCAAAAAAAGATGGCCGCCCACCGTGTAATGATTGCAATGCTAAACCTGGCAATCGTCTTATTTTTATACGATGGGCTTATGACCTGGTTGACTGGGCAGTTCGCCGGCCGCAGATGTCGCCGGTGCTCAACGTGCCCTGGATTGTCTCCCAGGTGAGCATATTACTGGCAAGCCTTCTGATAGGGGTTTTCTGCATCCGGGAAGTTGTCTGTTCCGCCCTTGAAGCATATAGACTTCTTTCCTCTGGAAACATTGATCTGGAAAAATCTTGAATAGACAGATTGAATAAGGAAAAAATTCATGGAAGCAGCAATTGGAATCGGCACATTGATCGTTCTCATGATTGTCGGTGTGCCCATCGCATTTTCCTTTGCCGGCATGACCGTTGTGTTATGCCTCCTGGCCGATGTCAACATGGCTTCTCTGATGATAACCGGTTTCTGGTCAATGAATTCGGTCGTACTCATTGCACTGCCGCTTTTTATTTTGACCGGTTATTTAATGCAGAGCGGCGGTCTTGCCGACCGGCTCATCGATTTCATCGAGTCTATAATCGGACGCGTCCGGGGAGGATTAGGGGTTGCACTGATACTTTCCTCGGCAATTTTCGGTGCCATATCAGGCACGGCCAGCGCCGCGGTGGCCTCCATTGGAAAAGTCATGATCCGCCCCATGGAAAAACGCGGATATGCCAGACGTTACTCAACCGCACTGCTCGGCATTTCCTCTCTATTGGGTATTTTGATACCGCCAAGCATCACCATGATCTTATTCGCCGCGGTCACCAGGCAATCGGTTGCCGCCTGCTTTGCCGCCAGTATCGGGCCGGGGATTCTTTTAATCATTGGTCTGTCGGTCGCCAACCGGTTTCTTTATGGACGTTACCGTCCTGCGGAAAAACCCATTATATTTTTTCAGAAAAAAAGCTCCCTGAATTTAAAAAATCGAGTGCCCGAGCCATTCCGGCATTAATGTTACCGTTTATCATTTTAGGAGGAATCTACGGCGGAATTTCACGCGACGGAAGCGGCTGCGGTTGCTGCTTTCAGCGCGTTGATCATAGGTTTTCTCATCTACAGAGACCTTTCGTTCAAACAGTTTATCGCCAGTGTTTCAGCAGCTTCGGAAACCACGGGTATCATGCTGATTATTTTGCTGTTTTCTCTGGTTGCCGGCCGGGTTTTACCATACTGCGCGTCCCCCAGGAAATTACCAGCTTCATGATGCTCACATTTCACGAACCTTGGATGGTGCTCCTGGCGGTCAATTTTTTCTTAATCATAGCCGGAATGATCATGGATGATATCAGTGTCACCGTGATCATTTCCCCCTGTTACTGCCCTTGATGATGAAAATAGGGGTACATCCGGTCCATTTCGCATCCATCGTCGCCACCAGCGTCGTCATTGGGGCCAACAGCCCGCCCACCGCCCCTATCTTGTATATGGCCTGCCGTATCGGAGAATGTGAGATTCACGAGACCGTGGGGCCGGCCGTCATCCTAATGGCATTCATTGCTCTGCCGGTGGCCTTGGTCACCACTTATCTCCCTGACATTTCACTTTTCATTCCCCGCCTGTTCGGGTTTATTAACTAAGTAAAAACAATTGATACCCAAGCATATCAAATGCGGCTCCGGAAAGTGATGGGCGTTATTCATCTTAATACGCCGGATCGTGTCCCGCTGGTCCTTGAATATGCCGGATTTGCGGCTCGGGCGGCCCGCACAAGAATGGCTGATTTTTTCTCTTCCCGGATCCGGTGTGTTCAAACACCGGGATGCAGGGCAGTGAAAAGAGCTCCGGCGGGCCGTTAGGCTGCCGGAGCTGGTCGTAACATTCAAATACATCGTTATCGTTGCAATAGGCCGAGGCTTTTTTCAGACCCGGTTCCGTCACAAAATCACTCCGCAGAAATATGACTGGCATTCCTGCCCTGCCATATTCATAGCAGACAATACGCGATCAGTTGACTGTTCAGGTTTAAACATTACCCCGACACAAAGCGCAAATCAAGGCCGGCCTGGGGTGCCCGGCACAGGGCTGTCCGTTCACGGCCGGTTTCAGAAATGTACAAGGTCAGTTTCAAAATTGCCGTATGACGGATAAAATGCTAAGAAGTTCTGAATTGATGAAGCGCCTGACGGCATCAACCGTTTCTATGGCAGAAAAAATGAATCCATACTGTCGACAACCCGGAATTTCAGCACTTGAAAAACATAAACAATAACGAACATGGTACCCATTGAACAGGCACCGCCTTAAAAATCCAATCGTGCTGATGCCGCTCATCAATACGGCGGGGGCGGTGTCCACCTTTGTCTATTTTTATTATATTCTTCCCGGGGTAACTGCGGAAAGACAGCTTCCCTGGGAATACAGCGTGCTGTTTTTTGTGGGTGCCAGCCTGGTACTGTTCCTGTTTTTTATCCTTTTAAGGAAGGGATCTCGCCGGGAATTGTTTGATATAGCAGAGGGCAGGACAGATATTGCCAGCCTGGAGCCGCATGTCCGAATGTACCACCAGAGAGAGGCCATGCAGCTGCCTTTGACGTTGACAGCCGTCACTTTCGGGGTATGGATTCTGGCAGGATTTATCTTTGGATTTCTGGATCCGGTCATTGCATCCCACATATTTGATGTTCCCATGGAGAATCTGGTTCTGTGCCTCCGGCAATTTTTGGTATTACCATACTTGGGGGCGGGGTGACCTGCATCGTCCAGTTTTTTGCCCTGGAAAACGTCTGGCGGGAATCACTGCCCCATTTTTTTCCTGACGGCAAATTGAACCGTATCACACATGTCTTCCGCATCAGTGTCCAAAAGCGGTTTTTACTGGGAGTCATGGGCATTGCATTCATCCCGCTGCCCGTGCTGGGCACGACCATCTCTTCAGCCATTCACCAAATCCACATGGCCGATGCCGTGACTCGCAGCCGGATCATGAATTCCCTTTTCTGGGAACTGCTTTTCATCTCCCTGGATTGCATTGCCATTGCCTGCATTCTGGCCTACCTGCTGGCCAAAGCCGTGTCCGTGCCCCTGGAACAGATCCGTACGGCCATTCAATCGGTGGAAGACAGTAATCTGGATACCCGGGTTCCCATTTTGTCCAATGATGAACTGGGCGAGGTGGCGGAAGGAATGAACCGGATGATTGACAGTCTCAGGGAAAGCCGGCGGGCGGAAGAAGCGTTCGGCCGGTATATGGGAAATGAAATCCGGGATGCCATCCTGTCCGGGGATATATCGCTGGAAGGAGAGATGAAACGGGCCACCCTGCTGTTTTGCGATTTGAGAAACTTTACCGGCATGGTGGAGAGCACCCACCCCCGCCAGGTCGTCCAGATCCTGAACCAATATTTTGCCCGGATGACCCGTGCCATCACAGATCACCAGGGGCTGGTTCTCCAGTATGTGGGAGATGAAATCGAGGCTGTGTTCGGCACTCCCGTGGCCATGGACGACCATCCGGAAAAAGCGGTAAAGGCCGCCCTTTCCATGCGTGCCGGTCTGGAAGCTTTGAACCGGACACTCGTGGAACAGGGATTTCCGCCCCTGGTCCATGGTATCGGCATCCATTCCGGCGCCGTTCTGGCCGGCAATATCGGCAGCCTGAAAAGATGTCCTATGCCTGGTGGGAGACACGGTGAACACGGCATCCCGCCTGGAAGGACTGACAAAAGACCACGGGGTAGACATCATCATGAGTCAGACCACTTATAATTTGCTCACCGGAAATTACAGCACTGAACAACTACCGCCGGTCAAGATCAAGGGGAAAAAAGAGGGGTTAATGATTTACCGGCTGATATCATGACACAGAAGGAAATACCGATGATTTGTTTAGACATCCCCGGTGCGGAGAAAAAAGAGATCCATCATCTTGTATTTGATTACAACGGGACCATCGCCATCGACGGGATCCTGATTCCGGGGGTCAAGAAAGCGATCCGGTCCCTGGCCGGCCGGGCCAAAATTCATGTCATCACGGCGGACACTTTCGGATTTGTCACCCAACAGGTATCAGACATCAATTGCGAGGTCGCGATCATCCCCCCAGGAGACCAGGCACAAAGCAAGCTGGATTTCATCAAGAAGCTCGGGGTGCAACACACTTTGTGCGTGGGCAATGGCGCCAACGATCAACTGATGCTCAAGCACGCCGCCATCGGGATTGCCGTTCTGCAGGAAGAAGGCCTGGCCACGGCTGCCCTCTTTGCCGCCGACCTGGTGGTCAAAGATGTTCTGGCGGTATTCTCCCTGCTGAAAACACCGGAGCGGATCATGGCCACCCTAAGAAACTGATCCACCAGAGCCATCTGACAATTAACCGTGGTGGATGTGATTTCGCAGCGGTGGAGAGAGGAACCACAACAACAGTCCGACGAAGCCTGTTTATGGTATTGCGTGAAAGGACAACACAGGGATGAGTTTTTTAATCTCAGAACCCTGCGTCGGGTCCAATCCTACCCACCATATGTGTCTCCCCGCGTGATAGTGGGTTCGATCATTCCTCGATTCCGTCCTCAAATGCCCGCCAATCGTAGATCTCTTGCCTTAAAGCTTTATCACGATCGGCTGCCCGGCAAACAGCTGCCACCGAGTTATCTCGATCCTTTAATTCCTGTTCCAGCAAACGCGTAGCAAGACGAGATCGGTGACGGGCAGGTACTGCCGCCAGGAATCGACGAGCCACTTCCTCGACTCCTAAGAGTTGGCCGATTTTGAACGCACCCATCCCCAAGTGAGACATGAAAATCCCCATTTTTAATTAAATGATAAACTTGCCATGCTCACTGCACTTGCCTTCCATTGAGGGCGATTGCGCTCGGTGGAAGGCATTCGTAATGTGTATTATTTTATCACTGTTTCACTCAATGTATAAAGAACTTTTCTTGTTATGACAACCACAGAATCACTCATTCATGAAATCCGGCAGTCTGCAGCTGAAGTATGAATAATTTAAGGGAAGACAACCCGATTTTAAGGAGGCCGGCAGCAAAAGGATATCATTGCTGCATAAAAGGTCAAGAGGATGATACAACATGACACAAGGGTCCAACAACGTCTCATCCGGGAGACTGCGTTTGTAACTATGCGGTCAGTCGCCGCTGACAATAATTAATTGCGCTGAACAGATAGCAACTCCTGTCTACGGCTATTAACACATGCACCGGGGCAAATGGCAGCCCCACAAAAGAGTGAGGACGGAAGCGTGACGCGACCTGTTGGATGGAGGGAAAAGGATAATTCGTGAACGAATTAACTCTCAACATAAGCTTTCTCATGGAAGTTACAAGCTTTTTTTGCATTTTTATTTTTCAAGTCATGCCGGACCCGGATGAATAGCGAAGGTGTTCCTTTGGTCAATGGCCGTTCAGATCTGAAAAACCGCGCCTCTCTTTTGGCAATGGGACAGCAATTGCTTGAAACAGCTGTTTTTCGCCAGCAGGGATTCAGTCCGGTGGCCGGGGTCATTTCTTCCGAGGTCGGGCTCTTTTCTGAGATCATCTTTGCAAGCCGCTTCAGAATCTCGTTGTTCTGGGTCCGGTGGGGGGTGATGATGGCCATCCGGTCCGGGGAAACCCCGTGGCCGCATATCAAGCGGCAGGCCAGTGCGGCCAGGAGATCAGCCTCTTCATCGGACTGCTGGGAACATCCCTGGTGGTCAGTCAGAATGAGTGTGACCGGTTTTTCCGGATCCAGGATATGGTCGACCCACCCGTTGTCACCCAGGGGGTCATGATATCCTTCCTTTACAGGATATAGGTAAAACCTTGCCCGCCCCACCTCCGGGGCAGGGGTAAGAGCCTTCCCATACCAGGTTTTGGAAGGAAACGCGCAGATTTCCCTGTTCATCCGATAGGTGGTGTTCAGGGTGACCCGGTGACACGCCGGATATTGGTTCCGGATATGGGTCAGAATGGAACCGCTGAACCGCACCCCATACTTTCTATCCTTTCCGCCCTCTTCATCCGCCCTGTTCTCTTTGTCGTCATAGGTCCCCATGACAATGGGAGGCAGCTGGTGCTCATCCCCCAGAAACAGAAAATTCCCCCTGCCGTAAATCAGGCTGAGCAGGGCCTGGGGCACCGGCACCTGGGAGGCTTCGTCAAAGATGATCCAGTCCAGGGCCGAAGGAAACCCCTGGTCTTTGCTGTTGAAAAGCGAATAAAACCCGTATCCGGTGGCACCCAGGATCAGCCAGGGCCGGGCCGGAAGATCGCCGGCATCCTGTACATATTCCACTGCCGGTGCAGGCCGTCCATCGGCCCACACCTTTCCTTTGCCAGGGATGCAGGGAGCCGACTGATCCGTTTCAGGAGACCTGTTTTCCCCCATTTCACGCACCGGCCCGGAAAAATCCCGGACAGATGCCGGGCCGATAGCTGAACCACTTTTTCCAGCACCGTGTCTATCGCCTGGTGGGTCAGGGCACTGACACCGATGCGAAGCGGTCTGCCGGCATCATGGGCAGCCAGTATCAGGGGCGATGATGATCCAGCCCAGAAGATGGGTTTTTCCGGTACCTGGCGGTCCCTGGATCAGGCCGGTCCGGTACCGGAACGGCAGCATCAGGGCTTGCTGCTGGGCAGAGTTCAGCCCGCGGTCATCCCGGGCCAGCCATTGTTCCGCCCAGCCAAGGGCAGATGCCGGCTGCCCTTGAAGCACATTGCCTGCCAGAAGACGCCGAACATGGCGGTGTTTTCATCTGAAACAGGGCTGAGGCCGCATGGATCATCTTATCCCGATTCCAGTCCTCCATGTCCTCTTCAAGGGAATAGAACAGATCTTTCCGGCATCTGATTCCCCTTTGCAGTTTCAAAATTTCAATCAGCCCTGTTTTACACACCCGCCGGAAAAATTTCAATACAATCATACCACCTTTTCCGGATCCGCTGCACCGAAGACCGACGGTGACAACAACCCGAGCCGTCTTTGGACCTGCTTTGTAAACGCCCAAAACTTTTTGCAGCGCCGGTTGCAAATGTCAATATGATCGTTGACAATGTAGATCATGGGTGCCAAACTATCGCGATAAGAAGGGTATTAGGTTATGAATATTGAATCAGAGAGAGAGGAAGGCGACAGGTGGATAGCCGAAGTAATAGGTCTACCCGGTGCCATGGCTTACGGCGCGACACGGGAGGAAGCCATGGCCAGGGTTCAAACCCTTGACCTTCGAATTTTAGCTGATCGTGTAGAGCACGGCGCAGCTGTTCCTGAGATAACACAAGTCTTCGCACTTTCAGTGTGAGCAAATGGCCGTCAAAGAAAGCTCGGGATGTATTCGCGGCATAAGTTTTCAAAGTCCGGAAAAATTTTAAATATTCAAACAATCCAAACATGATATTTTCGTTTAACCCAGACCAAATCTTGCGGAATAGTTGACCTTTTACTCCCCACAGGATACCGGCGTGTCATGAGGGATGACCCGGCCGGTTCCCAGCATGGTGATGTCCTTGACCACCACATACAGGGCCGGGACAAACACCAGGGTAAGGATAGTGGCGGCTGCCAGGCCGAAGCTGATGCTGACGGCCATGGGGATGAGGAATCTGGCCTGGAAACTGGTTTCCGTCATGAGCGGTGCCAGGCCTGCCACTGTCGTCACCGAGGTCAGCAGGACCGGCCGGAACCGGTTACGTCCGGCTTCGAACACGGCATCGAACACGGCCTCACCGCTCCGGACCCGGGCATTGATAAAATCGATCAGGATCAATGAATCATTGACCACAATGCCGGAAAGGGCCACAATCCCGAAAATGGAGATCATGGTGATGTCCAGTCCCATGATGAAGTGCCCCGCGATGGCCCCGACCAGGCCAAAAGGAATGGCACACATGATGATCACGGGCTGGATATAGGATCGGAACTGGCTGGCCAGCAGCAGAAAAATCACCATGGCTGCCACGGTAAACCCTTTTATCAGGCTTTCCATGGATTCCTGGCTCCGCTGGGTCTGGCCTTCCAGGTCATAGGATACTCCCGGATATTTCCGGTCGAGTTCAGCCAGATAACTGCCTTTCAGGCCCTGGACGATTTTCCGGGCATTGGCTTTCTCTTCATCAAGGTCCGAGGTCACGGTGATGACCCGGCGGCGGTCCACCCGCTGGATGGTCGAGTATCCCCGCTCCGTGGTGATCCCGGCCACCTGGTTCAGCGGGATTTCCCGGTTGTCCCGGGTCCGGATTCTCAATTCATCGATACTGGCCTCGGTCCTGCGTTCCGGCTCTGAATACCGCACCATGACCTTGATGTCATTTTTTCCGCGCTGTACCTGGAGGACTTCGTCCCCGTAATAGGCCTGCCGGATCTGGGTAGCGATATCCGCCATGGTTATCCCTAAGGCTTCTGCGCCGGGTTTGATGACTATCTGCTTTTCCATCTTCCCGGGCCTGAAGTCATCGGTGATGTCAAAGGTCCCCGGATATGAGGCGATTTCTGCCTTTAGGTCCTTTACCGCTGCCGCAAGCATCTCAAGATCGTCTCCCTTCAACCGGATCTCGATGGGGCTGCCGCCCGGTCCGCCGCCGATAATGGTAAAGGTGAGCTGCTCGGTCCCCAGGATATCGCCGGTCAGTTCCCGCCACCTGGCCGTAATTTCAGGTGCAGGGATCCCGGGCCGGACGGCAGACGGCTGTACCTCGATCCAGACCTCGCCGCAGTGGCCGCCGTATACACCCGGTTTCCAGTCCCGCCGGGGAATCACCCCGACCATGGAAAAAGTGTTGATGACCAGGTCCTGGCTGCCCCGGACCCGGTCCCTGAAATGATCATTCAGGGCAAAGGCCCCTTTTTCTATCTGCTGGATCGTCTTTTCCGTGGTTTCAAAGGGAGTGCCCAGCGGATAAATCGTTTCACATATCATCCAGTTGGAATCATTTTTTGGAAAAAAGGTATACGGCACATGGCCCCCTGCGATCAGCCCCAAACTGACAATGAGGCATCCCACACCCAGGGCCATCGTGAAATACCGGTTTCAACGCAGTACCGTAATACCGGCAGATAAAGACGGTGAATCCCCCAGTTCAGCGCTTTTTCCACCCGCAGCCGCAGCCAGGCATGCCCGTCTGACAGGTCTTTTTTGACCCACTCATACCAGAAAAACAGGGCCCGGTACCATCGGGGCCTGAACGGCGCCCGGATGTCAGGGTCCCGTCCAGGTGGGCCGGCAGAATCAGGAACGCCTCAACCAGGGAAAGGGCCAGAATACAGATCACGACCTTCGGCATCACGGAAATGAATTTGCCCATGATCCCTCGATGAAAAGGAGCGGGGCAAACGCCACAATGGTGGTGGTCACGGCCATGACCACGGCCCCTCCGACCTGATCCATGGCGGCCATGACCGCCTCTTTGGGACGTTTGCCCTCGGAATAATGGGTATAGACGTTCTCCCCCACAAT
>LQAH01000140.1_pt1 | contig 21393 bp, 30 predicted proteins | sample 1535791 | NCBI WGS metagenome assembly LQAH01 (sample SAMN04331585, study PRJNA305678) | bioreactor metagenome | isolation source: bioreactor_4 inoculated with Wadden Sea sediment 2nd replicate of a... | place: Germany:Bremen
CTTATATTTTTTTCAATAAAGCAGCAGATAAAGAAAAGCAATATTTTATGTGGAGGTAGATAAATGTCTGATTTGGATTTTGAAAAATGGATAGAGGAAGCTGAGCTTCAGGGTTTTTCCGGGGAGAACGACGGTTACGGAAAAATCTTGAATATATCTGGATTGATTCTATCAGAATATGAAATACAGTTACTGTATATCACGGAGTTAGATCAGGAATATCTCGTATCTGTCTCTTATAAGGGAATTCTCCTTTAAGGGAATTGAAATATCCAATGCTGAAAAAACATATACTTTTTCCCCTTTAAATCATGAAAATGCAGAATTACTCAGACAGTTTTTTCCATTTACTGCTCCGTCAAAAGGGGGCAGGACAAATAATACTTTTGGTGTAGGCGACCGGCTTGGAATTGCATCAACAGGACATTTAAGAGTTTTTAAGAACTGTGATGTTGTTCCGGTTCTTGCACAGCAGTCATTAAGAGAACTCGATCTCACTCAGAGGACTTATGCCGATGTTGTAGATGCTGCATCCTGGGCAGTTTTTAGAGCAGGTTATGAAGATTTGTGGATTGCAGACGGGGATCATTTAAAACATTCAAATGATGTTATATCAGCACTTCTTCAGGGATGCACAATGATTACTGCTGACCTTTCAGATCATATCAATTACAGCTTTGTGGATATGAAAGGATCAAAACTGATTGCAGCATATAAAGAACTGGATGCCGGCTACCGGGAAAGGATAGAAAACTATTTAATGGCAAAATAAAAATATCAGATTTCTGTGAACTTGATTTCAGCGAGGAAATCTTGCTTCAGTTGCGCTTGTTACAGAGATGCGGTTGATCATGCAGAAATCTTACAAAGCATGTCAGAGCGCAAAAGAGGATTTTGATTTTGAAGTTTCAATTGATGAGACAGAGACTGCAACCACTCCCGAAGCTCATTATTTTGTAGCTCTGGAACTAAAGGAAAGAGGAGTCAACTACAGCTCAATAGCTCCACGCTTTGTCGGTGAATTCCAGAAAGGGATAGATTACATCGGTAATCTTGCAGAGTTTGAAGAATGCTTTGAAGAACATGCAGATATTGCTTTTCATTTCGGCTATAGAATATCGGTTCATTCAGCAAGTGATAAATTTTCAGCATATCCTGTAATTGCTAAAAAGCTTAAAGGTGCTGCGCATATAAAAACCTCAGGAACAAACTGGCTGTGCGCTCTTAAAGTAATTGCTGAACTTGATCCTTCTCTTTACAGAAAGCTTCATACTTATGCATACAGGGTTTTTAATACAGCCAAGGCCTACTACCATGTAACACCTGATTTTACAGACATCAATGATATGGTAATGCTTAAAGATCATGAACTTTATAAAATAATTTGCAAATCCTAAATGACAGACAGGTCCTTCATATTGCATACGGAGAGATACTCAAAGTTGAAGAGTATAAAAAAGGTATTTATAATGTTCTTAACGGTAATATTGAAAAATACTGGGATGAGCTTGAATCACATATAGGGCGGCATCTGGATCTTCTGGGCAAGCTTTAAAATAATAATATAATTTTCATTTATAAATATCATGCCTGCTGTTCTGCCGCAGGCTATTTTTTTGCATGTCCATTGCTGCTTAAAAATGGACTCTTATAGACAAAAAGTTTTTTATTATTAAACTGAATACCTGTTCTGTAAACAAGCAGTTTGTCAGAATAATTTGTATGATACAAGCCTATTTGACACAGCCCTGTATCTTCTTTCAGTTAATACGAGAATCAGTACATTGCCTCAAGCTCAGCTGCAGGGTAGTAGTGACTGAGTATCTCCTGATATCCAAAGCCTTCATGCGCCATCCCTGCACATCCTGTCTGGCACATTCCAACACCGTGCCCCCATCCTGCTCCGGCAAAGATGAAATATTCCGGCATTCCTTCCTTATTCATTTTAGGCATCATAATAAACAGGCTGCTCCGAAGGCCTCCAAGGCTTTTCCGTATCTTATCGCCCCTGATTATCTTATCCCCCTTTGTCCCCTTAATAAGAATCTTCTCAACACGCCCGCTTTTCCCCCGGCCTCTTGTTGTAATGCTTTTAATATCTCCAACGCTGTATTGCATTCTTGCCTCTATCTCATCAGCAGGCACCAAAAGCCGCCAGCGGTATGATGAGCGGTAATAGTATTTAGGGTTTGAACTGTAGGATTCCGGTTCAGATAAAATCCACCTCGTGAGTTCATAGGGGGACGGAGGATAGCTTTCAAAAGAGAAGTGCGGATCATCAACACCGTAGAGAGGGTATTTTCCTCCCCAGACACTTTCTGCTGATTCTGTCCTTCCTGCAGAATTTGCAGAATAAATGCATTAAGATATTTTCCTTCCGCTTTTAAACCATTCCGCGTGTTTTTCAACAGCCGCTGTAGTATTTTCATGTTCCCCTGTAAGCCCTCTATAGAAATGTGATTTTATGGAACCTGTAACATCGTATCCCTTTTTCCTGTATCTTCCCATGTTTGCCAGAGTGTATGACCTTGCAGCTACAGCCTGGGCGCATAATGCCTCCTCAGGCCAGTAGGAAGGTATTTCTGACGGAACAACAGAGTAGAGGTACTCCTCAAGGGGAAGAGTGTTTATAACAGTAATTCTGTTTTCAGCAGGTTTAAGTGATATTTCCCCCCGGTATGCTCTGTCCTCTTTTCCTGCGGAAAGATAACCGGTGCTGTGAACAACATTAAATATAAGTATTGTGTCTGATTGAGACAGGCATTTAAATACAGCAGTTCCCTGATGCTTTAAAATATCCTTATCATCATCAGTTCTTAAATAAACTGTCCTGTATGAGGAGGTGATCTTAAGTACTGTATCTTTTTGCCTCTGTAAAGAACTGAACCGGCTGCATCAGTAAGCTGAAAATCCCCGCCCGGCTTTATAAAAAGTTCTCTGAGGTTTTCCGCCAGTCCCACTCTTATCTGCGGCATAAGTTCCGGATCGCTTGTAAATACTTTTGCCTGAGGTACTTTTACCTCCTGTCTTCTTTTATGTTCAACAGCTTTTTTTTGTTGTAACAATATCAGGATTGTTTACTTCAAATGTATTTAAAAACTGTTTTGTCCTCCAGTCCCAGGGTCTTATGGAAACAGCCCTTTTAAGCGCTGCATGACCTTCTGAAAGTCTTCCTCCTGCAAGTATTGTCTTTGCAAGCGTTACCCGTCCGGCAGTCTGGTTTGAATCATTTTTCAGAGCAGTATTGATGCTTTTTGCAGCAAGCGCATAATCATTGTTTTCAAAATATAATTGACCCAGCAGCAGGCTGGCAGCCGGGAAATATCCTCTTTTATTTAATGCTTTTTCAAGTACAGATACAGCATTATCAGTTTCTCCTGTATCCTTATATGCAAGGGCTGTGAAAAAAAAGATTTTCAGCATTTATGTCATTTCTTATTTCCGGCGGCAAATAATCAGTATTAAAAAAACCGTAGCTGTTTTTCTGTGAAATATTCTTTTCAGCTGATGTTTTTAAATCCTGTTCTGATGCGTCATTGGATCCGGTGCTGTATCCTTCCATTCTTAGATAATTTTCAGAATTCCCTGACAGAAATACAGGGAGATTTCTGTCTTCCCATAAAGCTCCTTCAGTCATAAAATCCGGGATTGATAAACTGCTTTCCTCTTTTTTCATCCTGCTGCTTTCGAAAATTGTTTCACCGGATCCTATGCTGTCTGAAGAAGCTGTCTCAGATATGTTTTGTTCAGCTGCTGTGGTTTTAAATTCGGAATTATACAGCTCAAGAGCCTCATTGTAACTTCCTGCTTCATAAAGTAGCCGGATAAGCGATAAAAATGCTTTTTTGTCTTCAGGTTTATTTTTGATAATATCCTTGAACAACTCAATAGAAGATTCAAGATCTCCCCTGTAGTATACTTTTGATGCATCTTCTGCTGATATTTGTATTTCAGTTTCCTCCTGAATTTCTGCTTCCGCATTTTTTTTCAGTGATATTTGTATTTACTGTTTCAGAAGATATGCAGCTGAAAGATGTTAATGATAAAAGGGCTGCTGTAAAAAGCGGTATTTTTTTTTTAATATACTGTTCATTTTTTTTCTCTTTTAATGATGCTCAATTTTTAGTTGTTTCTGCAATAAGAATTTACAGAAATATATTCATTAATAAGGATTTCAGATATTTATATTTTCAGTCATAATATCTGTATGAATCCGGAAAAATTATAGCATTAATTATTCTCCCTTACTTAAAGATAATGATAAATATTAAAATGTTATAATTACATTAGATGAAATAAAGAGGCTGCAGATATTAAAGTTGAAAAATAACTGATCGGGTCTTATTATAATTCTGATATCTTATTATGATTATTATTTGCAGGAGATAATTTATGGGAACACATTTATATATAGTGCGTCACGGTGAGACTGTCTGGAATACAGAGGATAGAATGCAGGGGGTAAAAGACAGTCCGCTTACTGATAAGGGGAAGAGCCATGCCCGGAGTATGGGGGAAAAACTTAAGAAACTGGGTATTGATTTTTCCGCTCTTTATACAAGCGATCTCGGCAGAGCCTGCAGTACTGCAGAACTTATAAACAAAAATCTCGGAATTGAAGTAAAAAGGAAGAAAGACTCCGTGAAAGAAATATGGGGTGTTTGAAGGACACAGCTGGGATTATGTGAGGAGAATTATAAAGAGGAATTTAAACTTCTTGTCTCTGAAGATGATAATTACTGTATCCTGAAGGGGAGAGCCGCGGGGAATACCGGGACAAGGTAATATCCTTTATGGATTTTATTGCTCAAAAGCATGAAGGTGAAAATATTCTCGCAGTTACACACAGAGGTTTTTATTAATTTTTTTCTTCGGATTATTTTAAATATTCCCTTAAATGCAAGAAGCGGACTTAGAATTAATAATGCATCATTATGTGTTTTTACTCTTCATAAGGGGCGGTGGCTGCTTGAGAGGTTTGGTGATATTTAAAACAGATTTTTGTACTGATTCTCCTGTTATATTATTTTAATCTGCGGCTGTAAAATATTTTAATTCTTGTGCAGAATGAAAAGGTGAGGCTATGTTTTTATAGGTATTTTTGGAATAGATAAGAGAAATGATGAAGTCAGAGCTCTGCATAACACGGAGTGCAGGGAATGTTCAGGTCAAAGTTTAACTCTTTTTAAGGAGTACTACCGTTTTCATTTTTTCTTTATTCCTTTTATTAGCTGGGGGAAAAATACCGTGTAGTCTGTGAGTCCTGCAGCACTGTATATAATGTCAGAGAAGAGAAAAATCATATTCCTACTGGGATCTTAATGATATTCTCTTTCGGGGACAACGCGGATCAGATAATTTTAATCAGAAAGGTTGAATAGTTCTTTCTCCTCCGGTACCGGGGGGAGTGAAGGCCGTACAGATCTATGTCCTCACTGCGGTGCTGATATAAATAATTCATGGACCTACTGCCCTGTATGCGGAAAGATTATTTCAGAATAATTTTTCCGAAGCGTACTTGTTAAATAAATTCTGCAGGATATATCTGACATATTATTCTGATTTTTTTGCTTATTATGTGTTCCGTATTCTCCATATCTATAAAATCTGATACAGCTTAAAAAAGCTGAATCTTTTTAGTTTTAAAAGTCACTCCTGTACAAATACTGTTTATTTAGTTATTATAGAAGTAATTATGTCAGCTAAAAAAACTCAATCTTACGACGAAAGCAAAATAAAAACGCTGAGTTCTCTTGAACATATAAGACTCAGAAGCGGTATGTATATCGGCCGTCTCGGCGACGGAAGCAATCAGGACGACGGGATTTATGTACTATTAAAAGAAGTTATTGATAACAGTATTGATGAATTCATTATGGGATACGGTAAAAGGATTCTTGTAGATATAAAGGATAATCTTGTTAAGGTCAGGGACTACGGACGGGAATTCCGCTTGGTAAATTGGTGGAATGTGTATCAGTAATTAATACAGGCGCCAAGTATAATGATGATGTCTTTCAGTTCAGTGTAGGTCTTAACGGTGTCGGTACTAAAGCCGTTAATGCCCTTTCATCACATTTCAGGGTTGTTGCATTCCGTGACGGAAAGTATAAGGAAGCTGTATTCAGTAAGGGCTCTCTGATTTCTGAAAAGAAAGGAACAAGCGCAAAGGAGAGAAACGGTACTTATATCGAGTTTACTCCGGATGCTGAAATATTCAGTGAATATACCTATAACTATGAATATATTGAACAGCGGCTGTGGAACTATGCATATCTTAACAGGGGACTTGCTCTTAAGTTCGGGAAAGATGTATTTGTCTCGGAAAACGGACTTCTGGATCTTCTTTATTCCGAAGTAGGAGATGATACATTCTATGATATTGCTCATTACCGTGGAGAAAAACTTGAATTTGCCTTTACTCATACAAAGAATTACGGTGAAACATTTTTCTCATTTGTAAACGGACAGTTTACAAGCGACGGAGGTACACATCTTTCCGCATTCAGAGAAGGTATTCTCAAAGGTGTAAATGACTTTTTTTAAAAAGAGTTTTACCGGTCAGGATGTGCGTGAAGGTATTGCAGGAACAATATCTATAAAACTTAAAGATCCTGTATTTGAAAGCCAGACAAAAATAAATTAGGCAATACAGAAGTCAGAAGCTGGATTGTTAATGAAGTAAAGTCGGCAGTAGTTGACTTCCTTCATAAAAATCAGCCTCTCTCTAAAAAGCTTGAAGATAAAATTATTCATAATGAAAAACTAAGAAAAGAGCTCAATGTAGTAAAAAAAGAGGCAAAGGAAGCTGCAAAGAAAATATCTCTGAAAATACCCAAGCTTAAAGACTGTAAGCATCATCTCTCTGACGGTGCAAAGGGTGAAAACTCAACAATTTTTATTACAGAGGGCAGTCTGCCTCCGGTTCTATTGTAGGTTCAAGGGATGCATATACTCAGGCAATCTTTTCTCTAAGGGGTAAGCCTCAGAATATGTTCGGCAGGAAAAAAGCTGAAATTTATAAAAATGAAGAGCTTTATTACATGATGATGGCTCTCGGCATTGAGAATGATGTTGAGAATCTCCGCTACGGAAGAATTGTAATTGCACAGATGCGGATAATGACGGATTTCATATCAGAAATCTGCTGCTGACATTTTTCTTAATTATTTTGAGGAACTTGTTGTCGAGAACAGGGTTTATATTCTTGAAACTCCGCTATTCAGGGTAAGGAATAAAAAAGTAACAAAGTACTGCTATTCAGTAAAAGAGCGTGATGAGGCGATTGATGAAATCTCAGGAGCCGAGGTTACAAGATTTAAGGGACTTGGTGAAATATCTCCCAAGGAATTCGGTCAGTTTATTGGAGATGATATGAGGCTTTTAAAGGTAAGTATTAAATCACTCAAAACAATTCCTGATACTCTTGAATTTTATATGGGAAAAAATACTCCTGTGCGAAAGAAATACATCATGGAGAATCTTATCTAATGACATATATAAAAAATTTATTTGATGTAAACTTTCTTGAATATGCTTCATATGTAATCAAGGAAAGGGCTATTCCTGATATAGATGACGGGCTCAAGCCTGTTCAGAGGAGAATCCTTCATTCTCTTTTAGAAGTTGATGATGGTAAGTTTCATAAAGTTGCAAATATAGTCGGTCACTGTATGAAGTATCATCCGCATGGTGATGCCTCAATATATTCTGCTCTTGTTGTTCTTGCGAACAAGGATCTCTTTATTGATAAGCAGGGAAACTTCGGTAACCTTTATACAGGGGATGAAGCTTCTGCCGCAAGGTATATTGAATGCCGTGTACTTCCGCTTGCAAAAGATATTCTTCATAATCCTGAACTTACAGAATATATTCCTTCATATGACGGCAGGAATAAAGAGCCTGTAGCTTTTCCTTCAAAGCTTCCGATTCTTGTTGTGATGGGAGCTGAAGGTATTGCAGTAGGTATGTCTACAAAAATACTTCCGCATAATTTTATCGAAGTTCTTGATGCTGTTTCAGCTGCCTTAAAGGGGAAATCAGTTAAGCTCTATCCTGATTTTCCAACCGGCGGATATGTAGATGTCTCAGGCTATGAAGACGGAAACGGTAAAGTCCTTGTAAGGGCTAAACTTGATACAAAAGACAGAAAAAAAATTGTTATCAGGGAACTTCCCTTCGGTCAGACAAGTGAGAGTCTCATAACTTCAAATTGAAAATGCTGCAAAAAAGAACAAGATAAAAATAGCATCAATCAATGACTTTACAACCGATAAAGTGGAGATTGAGATTAAAACTTCCGAGAGGAGTTGAAACAAATGATGTTGTTGATGCCTTATATGCATTCACAGATTGTGAAATATCAATATCTGTCAACTTTCTTGTTATTAAGGACGGCAAGCCCTGTCAGATGACTGTCAGTGATGTTCTCTCATACAGCGCTTTAAAGCTTGTCGATATCCTTACAAAAGAACTTAAGCTTGAAGAACAGAAACTCAGGGATAAGCTTCATGCCAGAACGCTTGAACAGATTTTTATTGAAGAGCGAATTTATAAAAAAATTGAACAGATGAAAACACATGACAGTGTTATAAATGCTGTTATAAAAGGATTTGTTCCATTCAAAAAACAGATAAAAAGAGAAGTGACTGTAGAGGATGTTGAAAGGCTGCTCAAAATTCCAATAAGAAGAATTTCTCTTTATGATATCAATAAAGCAAAGAAAGAGATGGAGGAGATCCGGGACCGTCTTAAGGAAATCAAATACCATCTTGCGCATATCAAAGATTATGCGCAGAGCTATATTGAAAGAATAAAGAAATAAATACACAGAAAGTCTTAAAAGAAAGACTGAAATAATTTCCTTTGATAAAGTTGATATCAGAGAGGCAGCCCAGAGAAACCTTAAACTGCGCTATGATAAGGATTCCGGTTATCTCGGGCATGCTGTGACTACCGGGGATGCCCTTTTTGATGTATCAACATATGACAGAGTTCTTGTTATAAGAAGCAACGGTATTTACTCTTTTATAAATGTTCCTGAAAAAATATTTATTGATAAGGGCATGTTTTACTGCGGTCTTGCAGAAAAGGAAAACCTTTCTGAAACAGTATTTACAGTTGTTTATAAAAATGAAAAGAAACAAAGGCGATATATATTAAACGATGTAAAATCGAAAAATATATTCTGGATAAATCATACGAACTTGTTCCGGAGAAATGCAGGGTTCTGTTTGTTTATACCGGGGAAAAGGGTGCTGTAAAAGTTAGCTACACTCCCAAACCCAGGTGAAAATTCTTGAAGAGGCTTTTGATATTGAGGAATACCTTGTTAAAGGGGTTAAAGCATCCGGTGTAAAGCTTACCAGCAAGCAGGTTAAATCATGCAAGTTAATTACCAGGGTACGGAAGAATTTAAAACAGGAGCAGCTGTTTGATAAATAGAAATAATCAGTATCTGTTTCGTATAATAGAATTGTAATATTTATCTGATAGATCAGCATGATGCTGAATTTGATGAATATCTGTACAGCCTGTATTTCTGAATTTGTTAATCATTCTGAAGTATTAAAATAAAACCCCTTGAAATAAAATAATCAAGGGGTTTTTATATTGCAGATATTAACATTTAATAATCTTCGGATTGAGCTGATAAGCTCATCTGTATATCAGTAATCCATTCCTGTTGTGTATTCTATTCAAGAACATCGCTGAAAACTTTTACTTCTTTCCAGTCTTTACCTTCAAAATGAATATATTTTTCCGTTAATGCTCCGGTAGGACAAGCATTAACGCAGGCCATACATGCAGCGCATGCGCTCTGGTCCATTTCAACATTAAGTCCTGCAGCAACAACTGTTCCGGATCCTCTGTTTACAAATCCGATGTTTCTTAAACCTGCAAGTTCATCACATGCTCTTACGCATCTTCCGCATAAAATACATCTGTTTGGATCATAAGCAATAATAGGACTTGTTTCATCTGTATCAGCTTTTTCAGGATTTTCATCATATCGGCTGCTCTCTATTCCGTACCTTCTCATAAGATTCTGAAGCTCACAGTGATAAAGCAGATTGCCTACGCCTTTTGAGCATGTAAGGCAGTTTGTGGCTGTTTGATGCAAGAATAAGTTCAAGGATTACACGTCTGTAGTTTTCCAGTTCCTCATCTTCAGTCACAATATGCATTCCGTCTTTTACTCTTGTACAGCAGGAGGGGCTTAAGCCTCTTACTCCCTCGATTTTTACAAGGCAGAGTCTGCAGACTCCTGCATTTGAAAGATCTTCATCATAGCAGAGATGAGGTACAAATATGCCGTTTCTTCACATACCTGTAAAGGTTCTGTCCTTCCTCTGCAGTCACTTCCTCACCGTTAATTGTAAGACTTATATACTTTCTATCCTGTTCAACTTGCTTCATCTTCATCAAAAAATCATCATAAAGGCCGAGCTGCTGCGCAACGTCATAAAGTTCATACCCCTCGTCTGACTGCTCAAGTCCTGTGCTTTCAAAAGGATGTGTAAGAACAACTCCTCTGTCCATTGTAAAGTTTCCAGTTCCGAGAGTTTTTGTAATTGATAAAACTTTTTTATCGGAAAAGACATGCTCAATTCCTTTTAGGCCGTTTTCACAAATCAAAGGAATTATAACAGTTGAGCTGTCATACATGTCTCTTTTTTTCTGTCTGCTCTGTGCTTTTCCACTATGTTTAATGTGCATCCGATGCTTAAAAGGTCTGTGCCCAGAACATTGAAGCCGTCAGCTTTAAGCATTCCTTCCAGCGTAGACATGGGGCCGCTTCCTCCGACTCCGCAGGATACAACACATGTGTTACAGCTCATAATGACTATTCTGTCATCTGCTGAAAGCCGGCTTTTTAAGTTCTTCATAACTTACTGATCGCAATGAAATAATCACTTTACAGCCTCCATAACTCTTATTTTATTTCCGCTGTTCATAATCGGCAGATTATTATTGTCTGCTGTTTTTCTGCCTGTTTTAGTTTCATATTCAAATCCGGCTTCATCTTTAAACTGTTCAAAAGGCATGGTGATTTTTAAAATGTTTTTATCTGTGTCTGTTACCATTAGTCCTGCATCAACACATGTTTCAACAAATTTATATTCCGGATATGTTCTTCTTATATTGGAACTTCCGGCACTGCATGCAAGTGATACAACAGTGTTTATATCTTTATGAAGTTTTGCAAAAACAGTTTCGGATTGCATTGCTGTAGGAACCAGAAATCCCTCTTTCACATTGTATCCGTCTTCTCTTAATTTAAAAGCCAGTTTTTCATTACTTCACTGCCGCCGCATCCGGCAACTCTTACGCAGGTTTCACATCCCACTAAAGATATAATGTCATTTCATTGTCAAGATTTTTGTAATTTCTTCATATTCTAATTGTTTTGCAAATATCATTGTTTATCTCCCTGATTATTATCCTGCTATTGCTTCTTCATATTCTTTTCTAAAGTACCTGAGTGTACTTAAGACCGGATTAGGAGCAGTTTTTCCCAGTGCGCAAAGAGCAGTGTTCTGAATAACATGTGCAAGCTCTTCAATCTTTTCTATATCCCCTTCTTTGCCTTTACCTTCGTAAATCCTGTTGAGAATATTCATCATCTGTTTAGTTCCCTCACGTCCCGGGATACATTTTCCGCAGGCTTCCTCCTGGCAGAAATCCATGAAAAATCTTGCGATGTCAACAGCTGACTGTCCGTCACTCATTACAATTAATCCGCCTGAACCCATTATTGCTCCGTATTCCTGGAGAGTTTCATAGTCAACCGGAACATCCATATGTTCTTTTGGTATACATCCTCCGGAAGGGCCTCCGAGCTGAGCTGCTTTATAAATGTTTGCCTTTTATAAGTCCTCCGCCTATTTCATTTACAATTGTACTGAGTTTTGTTCCTATAGGTATTTCAACACATCCGACATTGTTTATATCACCTGTAATTGAAAATACTTTTGTTCCCGGACTTCTTTCTGTTCCGACTGCAGCAAACCAGCTGCTTCCTTTTTCTATGATCTGAGGGATATTGGACAGTGTCTCAACGTTGTTGAGTATTGTAGGTTTTTCATTGAGACCTGCAACAGCCGGGAAAGGCGGTCGCGGTCTGGGATTTCCTCTTGATCCTTCAATTGATCTCATGAGGGCAGTTTCCTCACCGCAGACAAAAGCTCCTGCGCCTTCATACACTTCAATGTCAAAATCAAATCCTGTTCCGAGGATATCCTCTCCGAGGAGACAGTATCTTTTTGCTGTTTTTATTGCTTTATTTAATATTTCTACTGCTAATGGGTATTCAGCTCTGCAGTAAATATATCCTTTATGTGATCCGATAGCTTTTCCTGCAATAACCATCCCTTCAAGAATACTGTAGGGATCACTTTCGAGAACGCTTCTGTCCATATATGCGCCGGGATCTCCTTCATCAGCATTACAGAGAACATATTTTCACTGTTTTCTGCCTGGGATGCGAATTTCCATTTTAGACCTGTAGGAAAGCCTGCACCGCCTCTTCCCCTGATACCTGAATTTAAAACTTCGTTTAATATATCTTCAGGAGTCATCTTAGAAAGAGCTTTTATCATTCCCTGATATCCGTCTCTGGAAATATAGTGTTCTATATTATTCGGATCTATAAGTCCCCGGTTTCTCATGACTCTCTGTTCCTGAAGTCTGAAAAAAGGAATTTCTTCAATCCCCGGAACACTGCTGTCCATAACTTTCTGTCCTTCAGGCGCACCGTTATTTCTTACCCTTTCCTTAATTTCTGATTCCATTCCTCTTGCAAAAGCATATTCTTTTACAATAGTCCCGCCTATAATATGTTTTTTACAACATCTTCAACTTTTTTTTTCATCCATTTCTTCATAGATAACAGGCTCCTGTCCCGGAACTGCTACTGTAATAAGAGGTTCTTTAGAACATATTCCTGCGCATCCTGTTTTGATGATTTTTCCATCTTTAAAATTGTTTTCCTTCAGGTTTTTCTTTAATGATTCAAGAACAGCTGAAGCACCGGATGCTATACCGCAGGTTCCCATGTGAACATAAATATTTGTATGACTCTTGTCTGAATTGTTTTTTTATTTTATCCCTGATACTGTTAATATCAGCTATTGTTTTAGTTCCCATATTTCTTCCCTTTATGTATAAATTATTATTTATACTCTTCCAGAATACTGTCTATGCCCTCAGCACTTACCTTTCCGTAAATCTTACCGTCTACCACCATAATAGGCGCCAGTCCGCATGCACCGAAGCATCTTGTGTTTTCATAGGTAAATCTGCCGTCTTCTGTACTTTCTCCGGGTTTTACTCCGTAGTCTTTTTCAATTTTTTCAGCAATTTCCTTCCCGCCTTTAACATAGCAGGCTGTTCCCATGCATATCTGAATCCTGTGTCTTGCTTTTGCCTTCATTGAAAAAAATGAGTAAAAAGACACTACTCCGTAGATATGATTTGGAGGGATTCCTGTTTTTTCAGATATTCTTTCCTGGACTTCTACAGGGATATATCCAAGCAGAATCTGGATTTTTTCCAGCATAGGAATAAGTTTTCCCTCTTCAGATCCGTTTTTGTCAATTATTTTGTCCAGTTCTTCAATTTGTTCCCCGGACAGAATTTCTTCTATCGATTTTATTTCTGTAACCATTTTTTCTACCGCCTGATAAAAATAATTTTAAAGTCTGATTTCAGCTGCAGTGTGTTAAAACAATTTCTCAATATCCTTGAAGATTTCCTCTTCTTTATCTGAAGAAATAATACTGCCTACAGCTTTCTTTAAATATTCCGGCTCGTATTTAACCCCTTTTAAAGCATCTGTAAGTTTGCAAATAAATGATGTTATTATTGAGTCGGTATAAATTTTTAAATTTCTAATATGTCCGTCTGTTAAATTTAAACCGATTTCTATTTCACCCCATTTGAATTTTCTGCTGTGAACAGCTTCAAAAGAGGGGCTTTCTCCGTATATCCATTCCCATGAAGAATACTTCTCCAGGATTTCTGTAAAATCTGAAGAGTTGGAAAATTCTTCAGACAATTCTTTAATGCATTCTATTTTTCCGAATTTGTTCAGTAAAAGATTCAACAATTCTTTTTTTCATTTTTTTTGACAGTTATTGTTTCACACAGATCGTTCAGATTACAAACCCTTGCTTTTACAGATTCAATTCCTTTGGAATTTTATTTTTTGTTTTGAAGGTTTAAGGTATTCTGAAAGTTTTGAAATGTCTGAATTAATCAGAATTGTTCCGTGGTGATATGATGCTTTATCGCCTGAGTAGTATGCATTTCCGGAAAATTTTTTTATTCCCGATCTGTATATCATTTCTGCCTGTAAACTCTGCGTTGAGACCGAAACTGTTAACAGCATTTATTATAACTGAAAGATTTTTTTCTATATCAAATAAGGAGTTTTCAGCTATAAATGTGAAATTTAAATTCCTTTATCATGAAATACTGCGCCGCCCCCTGAGAGACGTCTTGCCAGTTTTATATTATTTTTCCGAATATTTATCAACGTCGCATTCTTTCCACGGATTTTGATTACTGCCGATTACCACTGTATCATTGTTCTGCCAGAGGTATAAAATTACCTGATCTTTTTTAATATTGGCGGTTAAATACTCTTCAACCGCCAAATTGAACCAAGGTTCAAAACATTTCGACAAAACAAACTGATTATTCTTTTTCAATTTCTGCAAGGATATCGCCTATTTTGACATTTCCGCCTTCAGAAACTGCTATGTTTTTTACTGTGCCGTTAAATTTTGATTTAATTACAGTATTTCCTTTTACTGATTCAACCTGCATGAGTTTATCGCCGGTTTTTACAGCATCCCCTGCTTTGACAGAAATTTTACCGACTTTTCCCTGTTTACCGTTTTTTATCAGTTTATCTATTTTAACTTTTACAGTCATTTTTTTCTCCGCCTGTTTATTTTACTGTAACAAAGTCAGGTGCAAATTCTTCAATGCTGTTTTTAAGAAGTGTAACACTATAAGCCATTGCTGGACCGCCGCCAAATGCTACACAAACCATTGCTGCCTGAATTATTTCATCTTTTGTTGCTCCTGCTTCAAGAGCCTTGTAAACATGATAAACAATGCAGTATAAGCATCTGTTGTAAACTGCAATACCGACGCTGATTAATTCTTTTGTTTTAACATCAAGAACATCATCTTCCTTGTAGGTTTCTCCAAGCAGATTCATGAATGATTCAACATTACCTTTTGAAACTTCCATTTCACCAAGTTCGCCGAGACCGTTTACAAAATCATTTAAGCATTTCTCTGGGACTTTTCGTTCATTTTTTCTTCCTTAAGTATATAAAATTGTTGTTATATATACACTTCATAAATGTGAAATGCGCACAACAAAGACGGAAAGAAGTGTGTGAGGTGCAACAAAAACACATTAATGTGATACCTGTAACAACAAAAGAATCCTACTCCCAAAAAGAAAAATTATCAATATAAAAAACAGAGAATATTATAAATAAAGTTAAATATATCAAACAAAATAAGGGGGATAATTAAAAAGTCCGTAAGAGAAGTGGTTTTTAATGATTTTAGCCGTATTGTGGTATTGCCCGGAATGCGGTTGTAATCAGTCCGGACAATACAAAATGAAGAGTTAAATCATTATTTTATAATTGATTTAATAATTAGTTTATCTCAGCTTGCGTGCTTCAAGATAGTATCTTTTTCTATGGATTCTCCGATTGAAAAAGTTTTTCTCGGATAAACTCCTTTTTCAGCAATGCGCTTAAAAAATGTTTCTTTTGAGATATCAGGAAGAAGAAATCCTATATTGCCTTTCTTTTCTGCAAGATCGCAAAGGTCTTTTTCACCGTGAATATAATCTATTTCTTCCATTTTTCCTTTATAAGAATCAAGGAAGCTCTGTATTTTTTCTGTTGCAAGAAGATTTTCTTCATTTTTAAGAGTTATTTTTCCGTACTTATCTTCTGCTGCATAAATCAGTGTATCAGCTTTTTCCGGTGTTTTGACTTCTGATCTTGAAATCTCTTCTATGGTGCATCCTGACGATTTCTTGAGTTCCGCGAGCATTGTATCTGCATCAGTGTTGAAAACAGCTCTGTGTATCGGTTCAAATCCTATACCGTCGCTTTTAATATTTACAAGTTCAACAAGCGCGTAACGGGCAGGGTGGTTTTCAGGGATCCCCGGTTTCTTTTTAATTATATTCCATACTTCTTTTGCCGCTGCAAGAGAATGGTTTCCGTCACCTACAGCAAAGAGAGTGCTTCTTTTATCTGCAAGCTTTGAAAAAGCTTTTTCAAGATCTGAAAGAACATCAGATCCTGTAATATGCCAGCCTGCAATTTCTCCGCCGTCTTTCATAAGTTTGAAATCATAGAGTTTTTTATAGTTTTCTTTTTCAGAATAAAGCTTTTCAATAACAGTATTTTCTGAATCATCTATAAGGAAAAGAATATGAGGAAGATCCAGGGATGCATTTTCCCTTATTTTAATTCTAGGAGGGAGTTCTGTCTACAACTGTTTTTTCTGTAGGTCTAATAGGAGTATCTGCTACTTCAGAGTAGTCGTATTTCTCAAGGTCCACTGCAATTAACAAACCCTTTCGGGAAGCAGTGTACGGAGTTTTTCTCTCAATTAGAATAAAACCTTTTTCAAGTTTTTTAGAACCCCTGATTCAAGATATTTTTCCATATTGGAATTTATTTTTACCAGTTCTTTATCAATATCAACCTGTTTCAGATAGCATTCAGGCAGAATCAGATTAACTGTAGAACAGCTTCCTTCTGTTTTGATTTTTACATCATCCCAGTAGTCAGTACTGGCAGTAAACTGGTCGCAAGCAATTACAGACCATTTAGAAATATCTGTTTTTTCTGTATCAGGAATAAGGATTTCAGGAATATTTATTCCCATTTGTTCAAATGTACTCATTTTGTATTTTCTCCTGTTATGAAAATTTATTCAGTTTCTTCGATATCAAACTGATGAGGTATTTTAAAATCAAAATTCTTATAAGCTATAAATGTCTCTGTCAATGTTATACCTTCAATTTTAGAAAGCTCTTCGCTTAAGAATTCAAGAAGTCCGAAATCCGGAATCAGATGTACAATTACAATAAGATCATATCTGCCGGTTACTACACTTGTGGAAATAACACCTTTAAGCGCATTTATGCTTTCTGCAGTCTGGACCAGTTTAAGATTATTGATTTGAATCCCTATAAATACAATTGTATGGTTTTTCATTATTTCCGGATTTACAAGAGTTGTAATATCAATAATTCCTGTTTCTTTCAGTTTCTGTATTCTGCTTTTAACAGTATTTTCAGCCAGAGACATTTCTCCTGCAATTTTTTTATATGATATTCTTCCGTCCTTAAGATAATTGATTATCTGTTTATTTATTGAATCAAGTTTTATTCCCATTTTTCACTCACTTACTGTTTTCGGTTAATATATTTTAATAGAAAATGCTGAAAATGACATTAAATTTATTTTACGGCTGATAGTTTTTGAACATTTTCTACAGACTGCTTATACAGGAGCGCTTTTAAGCTTTGTGTTCTTTTGAGTCTTGTTTATTGCAGTTAAGCTTCAGTAAAACTGTATCAGGATGCACAGGCTTAGACATTTATAGAAATTGTCAGGACAGGAATATTAAGCACTGCAGGATGAACTCTGACTATGCTCCTTTTATTAATGTATGATGTATATATTTATCGATTATTTCAATAATTTCACTGCCTATCCTGTCCAGATTTTCGTATGAGTTGGCTCCTATATGCGGAGACATAATTACTCTTTCTGAATTAAGAAGAGGGTAGTCCTTTTTCGGCGGATCGGACGGCCATACATCACAGCAGTAGTACTTAATCTTTCCGTTATTGATATATTCCATTACATCATCAGGATTTACACATGCAGCTCTTGCTGTGTTTATAATTACTACCCTGTCTTTCATCTTTTCAATAATATCTCTATTTATAATATTTTCTGTTTCATCTGTCTGCGGGAGATGTAATGAGATATAATCTGCATCTTTAACAGCTTCCTCAAGATTCTGTTTTACATCTGCTAAATCAGATGGAAGACCTGATTTTCTGTATGCTGTTATATTCATGCCGAAAGCATAAGATCTTTTTGCTAGTTCCGAGGCTATATTGCCCATTCCTATAAGACATAGTTTTTTACCGTACAGTTCATTTCTTTTAAGCTCTTTTTTTATCCACTCGCTGCGTTTCATACTGCTGTCTGCTTCAATTATTCTTGTTGAAACAGCAGACATAAATGAAAATGCCATTTCAGCTACAGCGATTCCCGAGGCTTTAGGAGTATTTTTTACAACAATGCTTTTTAAAGCTGCATAATCTGTGTCTATGTTGTCTATTCCTACACCGCCTCTGATGATAAGTTTCAGGTCCGGTGCGCTGTCAATAAAATCTCTTGTGCATTTTGTTTTGCTTCTTACAAGAACAATATCTGCTTTTTTCCATGATGAAGGATCTGTATTAACTGTACCGAATTTTGACAGTTTTTCAGGAAGATCTTTGGAAAACTGATCACAAATAGTTATATACATGGATTACCTCCGTTTATTAATAATTATCGTTTAATTATTTTGAGCAGTCAACATTAAATTTATGTAAAAGGCAAAAATATGATTGTAAAATGCATTAAATGCAAATAGAGTATTTAAAAAAGATGTAAACAGCGGTATAGGGAACATCTTTTTACATTACTCTTATGGCTGTGGTTCCTTGCCCGGAGATATAATGCAGTGCGGCTTTTGCTGTACTGTAAGCCCCTTCTGAGGATGTGACTTCCAAACTAACTGCTTGTAAATACGCTCGAGAGTTTATTGTCTGTAGATTGTTGATGAACTCTTAAATACTACAAAAATGTAGAATCCTTCGATCTGCCCCTACAAAAATGTAGGGCATGGATTGTCTGAAAAACATATAAACAGGTATTATACATGTCTACCGACAGCTTAGTCAGGGGTATCCTGTATATATATGCGGGATAATGAGGAAAACGGTACATGGCACAAATATTGCATATATAAAGTTAACTGTTTAATTGTATTTGAAAATTTCAAATATTCGGCACTGGTCTTTTTGAAGATTATATGATCTTCAATTTGTACGGCAGTTTACAGTATAAAAACTGCAGATTGATGTACAGATCAGTACCGGCAAAATTGTGCAGATGTATATGAAAGTTCTGGACCAGCTTTTAAATATTCATTTGTTGATTTGTTCTTAACAGTCTCCTTAAGTAACCTGGCTCTTTGCTTGTTAAGCAGGGAGCCTTTTTTAAAAACAGAATGTCTGTTTCCTTTTTCCTGAACAAGCGGAGATCTATAGTTTGTTCTTGAGGTGCAGATACAGCTGAACAAGGTGAAATGCAGAATTCCTGACTGTATAAAGGGCGTTATTATCCAGGCTTGATAGGTGGGTGTCTATGAAAAAGACGAAAAACAGGAGGGTTTTTCCGCAGGGAAGAACCGGTGAAAGTGTTTGAGCTGTAGGCTTGAAGAATATATCTTAAACATTGTAAAATATCATTGCTTATCATAAAAAAACAGAGACTAAAATGCAGAAAGAAGAATTACTTATTACAGCCAGTCTTGCAAGACTGGAACTCACAGAAGATGAAATTGAACGGCTGGATGAAGCTGTTTCATCAATGATTGAATATTTTGCAGTTATGGATGAAATAGATACTGATGACGTTGAACCGACAAGCCATATTTTTACCCGTAAAAACAGAACACGTAATGATGTTCACAGCTGTGTGGAAAATATGTCTGATAAACTTCTTGAAAATTCACCGGAAAGGGATGACAGGTTTATAGTTGTTCCAAATGTAATTTAAAATCAGGGGAGATCAGATGAGCTGGAATAAAATCTGCGGAAGTATAGAAAAATATAAAGCATATATCGATGAATGGGAAAGCAGAATCCATTCATTTCTTGAATACAAACTGGATACTGTCTCAGCAGCTGAGAAAAGCGTGTCCGGTGACAGCGGAGAAAGCAGTAATCTTAAAGGGCTTCCGTTTGCTGTTAAAGATAATATTGCTGTTAAAGGCTTTAATCTTACATGCGGATCAAAAATGCTTGAGAATATGGTTTCTCCCTATGATGCGACAGCTGTAGAGAAACTTAAGAAAGCCGGGTGTATTCCTGTTGCTAAAACAAATATGGATGAGTTCGGTATGGGCTCATCTACAGATAATTCAGCTTTGTCAGTTACAAATAACCCGTGGGACCTGGAAAGGGTTACAGGCGGATCAAGCGGCGGATCAGCTGCAGCTGTTTCTGCAGGTCTTGTGCCGTTTGCACTTGGATCAGATACCGGGGGCTCAGTCCGACAGCCTGCATCGTTCTGCGGCGTTTACGGTCTTAAACCTACATACGGCTCTGTTTCAAGATATGGTCTTGTTTCCTATGCATCATCACTTGATGTAATCGGAATTTTATCCCGTGATACAGATATAATCAGAAATGTTTTCAGGACTATCAGAGGGATTGATATAAATGATCAGACTTCAATTGAATATGAAGCATCTGATGAACTGCAGCTCCCTGAAAAACCTGTGTTCAGTGTTTTAAAAAACCTTGAAGGACTTTCTGATGAAGTTTCTCAAAGCTATGAAAATGCAGTAGATATCCTTAAAAATAAAGGTTATGAAGTAAGGGAAATAGATCTGCCTGTCCTTGATTATGTTGTTCCCGCATACTACACAATTGCAACAGCAGAAGCCAGCGCAAATCTTGCAAGATATAACGGTGTAAGATACGGATACAGAAGCAGTAAGGGTGAGACCCCTTCCGAGCTCATGAAAAAACACGTGATGAAGGATTCGGTAATGAGGTTAAACTTAGAATACTGCTTGGAACCTATGTTTTAAGATCAGGGTTTCAGGACAGATATTATGTTAAAGCTCAGAAAATCAGAACAAAGATAATGAATGAGCTGGATGGGGTTTTTAAGACTTCATACTTGATTATGCTTCCTTCATTTCCTGTTCCTGCATTTAAACATGGTGACGAAAGTATGACACAGTACCAGCAGAAGGTTGCAGATAAATTTACAGCTACTGCAAACCTTGCAGGGATTCCTGCATTAAGTTTTCCTGCAGGTAATTATAACAGCCTTCCTGTCGGACTGCAGTTTTTTGCTCCCCGCTATGGTGAGAATATGCTGCTTGATGCTGCAGATATATTTAAAAATGAATTTCCTGTTATTAATCCACCGGATTTAAATACCCGGATGAAATAACCGGATAAATCGAATCAGTCTGAAATAATACAGATTGATATTTATATTAACATTTTTTGTTCTGCTTTTTAAACAGGATATA
>LQAH01000141.1_pt1 | contig 21334 bp, 26 predicted proteins | sample 1535791 | NCBI WGS metagenome assembly LQAH01 (sample SAMN04331585, study PRJNA305678) | bioreactor metagenome | isolation source: bioreactor_4 inoculated with Wadden Sea sediment 2nd replicate of a... | place: Germany:Bremen
TGGCAACAAAGGTGAAAACCACCTGCATATCGGCTTGAACGTCGAACCCTGTCCGCTTGATTGCCTGTTCTGCAGTCTGACTCACAGCGCCGGCATTTTTACCGAAAAGATCGATTTTCCCGAGCAGCAGATTATTGCCTGGGCCAAGGCTGGGGAAGAGCAAGGGGCTGATGGGCTGAACCTGATGACAACCGGAACCTTTCGCTTTTCGCGTCTGCTCGAACTGGGGAAAATCCTTGGTCAGGAGGTTTCAACACCGCTGATCGCCAATACGCGCGACATCAACCACAAGGAGGGAGAGGCTCTGCTTGAGGCGGGTTTTGTCGGTGCCTATCATGCCGTACGCCTGGGTGAAGGGCGGGACACTCCGCTGAATCGGGAAAAGCGCATCGAAACCATCGGCGTTTTACGGGATGTGGGATTGCGCTGGATGAATTGTATTGAGCCGGTCGGCCCGGAACACAGAGCCGAAGAAATTGTCGAGCTGATGCTGTTGGCGCGTGACTATGGGGCAACCTACAGCGGTGTGATGCGACGGATTAACTTTCCAGGTTCTCCGATGGCAAAATTTGGCATGATCAGCGAGCTGGAAATGGCCCGCCTGGTCGCTGTCAGCCGGCTGATCATGGGCAATGTTCCCAGAGCTCACTGCACTCATGAGCCTCATGCTGCGTCTTTGCTGGCCGGGGCCAATCTCTTTTTCCCGGAAGTCGGGTCGAGCCCGCGTGACGGACAGAGTGATACTGAAAAGGGGCGTGGGCGTGGCGTGGCTCACTGCCAGGAAATCCAGAAAGAAATGGACTGGAACCCGGATTTAGCGTCAAATTGCTATCGATAGCGAAGGGGGAAGTGATGTTTTCTGTTCGTAGTCCGATTCTGGCGCTGGTTGTTGTGAGCTGTCTGCTTTTGCCCGACAGCGGTCTGGCGGCTTCTGTCTCTGTCGGGACCTGGAAAACTGCGCAAACGATACAGCCGTTTTTTTACGCTGATTTTCTGCCTGACCAGTTGGACGTTCAGGTCCGTTCTTTCACCAACCCGGCCGATCAGAAAACAGCCCTGCTGGCCGGAAGCCTCGCCATGACCGGAACGACGCTGGCTCATGCCATTCATTCGGCCGCTCAGGGCCAACCCGTTGTAGTGGTGGCCTCACTGTGCAACAGATGCTCGGCTCTGGTCGTTGCTAAAGACAGTGATATCACGGCTGAAAAAGATCTCAAGGGGAAAAGGATCGGTTACGTCCCTGGAACCATGCACGAAATTCTGCTTCGGGAAACTCTGATCCGCAATGGTCTTTCGCCTGAAAAAGATGTGGCGCTGATCCGGGTCGATTTCTTTGATATGGGGACTGCCCTGGCGCGGGGGAGTATCGATGCCTTTCTCTCGGGCGAACCTTTTCCGACCCTGGCTCTGCAACATGGGTACGGGCGGATTTTGTCCTATCCCTACTATGACGACTCGGTCGGCACGATCAATGCGGGCATGATAGTTCATCGCGATCTTATTGAAAAAAATCCTGAGTTGATCGAGCAGCTGGTGCTGTCTCACGCAAGAGTGACAGAGGTCCTGTCCGCTGATCGGAGGTTATGGCTCGACAGGGCAATGGCGTTTGGTGTCCCCATGGAAACGTTGGAAAAGCTGCTGGAAACATGGAGCTGGCCTGGGATATGGATGACGCCTACGTGCGTCAGGCGAAGGTGCTGGGGGAGCGGATGGAGCAACTCGGCTTGATTCCCAGGCAGCCTGATTACGATCGGATGTTCGATTTGCGTTTTGTCCGGAAAGTTGCAGAGAAGCTCCGATGATTCGCTCTCCGCACCGCCTTGAATCGTCCCGACTGCTTCCTGGATTCTTCCGGCTCTGCTGGTTCTGATCTGGTTTGCCATTTGTGAAACCGGACTGGTTCCGGGCTATCTGATGCCGCATCCCCGGGATGTCCTGATGGCGATGTCGTCCTATCTGTTTGCCGAGCCGGGCAGCGGTCCCTATGCCGGACGTTCTTGAGTGATTTATATGCCAGCAGTCTGCGGGTCTTGATCGGCTTCAGCCTTGCTGTTGTCCTGGGTTTGCCGCTCGGAGTGCTGTCCGGTCGACTGGCCGGGGTTCATCGTGCTCTCGGAATGACCGTTAACGCGGTTCGGGCGGTGCCCGGAATCTGTTGGTTGCCGCTGGCTCTGGTGTGGTTCGGCATCGGAATCAAGGCGACGGTGTTTCTGGTGGCGACCGCAGCTTTCTTTCCCATTTACCTTAATGCCGAATCAGGTTCGCGGCAGGTCAGCCCGGTCCTGTTACAGGCCGGGGCCATGCTCGGTGTCGGTCGTCTGCGCGGTACCTTTGTTGTTCTTCTGCCTGCAGCCATGCCGAACATCGTCACCGGCTTGCGCCTGGGGCTGGGAATTTCCTGGGCCTATCTGGTTTTAGGTGAACTGACCGGTGTTTCTAACGGTCTCGGGGCTATTATCATGGATGCCCGTATGCTTGGCCGGATCGATATTGTGGTTGTCGGCATTATTCTGATTGCTTTGATCGGCCGCATGAGCGATTCAGGCCTGCATGCTTTGATGCGACTCTGCTTCAAGAGCGCCCGGAGGGTGGCATGACGTCTCATTTGAAGGTTATTCGCTGTCGTAAGCCTGATGCCGCAATTCTGCTCGAAATAAAAGCCCTGAACAAATCTTTCAATGTCGATATTGCCCCTGTGCCTGTTTTACAGGACGTGAATTTCAGTGTGCGTCGGGGTGAGATTGTCTGTATTCTCGGCCGCAGTGGTTGCGGCAAGACAACACTTTTAAAACTGCTGGCCGGGTTTTATCGGGCCGACAGTGGTTCTGTTACTCTGGCCGGGCATGAAGTTTCCGGGCCGGGTCCTGAACGATGTGTGATTTTTCAGGAAGATGCCCTGTTTCCCTGGCTGACCGTGCGGGATAACATCGGTTTCGGTATGACCGGGCGAAAGCTGAAGAAACAAGAGATGGCGCAGGAAGTGGACCGCTATATTGATCTGGTCGGTTTGAACGGTTACGGGGATTATCTGCCCCGGGAAATTTCGGGTGGGATGAAGCAGCGTGTCGCTCTGGCCAGAGTTTTGATCATGCAACCCGAGGTTCTGTTGCTTGATGAACCCTTTGCTGCACTGGATTCACAGACCCGCGAGGAGATGCAGGAACTGTTGCTCGCCCTTTGTCGTCAGTCGGCCCATACGGTGCTGTTCGTTACTCATGATGTCGAGGAGGCCGTTCTGATGGCGGATCGGGTGCTGTTGTTCGATAAGTCCTGTAACGGTCTCAGAAGTGATATCGATATCCCTCTGCCACGTCCTCGCTCGCGGCAGGACAAGGTTTTATCTCCCGCAGTCAGGAGATCGTCAGGATGTTGAAGGGCGGCAGCCGCGTTAACGGCTGACAGGCTTTTTAGAGCCTTATTTGAGCACACCACATTTTTTCAACCTGTTGCTCTCTTCTTTGACGATTTCCACGAAAGCCTGTTCGATCGAACTCATCGGCTTTTCATTCCGAAAATAGAGTGCCATGTCCCAATATAACGGGTAGGCCAGTGGCACATCGACAATCACCTTGTCCGAATTCAATAAAACGGCAAATGGATCAACGACAGCAATGCCGACACCTCTCTGAACCAGGCCGAAAACGGCATTCAGTGTCCGTGCTTCGGCGGCAATGTGTCTTTGCACTCCCTTCGACTGCATCATGTAGTCAACCCGGGTCCGCAGTGGGCTGCCCAATGACAGTTCCACGGTCGATATCCCTTTGAAATCGTTGATTTCGATGATTTTTTTTCTGGCCAGGGGGTGGTCCGAACGCATGATGCACCTGACCTCGCAGCGGCCCAGAGAAATGCGTCGGGCGTGATAGGCCCCGGCGTCAAGGGTGATGCCTATGCCGATGTCGCAACTGTGGTCGGCAACTGTTTTCAGCAGTGTCTCCAGGCCCACATCAATGATCTTGACGCCGACATAGGGATGCTTTTTTTTGAACTTCGCCACGATATCGAGAAGAAATGTATCGATATAGACCGGCTGTGCAGCGACGACAATCTGACCGAACTGCTTATGGGAAATGGCATTTGCTTCGTTGCTGATTTCACGCAGGGCGTTGAGAAAGCGTGGCACCGTCGAATGGAACGTGTGCGCTTCGGGGGTCGCGATCAACTGATTTCTTTTCCGCTCAAACAGTTTGAAGCCGACATCCTGCTCCAGCTGGCTCAACAATCTGCTGACCATCGGCTGGCTGGATTTCATCTCTGTTGCCGCCCTGGTGACAGAGCCGAACGTCATGAAGGCATGAAAAGCCTCGATCTGGCGAATCTTCATTGGCACTCCTTATCAATAGCCAGTATGTGAATAAGTTATGCTGAAAGCTTTATGTTGAATGAAAATGAATGATCTGGCAAGTTGTTTATCAGCGAACCCCGAGGCACTCTGCCAATTGTTACCCACATTTAAGGAGGACGTAGTCATGATCAGGATTTTAAGCACAATCATTCTTATGCTCTGTTTGACCTTCCCTTCAACGACACTTCTGGCGGCGGGATATCCGGATAAGCCGGTGACTCTTGTCGCTCCTTACGGTGCGGGGGCGCTTCCGACCTTGTCGCCCGGGCTTTGGCTGAAACGGCGCGCAGTTATCTCGGTGATCAGCCGATTATCGTTATCAACAAGCCCGGTAACGGGGGCATGACCGGCTCAAGATATGTTTCAAAAAGTGACCCTGATGGTTATACGCTGCTGCTGGCTCGTGTCGGTATGGCTCTTTATCCAGCGGTTCACGAGACCTCTCCCGTGGCTTGGGATGCCTATACCTTTCTCGGCCTGTTGGAAGCCACACCCATGATCATGTGTGTCAACGAAAAATCTCCCTATAAAAATGTCCAGGAGCTTGTTGATGCCATTAAAAGCAGCCCGGGGCGTATGACCTATGCTGCCTCCGGGGCCGCGGCTATTGATGGTTTTGCCGTTCAGACCCTGTTGTCCGATGCAGGGCTCGATCCTCTTTCGGCTGCGACCCTGATCCCTTACAAGGGGGGAGGCGCACTGGCAACGGCTCTGTTGGGCGGTCATGTGGATTTTCTGGCTGTTTCGGCCGGTTCCCTCATGCCTCACATCCAGGCGGGTAAAATGCGGCCGCTGATGGTTTATGCTCCTGAGCGCATGGGCAGTTTGCCGGATGTCCCGACAGCCAGGGAACTCGGATTCGCCCAGGCTGGACAGGTCACGGGCTGGAGTGCTCTATACGGTCCGAAGGGGCTGTCCGACGAGATCGTTGCCCAGTGGGACGCCGCTCTGGAAAAGGTCGCTAAAGACAAGACCTGGCTTCAGTTGGCCGATCGTCGTGGATCGATCTCTGCTGTCGGAACCGTTGACATGGCAACCTACGCCAAGGCCCAGTACGAGCTTTACAATTCGCTGGCTAAGAAATTCGGCTATCTGAAGTAATCCATTTTAAGCCTGAGGGATTCCTGGCGGATCACGGAGACATTCACTTATGAGAACCAGTGCAGATTTAAAACGTGGCAGCTTTATTGCCTTGATGTTTGCGGTCGTTCTTTTTGGCCTTATTCCGGAGTATGTGCCGCGCCTGTTTTTATCCCGGGTTTTGCCCCTCCTCCCGATATGTGGCCGCGAGTTGTCTCTGCCACGGGCATGGTTTTGGGAATCCTGGAAATACTCATCGCCCTGCTTGAGCGCAGGGCGATGAAGGGGGATTTCTTGCCGGCGGGTGACTGGTTTAAGCAGTATTCGGGACACGTGTGGCGTTTTGTTCTGGCTTGCAGTGCGTTTACCCTTTTCATTGTCCTGATTCCTCTGGTCGGTTTTTTACTGGCGTCGATTTTTGTCGGTGCCGCGAGTTTTGTTCTTGCCGGTGGCTGGCACTACAGGGGCTGGATGGTTGGTCTGTCAGCCGTTTTGCCGGTGGTCCTTTACTTCTTATTCAAGCATTTCATCAATACTCCATTTCCCAGAGGCAGCCTTCTGAAAGCCTTGGGAATTGGTTGAGAAAGCGAGAGTAATTCATGTGGCATGATGTTCTGCTGGCCTTGCAGGCGGTCGCGACTGTTAATAACTTTCTGGCTATGGGAGCCGGAATCTGGTCTGGAGTCATTATCGGGGCTATTCCCGGGATGACCGGGACGATGGCTGTTACTCTTGCGTTGCCATTCACCTTTTACATGGAGCCTGTGACCAGTCTGTTACTTCTGGTAGCGCTCTACAAAGGGAGTACATATGGCGGGTCGATTTCAGCGATCCTGATAAAAACTCCGGGAACAGCTTCAGCAGCCTGTACGATTTTGGACGGCTACCCGCTGGCCCAGCAGGGAAAAGCGGGTAAGGCGCTCAATATGGCGTTGGTCTCTTCCTGTATCGGTGACTTTATCTCTAATCTGTCGCTGATCTTTTTTGCCGCCCCTCTGGCCTTCCTGGCTCTGAAAGTGGGCCGCCCGAATACTTTATGTTGATGGCTTTTGCCTTGACCATGGTCGCGGGGATTTCAGGAGATTCCCTTCTTCTGGGAGCCATGTCGGCCTGTTTCGGTCTGTTGCTGGCAACTGTCGGTGAGGACATCTACGGATCTTACCGTTTCGCCATGACCGATAACTTGATGAACGGTCTTTCCGTCGCTCCTGTTTTGATCGGACTTTTGCCTTGCCGGAACTGTTGAAGCTGATCGTCTTTCGAGATACCAGCAAGGGGGAATTGATGGCGATGGGGGACAATAAGCTGACGCTCAAAGAAGTCCGCGGTTCTTTAAAGTCCATCTTCAGAGGGAGTTTCATCGGTTGTGTTCTTGGTTCCATGCCTGGAATCGGTCCCGCAGCCGCAGCCTTTTTCTCCTATGGTGAAGCGCGCCGAACCTCACCGAACGCTGATAATTTCGGCAAGGGAGAACTGGAAGGTATCGCTGCGTCGGAATCGGCAAATAACGGTTGCTGCGGATCGACAATGATTCCGCTGCTTGCCCTTGGTGTCCCGGGCGATGTCATCACCGGAGTTATGCTGGGCGCGTTCATGATTCAGGGATTGACGCCCGGACCGCTGTTGTTTCAAAACAACATCCACGAAGTTTACATGCTGTTGATCGGCATGATGTGTTCTTCTGTCTTTCTCTTCGGTGCAGGCAAGATGACCGCCAATTTTTTTGCTTATATCTCGCGGATTCCCCTGTCATTGCTGACGCCGACAGTTCTGCTGCTTTGTGTTTACGGCATCTATTCAATTTCCAGTGATCCCTTCGATGTTACGGTCCTTATTGTTATGGGCGTTGTCGGTTTTTTTATGATGCTGATGAATATTCCTGCCGCACCCTTTCTGATCGCCTTTATCCTTGGGCCGATGTTTGAAGATAATCTGCGCCGGGCGCTGGCTATTTCGCGTGGCAATCCGAATATCTTTTTCCAGTCGACGATCTCATGGATCTTTTTGTTCTGATCATCCTGTTTGTCGGGATTACAGCCCGGCGTGAGTGGCGTAGTTTTCGCGCCAAAAAATCAGCCAATGCTACAGGAAGCGATTTGCCCGGAGTCTCCTCATGATCGACCTGAATGGCACAAAGTCTCTACTCAGAGATCTTGTGAGTTTTGATACCACCAGCTGTTACAGCAATCGGGCCCTGATCGATTACATTGCCGAATACTTGTCCCGCCATGGTGTTGAGTCAACAATACTCCCCGACGAGACGGGTGAAAAGGCCAATCTCGTAGCCAGAATCGGGCCCGCTGATCGTCCCGGGGTGATTCTTTCCGGCCACACCGATGTCGTGCCGGCCAGGACCGAGGGCTGGTTAGCGGCTCCATTCGAGCTGTTTGAGCGGGATGGCAAGTTATACGGTCGTGGCACCTGCGATATGAAGGGTTTCCTCGCCTGTGTGCTGGCGGCCGTTCCACACATGGTTGCCGGGTCGCTCGAGAGACCTGTCTATCTCTGTTTCTCCTACGATGAAGAGGTCGGCTGTCTTGGCGTACCCGGACTTGCCGAATATTTTAAAACGCTTGAAGTGCGACCTCAGCTGGCGATTATCGGTGAGCCGTCAGACATGAAGTTTATCAATGGGCAGAAGGGAAAGATCGCGATGCGCTGCCACGTGCATGGGACAGCCGGTCATTCTTCTCTGGCGCCGAAGCATGTCAACGCTATTAAGTACAGTGCCCAGATCATTTCCATGATTGAGGAGATCGCCGAGGACTTTAAGCTGAACGGTCCCTTTGACGAAGACTATTCGGTCCCGCACTCAACCATGTTGACCACAATGATTCACAGTGGTGTCGCAACCAATATTACCCCGGAATCGAGTGCGTTCAATTTTGAAATTCGGTGTCTTCCGGATCAGGATGGACATGCTGTGATCGAAGGTTTAAAGCGGCGCGTTGATGCGGAACTGGTTCCGGCAATGAAGGCGATCAGCCCGAATGCCGGGATCGAATGGGAAGAAGTTTTTTCCTACCCTGCTATGGGTGATGCGTCAGGGACGGATGGTTTCCGTTTCGTCAGGGACCTGTTGCCCGATTGGGGAGGGAAGGTTTCCTATGGCTCTGAGGGGGGAGTGTTCGAGGTTGTTGGACAGATCCCGTCGTTGATTCTGGGACCGGGGTCAATTGCCCAGGCGCATAAGACCAACGAATATGTTGAGATCGAGCAACTGGTCAAATGTCTGCAGTTTATCGAACGTCTGCTCTGTCGACTTCGCTTGGAGGGCAATGCTGCAAGAGAGACTGGCCCCATGCAGATGGACAGCGCGTGAATTTAGGAGTCCGGCGAACGTCGTTGTGAACGGTTCAGAGGGGCAGATGAAGACCTGTTGTGGGAACCCGGGCAGGTCTTTGTTGCTCTGATAACCGTCCGGCATGAACCCTCAGCTGTCGGTTTCTCTCTTTCGGGCGAGCCGATAGATGCGCCGCTGAACCTGTTTATTCAGGTCTGTCGGCTTGACCCTTTTCCGTCCTCTGGCTGCTTTTCTCATGAACCCGTTTTGACGGAAATTTGTAAATTTCCCGTAGAACCAGTACGCCTGCCCCCCGGGCCGTATCGGTTTTTTTCCATTGTGGAATGACGATCTCAACCGGCTTGTCCATGTCGCCTGAAATATAGGTCGCGAGGGATCGGTTCATGCTGTCGAACAACAACCCTTCCGCTTCGGTTCCTTTGCCTGAAATAATCACCCTGGCCGGATTGAAGATGGAGATCAGATTGGCAATGCCGATACCGAGCATATGACCTGTTCTGGCATAGAGGTCGATCAGGGCCGTCTCCCCATTCTGGGCAGCGGCGATGATATCGTCAATGGTCAATCGGTCCGGGTTTCAGGTTGCCAGGCTCCTTGTCTCGCCAGTTCTTTGGCGTTGGCGATAATCGCATAGTCACCGACATAGGCTTCAAGACAACCACGTTTACCGCAACGGCACAGGGGCCGGATGGATCGATGGTTGTGTGTCCGAACTCTCCCGCAATACCTGTATGTCCCATGTAGACCTGGCCGTTGATCACAATCCCGGTCCCGAGTCCGTGCGCCAGGTTGACCACGATAAAGTTGTCGACTTCTTTTCCCGCTCCGAACCACTGCTCCGTCAGGGCCAGATTGTTGGAACTGTTGTCAATGTAGATGGGAATCTGCAGTTTCTTATGCAGGATCGATTTGAAATCGACATTTTTCCACTGGTAGTTGGGCAGGTAGCGGATCAACCCGGTGAGGGAGTCAACCAGTCCGTGGATAGCGACGCCGACTCCGGAAATTTTCTTTTTCGACAACTCCGTCGACCACATGCACTGCTGTACAGCCTGAGCTATTTTTTCAGCCAGGTTTTCCGGGGAGGTATCCTCCGTTTCGGTGTCGAAGGGAACGAAATGCTGGGCCAGAATATCCGCTTTGAGATTGATGATGACAACGCTGATGTTTTGAAAGGAGAGATGAACGCCCAGGGTGTAGGCGCCATCAGGATTGAGCTCGAGCAGAATAGGACGTCTGCCGCCGATTGAGTCACCTTCCTCTTTTTCAAGCAAAAGCTCATCTTCGATCAGTTGGGCTGTGATGTTGGTGACCGAAGCCCGACTCAGCCCTGTTTCGCGAGAGATGTCCGCCCGGGAAATCAGTTTGCGATCGCGGATCGTATTGAGAACCCGATACCTGTTGATGGCCCGCATCAGATTTTTATCAAGGGAAGGGATGGCATTAAGGGCCACGAGTTGAGTCCTTTTCTTGGTTTACTGAGTAAATTAAATCATTTTTTTTGTGCCGAAATAACTTTTTAAAAATGTCAGGCGGCATGCTAACACAGTCGCTCTGATCATGTAAATATATGCATAATAATCTCTATATAGCAAGAGATAATATATCGTTTAAGCTGCATATAGAGAAAATCCTATTGCTTTTCCCAGGGATGGAAACCACAGTTTTAAAGATTAATCTTGACTTTGTTTACTGAGTAAATTAAATAGGGAAGTGTATTTCTTGAAAAGAGGTGAATCGCATGCCCAGACAGCCCTTGCTTCATGAAGATCGCTTGTTCCCTGCCGACCCCGGTGTCCGGGATATCGCCCGTTCGCTCTATCGGCACGTCAAAGATCTGCCGATTGTCAGCCCTCACGGCCATACCGATCCGCGCTGGTACGCCGAAGATATCAACTTTTCCAACCCTTCCGAATTGTTTTTGATTCCCGATCATTATGTTTTTCGTATGCTCTACAGCCAGGGGGTCGCCCTGGAGGATCTTGGCGTTCCCAGGGTTGATGGTCAGGCCGTCGAAACTGATCCGCGTAAAATCTGGAGGCTGTTTGCCGGGCATTATCATCTGTTTCGCGGAACTCCGTCGCGTATCTGGCTCGAATCGGTGCTGGCGGGATTATTTGGCATTGACGAACGGATCTCGGTCGATAATGCCGATGAGATTTACAACCAGATTGAAGTCAGCCTGTCTAAACCGGAATTCTCGGTGCGTTCGCTTTATAAAAAATACAATATCGAGGTGATCTCAACCACAGACTCGCCTCTGGATGATCTGGCCTACCATCAGGCTATTCAGCAGGACCGTTGGGAGGGGCGAGTGGTCCCCTGTTTTCGCCCCGATCCCGTCGTGAATCCCGATTATCAGGGCTTTAGCGACAATGTGTTGCGGTTGGGAGAGCTGACCGGTACCGATAGTTCAACCTGGAGAGGTTACCTCAAAGCGTTGGCCCTGCGGCGGGAGTTCTTTGTCACCCTTGGGGCGACGGCGACCGATCATGGCCATCCGACTGCGGCGACCCGAGATCTGGGTGAAGCCGTCTGTGAGCGGCTGTTCGACAAAGCGCTCAAGGGGATCCTGAGTGCCGGTGAAGCTGAAGACTTTCGCGGCCAGATGTTGACCGAGATGGTGCGCATGAGTCTGGACGACGGCCTGGTGACTCAGCTCCATCCCGGTTCCTTCCGTAATCACAATGACTTTGTCTATCGGCGCTTCGGCCTGGACAAAGGGGCGGATATCCCGACAGCAACCGAATATGTTCAGGCCTTGCGGCCGTTGTTGCAACGTTTCGGCAATGAGACCAGGGCGACAGTCATTCTCTTTACCCTGGATGAAACGACTTTGGGGCGCGAACTGGCTCCTTTGGTCGGGCACTACCCGCTGCTGAAGCTTGGCCCTGCCTGGTGGTTTTTCGACAGTCCGGTCGGGATGCGAAATTACCGTCGTGCGGTGACCGAGACGGCAGGGTTCTATAATACCGTCGGTTTTAACGACGACACCCGAGCCTTCCTGACGATCCCGGCTCGTCATGACATGGCCCGACGGATCGATTGCTCTTTTTGGCCGAACTGGTTGCTGAGCACCAACTGGAAGAGGCGGAAGCTCATGAACTGGCACAAGACTTGACCTACAACTTGGTCAAGAAAGCATATAACCTTTGATCTGTTAATCCTAAAAAGCCAATAATGGCGTCACCACCTTTGAAAAGGAGCGTTGAGATGTTCAAAAAGTGTGCGGGAATGATTACGGTAGCTTTGCTTTGTCTGTTTGTGGCTTCTCCCGGTTTTGCCAAGAACGTCAAGTTGAGGAGTGCGGATACCCATGCCAAAGATTATCCGACTGTGCAGGCTGTTGAGCATATGGGCAAACTGCTCAACGAGTGGACCGACGGTCGTATCACAATCAAGATCTATCCGGGCCGTCAGTTGGGTGAAGAAAAGGCAACCATCGAACAGACCATTGCCGGTGCCCTGGATCTCAACCGCGTCAATTTAGCTCCGCTGAATGCTTTTATCCCTGAAACGGCGATTCCGGCGCTGCCCTATATCTTCCGCTCGACTGAGCATATGTACAACGTTATGGATGGGCCCATCGGTCGTGAAATTCTGGACGCCATGATCCCCCATGGTCTCGTTGGTCTGGCTTTTTACGATTCCGGAGCGCGTTCTTTTTACAATTCAAAACGTCCGATCCTGTCACCCGCCGACATGAAGGGGATGAAAATCCGCGTTCAGAACTCCGACCTGTTTGTCGCAACCATGGAAGCATTGGGAGCCAACGCAACACCGATGGAATTCGGTCAGGTCTATGAAGCGCTCAAAACCGGTGTTATCGATGGTGCCGAGAATAACTGGCCGTCCTACGAATCAACCCGTCACTTTGAAGTTGCCAAGTATTACTCACTCGATCAACATTCCATGTCGCCGGAAGCTCTGGTCATGTCGAAGAAAAGTTGGGACAAGTTAAGTGCCGATGATCAGAAACTGGTACGCAAGGCGGCTCAGGAGTCTGTTGCCGTGATGCGTGATCTATGGAACAAGAGGGTTGCCAAATCACAGAAAATTGTTATGGCTGCCGGTAATGAAGTCGTTGAAAAGGTCGACAAGCAACCCTTCATCGACGCGATGGGGCCTGTCTACGAGCGCTTCGCCAATACACCGAAGCTGAAGGATCTGGTCAAGCGGATTCAAGCTGTTCAATAAATTCAGGTTTAAAGCCGACACCGGGCGGGATTCTGCCCGGTGTCGCTTCTGGGGACGTTTATGCTGCAGCACCTGTCGACATTTAATCGTATCATTTCACGCCTCTGCCTCTGGTGCAGCGGTTTCGGCCTGTTTTTGATGACGGTCATCATCGGCTGGCAGGTCTTTGCGCGTTACATCCTGAACGACACGCCCCACTGGTCGGAAAAATTCTGCCTGCTGTTGATGCTCTACTTCATTCTTTTTGCCGCTGCTGCAGGCGTTCGCGAAGGAACCCATATCGGACTGGTCTTCGTCAAGGACAGTTTGCCGGCCATGCCGCGACGGGTTGTCGTTATTGTCGACCATCTCATTGTCGCCGCTTTCGGACTGGGAATGGTCTGGTTCGGTTACGATATGGTGATCTCAACCTGGACCCATACCATCCCGACCTGGGATTCCGACCGGTATCAGTTATCTGCCGTTTCCTCTGGCGGGTTTGCTTTTCATTCTCTTTTCCTTCGAACATATCATTGCCACGATGATGAACAGGGCGGAGCTGTAATATGGAATTGATCGTTCTTTTCGGCTCGTTTGCCTTACTGATGCTCTTGGGGGTGCCTATTGCCGTCACCCTGGGAGCTTCGGCGATGGCGACCGTTCTTTACATGGATATTCCGCCGATGATCGTATTTCAGCGTATGGCTTCCGGTATGAACGTCTTCTCGCTGATGGCGATCCCCTTTTCATCTACGCGGGTGAGCTGATGCAGCATGGCGGCATCTCCGAACGCCTGGTCCGCCTGGCCAACGCCATGATTGGTCATGTCCGCGGCGGACTGGGGCTGGTCAATGTTCTCTCTTCCATGTTGTTCGGCGGCATCTCCGGCTCGGCTGTGGCTGACGTTTCGGCCCTTGGTTCAACCCTGATCCCGATGATGAAAGAGAAGGGCTATGATCCCGATTATGCTGTCAATGTCACCGTGACATCAGCTACGATCGGTCTGATCGTGCCGCCGAGCCACAACATGATCATCTATTCCATCGCCGCCGGCGGGACCGTTTCGGTTTCTGCCCTGTTTATGGCTGGAGTTATCCCCGGCATTCTGACCGGACTGGCCCTGATGGTGGCAACCTATCTGGTGGCCATCAAGCGTGGTTATCCTCGTGAAATATTTCCCGGCTGGAAACTGCTGGTGCTGTTGTTTGCCAATGCCTGCCGGGATTGATGACTGCGATTATTATCGTCGGTGGAGTTCTCTCCGGTGTTTTTACTGCCACCGAATCGGCTGCCATAGCGGTTATTTATGCCCTCCTGGTAACCGGCTTCTTTTATCGTTCCATGAAGCGTGATAACTTTATCGTTGCGACCCTAAGCGCGGTTAAACGACAGCATGGTGCTGTTGATTATTGGCAGTGCAGCGTCCTTTGCCTGGCTTCTCGCTCTGAACGAAGTGCCGGACAAGCTTTTTCTGCTGCTACAGTCGATTTCGGATAATCCACTGATGATCATGCTGATGGTGAACGTGATTCTGCTGTTTCTGGGAACCTTCATGGACATGTCGCCGTTGATTATCATCTGCACCCCGATCTTTTTACCGGTCATGACCCAGCTTGGCATGGACCCGATCCAGTTCGGTATCGTGTTGATGATCAATCTGGGGATCGGGCTGGTGACTCCACCGGTCGGCTCGGTTCTGTTTGTCGGTTGCGCTGTCGGCAAGGTCAAAATGGAAGATACGGTGCGGACAATCTGGCCGTTTTATCTGGTCATGGTCGTTACCCTGATGCTGGTGACCTATATTCCGATGATCAGCATGCTGATCCCGAACCTGTTGATGGCTGATAAAAACACCGGCTCGACAGTTTCAGATGGACAGCTTACCGACAGACTGTCAGGATGGCAGGAGCTGGTCGACGGCTGGTGAAGGTGTCCCACCTGCGTTGTTAAGTCGTTTTTTGTATTTCGGTCTGCCGCTGTGGTAAACCCGTTTCTATCGTGGTGAAAATTTAAGATGAAGGTTGACGTAGAAGAAGGATCCGGTATGACGTTATCGATGCTTGAAGCATGCGCTGGTATGGGCCGAATGATCCGGTATCGCTCCAATACATCCGTCAAGCGGGAGCGACGGGAATTTACACGTCGTTGCATCAGATTCCTTATGGTGATGTCTGGCCGCGTGATGCCATTCGCGAGCGTAAGCGGATGGTAGAGGACGCTGGTTTGAACTGGATCGCGGTCGAGTCGCTACCGGTCCACGAAGATATCAAAACCCGAACCGGCGATTATCTGCGTTATATTGAGAATTACCGGCAGACGCTTGAAAATCTCGGTGCCGAAGGGATGGACCTGGTTATTTACAACTTCATGCCTGTCCTCGATTGGGTTCGTACCGATATGGCTTACAGGTTGGATGATGGCTCAGAGTGTCTTTACTTTGACCCGGTTCAGTTTGCTGCCTTTGAAATCTATCTGCTCAAGCGTGAAGGAGCTGAAAAGGATTATTCTGAAGAACAGTTGAGCGCTGCCGAAGACTTTTTTAACAGCCTGAATGACGAGGAGCGCAAGCAGTTTGAGCTGACCTTGATCGATGTTTTCCCCGGCTGCAAGATGGGCCTGTCGATCGATGACGTTCGCACCATGCTGGCGGCTTATAAGGAGATCGACCGTCAACAGTTGAAAGAGCATTTCCGGCTGTTTTTAGAGGCCGTGATTCCCACTGCTGAAGCAGCCGGGATCCGGATGGCCGTGCATCCCGATGATCCTCCCTACGCAATCATGGGATTGCCGCGCATTGTCTCCTGTGAAAAAGATCTGGATGATCTGCTCAACATGGTTGATAGCCCGTCCAACGGTCTCTGCTTTTGTACCGGATCGTTCAGTCCCAGAGCGGATAATGATCTGCCGTACATGATTAAACGGTTTGGTTCTCGTATTCACTGCGCTCACCTGCGCAGTACCCAGCGGAATGACGACGGCAGCTTCTATGAAGCTGCTCATCTGGAAGGTTCGATCGATATGTATGCCATAGTCAGGGCGTTACTGGAAGAAATGCACCAGCGGCGCAGCGCCGGACGGAGGGACTGGCGTCTGCCGTTCCGACCGGATCATGGTCATACCATGCTTGATGACCTTGAAAAGCCAACCCCTGACAATCCCGGTTACTCTGCCATCGGCCGCCTGCGTGGGCTGGCTGAAATTCGTGGTTTGCAGCTGGGAGTGAGTCGAACCCTCAAGCTGTAGCGCTCTTTTAACCGCCTCTTTCTCCGCCGCAGAAGGGGCGGTTTTTATTCGACCCGGTCCTTCTGCCCTGAGGAACGTTATGACAACTGCGCCTCTCCGTTTTGCCATCATCGGTCCCGGTTCGATTGCCCATCTTCACTGTCGCGCTATCAGGCAGGCTGAGGGTGCTGATATTGTCGCTGTCTATGGTCGCGATCGGCAGAAAACGAGCGCCTTCGCTGCTCGCCACGCTCTTGATCCCAGTAGCGACCTTGATGATCTTCTGGCCCGAAAAGATATTGACGCTGTCTGTATTGCAACGGCCTCCGGAACGCATCTTGAAATTGGTCAGAAAGCAGCTGCAGCGGGAAAGCATGTTCTCTGCGAAAAACCGCTTGAGGTAACGACTGCAAGAGCCCGACAGTTAATAGATGCCTGCTCGGACCATCAGGTGAAACTTGGAGTTTTTTTTCAGGCACGCTTCGACCACAGTACCCGGATGGCTAAAAAAGCGATCGATTCAGGTCGGCTGGGGCGACTGCTGATGGTCAGTTGCCAGATGCGCTGGTTTCGCAGTCAGGACTATTACGATGCGGCTGAGTGGCGCGGGACCTGGGGGCTGGATGGCGGCGGCAGTCTGATGAATCAGGGTATTCATACGGTTGATCTCCTCCTTTATCTGGCGGGGGAGGTGGATCGTGTCAGTGCCTTTCAGGGACCTGTGACGCATCAGAACATCGAGGTGGAAGATAATTTGTCGGCGGTCGTGCGCTTTAAAAACGGTGCTGTCGGAACGATAGAGGCGTCCACCTCCTGTGCTCCCGGTTTTCCCCGGCGAGTGATGCTGTCAGGGGATAAGGGCACCATTGAGATTGAGGGGGACCGGATCACGCGCTGGGATTTTGTGCGCAGAGAGGATGACGATGAAGCTATCCTTGCGGCCAGCGGAAACACCGAGCAAGGTGTTGGAGGTGCTGCCGACCCGACAGCCATTGCCGATGTCGGGCATCGACTGACGGTTGAAGATTTTATTGCCAGTATCAGGCAGGAGAGGGAGCCGTTGGTCAATGGAGCCGAAGGGCGCAGAGCTGTGGATCTGGTTTGCGCTGTCTACCGGTCGATGCATAGCGGGAAGATCGAGACGGTCTGAGTTGTTTGACGCGTCATTGTTTTTCTTCTAAAGGCCCGTATATTTTTTGTTCGGGCTTTTGACATTAAATATCAGCTTTTTGAACCAGCTTTTCCAGATAGCGTGACTTGACCTGCTTGGTTGCCATCAGTTGTTTTATCGGGGGCAGGCGCAGGATCGCACCAAACAGTGCCGCGAGGGCGCGATGGTTGAACTGGGCCTGATTATCAAAAATCAGATTCTGCAGCTTTCCTCGTTCGACTGCCATGACGACAGCTCGATGAACGCTGTTAAGCGGTGTCAGAATCCGTGCCGGCCGGGATTTGAGCGTGATTACATCATCAGGACAGCCACGGAGACAGAGCCCGCACCCAAGACAGCGATCTTCAATCAGAGTGGCATGCTTGCGCTTCGGTTTATGTGGATCGTTGGCAGATGAAAGGGCCAGTGCTTCAACCGGGCAGATGGTGACACATCGACCACATCCTGTGCATCCCGATTGATCTATCTCCGGGATGAAGTTGGTCGTGTGAACGGGGTTGAGGATTGCAAATTTGCGGGCTGCTATCATTGCCTCGCAGCAACAACCGCAACAGTTACAGATAAAGTTGACGCCTTCCCTGACATTTTCGCCAAATTGAACCAGATTCTGATCGTAGGCCTGTTGCAACAGGTCCAGCCCTTCACTGACATCGACCTGACGGGCGTGGCCATGCTTAATCAACGATGCTGCAGAGGTGTTGAAGGTCATGCAGATCTCCATGGCGGCATCACAGGCCTTGTCGACATGGTACATCTTGTGGCGGCAATAGCAGGTGCCCACCCCGATGTGGTCGGCCGTTTTTATCACCTCACTGGCTCGCTCATAGTCCAGAACATGAAGTGCATTTTCATTGCTCAGGACGGGCTCGTTCACAAAGGTACGTCCCAGTTGGGTTTCGCCTTGAGTAAAGAGTTCACGGATGAAATCCTCTTCGACATTCATGTACTGGTAAAAAAGTTCGCTCAAGGCCTTCTGATCAAGGTCTCCGCGTGTGCGCATCAGGGAAAACTCGAAAAATCCGGCCATCGGCGGCGGCAGCACGTAGATTGTTTTGCCATTTTGATCAATATCAACCAGAATTGCCCGCCCGGCGAGTTCTTCAAGAATTCTTTGCGTCTCTCCAAGGTTGAGTTTCCAGATCCGGCCAGCTTGTTCAATAGTAAAGGGCTTTATCGGTAGTTGGGCAACCAACTCGGCTTCTTTCTGACTGAAGAGCAGGGCCAGAATTTTATATAGCAGCTGAGACGGGGGAGCCCCTTGAGGAAAACGGTTAAGCCTGTCGACCAGTTGAGAATAGCCGGACTTGATGGTGTGATGTGCCATAGTTCTACCTCGCTGCAAACTGTATCCGGAGGACGATATCAACCAAAATATTTTACGAGGTTTGATCGGAAAATCAAATGGGGGGGAAAGGTGGAGGCTGGCGGTTGAGAAGTACCGGCGCGGCGCTTGTTTTTTATGACGGATAAATGTAGACTCCTTTTTATTTATTACTAAAGGAGTGGTATTTTATGGAAGCGACGGAAAAAGTTTTGCAAGTCATGCGTGAAACGGGTGAACCTCTCAACGCGGGAAAAATTACCGAGATCTCCGGTCTTGAGCGCAAAGAGGTTGACAAGGCAATGAAAACATTGAAAAAAGAAGAAAAAATTATTTCGCCAAAGCGCTGTTACTGGGCGCCGGCTGAATAAGATCTCAACCAGTTCACCAGGCTGCCCGTGACCGGGCCGGTCATGAACATAAACAGTCCCGTATCCGGATTACGGGACTGTTTGTTTTGATCGTTAAAACCTTACCAGGGCAGCTTTTCTCCATTCGCATGCCAGAAAGATCCCGTGTTTTCAAGGTTCAGTTCTTCAATTCGGGCAGCCAGTCCTGCGGCTGACTCTTCAGGCGTGATCAACCCGCCAAACTTAACCATACGGGTTTTGACATAACCTGGATGGAGTTGAGCGATGGCAATCCCGCGTGGTTTCAGATCGACTGCCAGAGACTTTCCCAAGGCGTTAAAAGCCGCTTTGGACGCCCGGTAGCCGTAGCGACCACCCGAGTCGTTATCAGCGATAGAGCCCATGCGGCTGGTGATGTTAGCGATCTTGCTTCCTTTTCTGAGGTTTGGCAGCAGGGTTTCACAGATTCTCAGCGGTGCGTAGGCGTTGACCTCCATCTGTACGCGCAGGGAATCATAGTTGATTGATCCCAGGACTTCATCCTGAAGCAGGCCTGCGTTATTGATCAGCAGATCGACCGTCTGCCCGCTCAGTTTGACCGCTAACATTTCCACGCACGCAGGGTTGGTGACATCAATACCCGCTATGATGGTTGATGCAAGATTGTTCAGTTCGGTGGAGTCCTCGCGGCAAACACCGGTGACCTTCCAACCTGCAGTTTGATAGTGTCTGGCCAACTCAAGGCCGATGCCGCGATTGGCTCCAGTGATGACGACATGCTTCATAGGGGCTCCTTTTTATTGAGAGAATTCTTTGAGTATAGGCTTGAGCCGGGCAGCGTTGCAACTGCGGAAATGGGTTGAAAAACTTTTTGGCCACAGATGAATACGGATGAGGGCGGATACAACCTTAAAAGTCTAAAGATCTATTTAAGCAGGGATGAATTTTAATTGAATGACCCCGTGTCTCTGTGTCTCCTCGGCAAAAATTTTTCCTATCCGGCACAAACCGTCAGAACGGCATCGGTCAGTTGTTTCACTTGCTCCTGCTCAATAATAAAGGGCGGCATCAGGTAGACAGCTTACCAAAGGGCGCACCCAGACACCGGCGTCGACAACTGCTGCTGCACCTGGGCATGTTGACCGGTTTTTCAGTTCCACCACGCCGATGGCTCCCAGAACACGAACATCGGCAACGCTTGACAGCTCGCGGCATCGGGACAGTCCATTCTCCAACCATTCTTCAATCTGTTTGACCTTCCCTTGCCAATCCTGATCGCAGAGCAGATCAAGGCTGGCGACTGCAACGGCACAAGCCAGAGGGTTACCCATGAAGGTCGGTCCATGCATAAACAGGCCTGGGTTACCCGCCGAGATTCCATCGGCCACCCTGTCTGTCGTCATGGTGGCGGCCAAAGTCATGGTGCCGCCGGTCAGAGCTTTGCCGACGCAGAGGATATCGGGAACTACGTCGGCATGTTCAAGGGCGAACATCTTACCCGTGCGACCGAAACCGGTGGCGATTTCATCGAATATCAACAGGGCGTTGTGCTGATCGCACAGTTGACGCAGACGCTTCAGGTAATGGGGGAATAGAAGCGCATACCGCCGGCTCCCTGAACTATCGGTTCGATAATGACAGCGGCAATTTCGTCGCTGTGCTGCTCCAGTTTGTTCTGCAGATCGGCGATGTACTGTTCGTCCCAGGGCTGATGGAAGCCGCACTGCGGGGCTTCGGCGAAAATCTGCTCTGTCAACATGCCGCTGAACAGGCCGTGCATGCCGTTTACCGGATCGCAGACCGACATGGCTCCAAAGGTGTCTCCGTGGTAGCCGTTGCGAACGGTGAGCAGGCGATGTTTATTCGCTTTGCCGAGCGCCTGCTGGTACTGCAGGGCCATCTTGATGGAAACTTCAACCGAGACCGAGCCTGAGTCGCAGATGAAGATCTTCCGGATTTTATCCGGAGTCAGTCTGATCAGACGCTTACCCAGCTCAATAGCGGGTTCATGGGTCAGGCCGCCGAACATGACGTGACTCATCGATTCCAGCTGGCGGTTCATGGCTGAGTTCAGGACCGGATGGTTGTAGCCGTGAACCGCCGCCCACCAGGAGGACATGCCGTCGATCAGCTTGCGCCCGTCTTCCAGTTCGATCATCACCCCGCTGGCCCTTTTGACCGGGTAGACCGGTAGCGGCTCGTGCATGGAGGTGTAGGGATGCCAGAGGTGGGTGCGGTCGAAGTTGAGGTCGATGTTATTCATAACTGTTATTTCCTGCTATTGGATAGATTCAAGGTCGCGGGGTTGCGTCCCCGCACGTCGCCCTACTCTTTTGTCATGCCACAAAAGAGTAGCAGAAAAGGC
>LQAH01000142.1_pt1 | contig 21293 bp, 26 predicted proteins | sample 1535791 | NCBI WGS metagenome assembly LQAH01 (sample SAMN04331585, study PRJNA305678) | bioreactor metagenome | isolation source: bioreactor_4 inoculated with Wadden Sea sediment 2nd replicate of a... | place: Germany:Bremen
TGCCGAAGGCGAGACTCGAACTCGCACGACCGATTGGTCACCACCCCCTCAAGATGGCGTGTCTACCAGTTCCACCACTTCGGCAAAGACCCATACATACTTTCAGGCTGTTTTTCTGTGCGACGGTATAACATTTGACGAACTGACCGTCAAGGATAATAGCTGAGAATCATTGCATAATTTTCAGATAACAACAGGAAAATCAGCTCTTGGCATGCTCGGGATCAAAAAGACAAAAAAAGGTTTTTACAAGTTCATAATCAACCTGTAAAAACCCTTAAATTCTGGTGCCGAAGGCGAGACTCGAACTCGCACGACCAATTGGTCACCACCCCCTCAAGATGGCGTGTCTACCAGTTCCACCACTTCGGCAAAGGCTTGTGCTTTATACTGAATCGACTCCCGGGATGTCAATAATAAATTTAACGATTTATTTATTTTTGATCCGGGGTTGCCGGTGCTGTCGGTTGCGCCGGTGCTGTAACTGAACTCGGCATGACTGTCTGCGAACTTGGTGAACCGTAAAAGTACGCCAACGACAGGCTTGTGAGCATAAAAATAATAGCTGCTGCAGCTGTTACCTTGCTCATAAAGTTACCGCCGGTTGAACCAAACATTGCCTGGCTGCCACCCGCGCCAAATGATGCTCCCGCCTGGGCTCCTTTGCCCATTTGCAACAGGACAATTACAATCAGAGCGATTGAAACAATGATATGCAGTCCGATCAATACTGAGGTCATGCACTTTTCTCCTTTAAGGTTACGTTTGAACCGCAGAAAACTAGCATAGACAGAGACGCATGGGAAGTAAAAATTTCATGCGCTTAAAGATCGCATCCCCTCTCACATGAACAGATGATATTGAATGGTAAAGTTGGTATATTTTTCACAACGATATGAGAAGCTGTCGATTTTATTGAATGGACTCTGAAAGGGTTGTCAATGGCCGCCATTCCTAAACACCACGACCGAGATTATTTTTTAAAACTTTTTAACGGCATAGCAGACGCTGTTTTCATTTCTGAACGCCTGAATGACGGATCTCCAGGTCATTATATCGAGGTCAATGATGTTGCCTGCGAACTGCTGGGCTATACCAGAAACGAGCTATTACAGTTTTCACCCTTCTCAGTCAAACGGGTCGCTCTGGAAGAAAAGGAGACCTTCACTTCCATCATAGAAACGATCGAAGAAACAGGTAAGACTCTTTTTAGAACGGATCTTCTTCACAAAGAGGGTTACTGGATACCGGTTGAAATCGGCAGCCAACTCTTTGAACTCGATGGTAAAGAAGTTTTCTTTTCAGTTGCACGCGATGTCACCCTCAGGGAAAGATACGAATCATCAATCAAGACGCTGGTTCGGAGCACTGTTGGCCTGACCGGTCAAGCCTGTCTGGAGGAGATCGTACTTAATCTGTGTGACTGGCTCGACGTTAACGGCGCCGTTATCGGTGTGCTGCACGACGGCCACCTAGAGGTTAAGTCCTGTTTTACGAAGGTCAGCACCGTAAAGCTTATGTCCTGCCGATTGCGAACACTCCTTTTACCGAGATACTTCGGGGGAACTTCAAAATCATTACGGAAGGGGCAGGGGCCGCGTTTCCCGCAGCCGATTTTTTGCACCTGAGCCAATCGTCCAGCTTCATTGGCTGTCCGATGCTTGGCCACCAGGGTCAGGTTCTTGGTGTCATTTACGCGTATTCGAAACAACCGATGCAAATAATTCCTCATGTCGAAGAACTTCTGTCGGTTATTGCCGCACGGGCTGCAGCAGAATGCGAACGGATGCACTATGTCCGTGAACTGTCTCACAGTGAGGAGATGCTGAGAACCCTGTTCAACTCAACCGCTGAAGCAATTGTCGGCATAGACCTGAATGGACAGGTCGTTTTTGCAACCCTTCAGCAGTGAGGATTCTCGGCTATGACCATGAAAATGATCTGATTAATTACAGCTTCTGGCGCCTCGTCAGTTCAACATCAAGTCAAGACAAGGCGGTTGGCCAGGGAGATTGCCCCTTCATCTGCGCCATCGCCCGCGAGGGAAAAATCAGCAGTGAAGACGGATTCTTTGCACACCGCAGCGGCCACCAGATCCCGGTAGAGTATTGGGGACATCAGATGTGTCGCGACAATCAACTGGTTGGCGCCGTTATCACCTTTATCGATATCAGCCGACGAAAAACCCTGGAAAAGCAGTTGCAACACTCACAGAGAATGGAGGCTATAGGAACATTAACCGGCGGAATCGCTCACGACTTCAACAATATTCTAACGGTAATCTCCGGCTATGTCGGCCTATTAACGTCCCAGATAAGCGATAACCCCAAGCTGATTTCAAAAATTATGAAAATTGGTGAAGCAGCTGAACGAGGATCGAAACTGACTCATGGATTGCTCGCCTACAGTCGTAAGAAATCGGAACCCTCGACACCGGTTGATTTGAACCAACTGGTTTTAATGTTCAAGAGCTTTTTGGTCGCGTCATAGGCGAAGGGGTGGACAAACACCTGACTCTCAGCGCAGACAGATTAATTGTCATGGCTGATCCGCCTCAGCTTGAACAGGTTCTTGTCAACCTGGCAACCAATGCCCGTGATGCGATGAGCGGGACCGGAGTGCTGACAATAAAAACCGAAACAACTGAAATAGATAGAGACTTTTGTCAAATGTATGGCTACGGAGCCCCAGGATCATATGCTTTAATTACAGTTGAGGACACGGGAGTCGGCATCCCGAAGGAGATCCAGCAAAAAATCTTCGACCCGTTTTTTACGACAAAAGATACAGGCAAGGGTACAGGTCTGGGCCTGGCTATGGCATGGGGAATTGTTAAGCAGCATAAAGGCTATATCCTCGTCGACAGCACTCCCGGGGAAGGTTCTCGATTCAAGATTTACCTTCCGCAGACAGACCAACCTCTACCGGTTCAAAAAGAACCTTCAGGGGATAAGCTTCCCGGCGGGGATGAAAACATTCTACTGGTGGAAGACGATCCTCTGGTCAGGGAATCGGCTTACAGCATACTTTCTGCAGTCGGCTACCAGGTCACAACAAGCGACTGTGCCGAATCAGCTCTTAGAGTATTAAAACAAAAACAATCAGATAATCACTTCGCACTGATTCTGTCCGATGTTGTCATGCCCGGCATGAAAGGAGCTGAATTTTATCAAGAGATCAGGAAAGTAACGGCAATACCGGTTATTTTCATGAGTGGTTACACCTTTGACTCTTTGAGGGATCAGGGCCTGGTTCGTGAAGAAATCCTGTTGCTGAACAAACCGATTCAACCACGGGAACTTTTAATTGAAATACGCAAGATAGTGGATAAAATTCAACAGCCAGAGCATTGAATATTCTACATAAAAACCGGTCTCATTATATAAGAGTCTGATTCTACTGAATAATATTATTGGCATAATTCATGATAATCGTATATTCAGCAGACACACTTTCTATTTGAAACGGGTGATTTATGGTGTTGGTACTCATCACAATTCTGGGACTATTAATCTGGCAGATTACAGTTGAACTGAATACAGAGAACGGGAATGAGCAGCTTTCTAATTTGTCCTGTCCTTCGTGTAGAAAACAAGTGGACCACGCATGGTCGAGCTGCCCTTACTGCCGCATCGCACTAAAAGCCACATGTCCGCACTGTCACAAAAAAAGCGCTCTGACCAGCCGTTTTGTCCATATTGCGGACAGGGGAAGATGTCATGAGAACGATAAACAGAAAAAAAATCTGTTGATCGGCCTCGCTCTCCTCGCTTTGGTTGGACTGTACAACTACTGGTCGTATAACAGTGGCCGCTGCACCATGGCGATGTTTATTGATCTGGGGCCCATTGCCTTGATACTCATCCTCTGCATCTTGGTCGCGCTGGGTTCTCTGCTGTTCATAAGGCACAAGAAATTATCGTTTTTAAAGGTTGGCACCTGCAGCTGTGGTGAAAAACTTGAAGATTCCGACTGGAGTTACTGCCCTGAATGCGGAAAGGGCAGACAGGGCGAAAACTGAAAAGACAATAAAGTCAGGGAAGATAAGGGTGCAGCAGTGGCAATGTCTTCATTTCTTTTATCTGCTCACTGAGCTGAACCACTCTGTCCTGCTCATCTCCATCAACGAAAGGGAGAACACCGAGCAGTTCATCAATGGTCATCACCGCCAAGGTGTGTGGCAGCTTTTCTTGAGCGAGAGATTTATCCTCTGGCATTTTGTTGATCATATAACCTGCGATATTCAGGTTCATCAACCTGGCCGTCAACAGCGACATGTAGGTATGGTTTACAGAACTCTTTTCAGGGCTGTTAACAACAACAACTGGCAGGCCAACCATGGCGGCCAGATCGGCCATGAGCATTCCGCCGACAAGAGGGACCATCAGTCCGCCGCTGGCGTCAACCAGGGTAAAGTCATTTTCTGAGATCGTCCACTTTATTTGCTGAACCAGACTGTTGAAATCAATCTTCACTCCCGCATGGGTCGCAGCGGGAGAAGGGTCCAGGTCAACGTCCATGCGATACGGACTGATCGACTCGTCAGTTTGATCCGATCTGGCCGCCCACTTAAGCAGTGACGCCGCGGAACCCGTTTTGCACAACCCGTTTCCGCCGGAGTAAATACTGCTGTCTTCAGGTCGCGATCGGAGCAGTATCGGGCCAATGCAGCCGTGATCATAGTTGAGCCCTGAAAATAACCTGTTCCAGTAATGAAAAGTCCCTCAGGTTTTGTAGGCTTTGGCATTAATATTTACCTCTGCGTCTTCAAGAAGTTGGAGATCCATATCAAAGTTACGACCAGAAGTGGTCAGATAGTTGCCAACCATCATCCCGTTAGCACCAGCCATGAAAATGCAAGACTGAAAATCACGCAGATTTTTCTCGCGGCCACCGCAGATAGTAATCGTTTTTCAGGAAGTAGGTAGCGAAATAAACAGATGACTCGCAGGCAATCAAGCGGCGTCAAAAGATTTTGACCTTCAAGCGGCGTTCCGGGAATGGGATTGAGAAAATTGATTGGCACTGAATCAACATTCAGGTCACGCAATGTCAAGCCGAGTTCCATTCTTTGCTCAAGCGATTCTCCAAGCCCAAAAATGCCCCCGCTGCACACGCGCAATCCAGCCTCTTTGGCATTACGCACAGTGGCAATATCTTCCTCGTAGGAATGTGTCGTACATATATTGGGATAAAATGAACGCGCAGTTTCGAGATTATGATGATAGGTCACACATCCCGCAGCAACCAGTCTCTTGGCAGTTTCGAGGTCAATGGCTCCAATTGATACAGATGGAGACAGCTGTGTCCGCGCACTGATCATGCGCAAGGCTGTTTCTATCTGCTCAAATTCTTCACCAGGCTCAATTCGAGCACCACTGGTGACGATACTGTAACAGGCGTGCCCGTTTCGATCGGCAGACAGCGCCGCTTCAAGCAATTCTTCAGCATTTTTAAGCGGGTAAACGGGAGCACTGGTATCATAATGGACAGACTGAGCGCAAAAACAACAATCTTCACTGCAGTGTCCCGACTTTGCATTGGTGATTGAACACAGATGGACATTATTTGAAAAAACCGTTCACGGATATGCTGGGCACCGGCCATGTAGGTTGTTAATTCCGAACCTGTTGCAGAGAGGATATTTGCACCTTCTTCATCGCTGATTTTTTTGCCATGAATAACGGCATCTGCCAGATCTATTATGTTTTTTTTCATTTGTATTCTCCTTTTGAGACCACAAAATAGACGCGGCAAAAGTTATTGTCAACCATTTATTTTTAATAGGTTTACAATAGAATCAAAGGACACATATGACATATCTGGTTGCCATGTAGATCCTTTAACGATTAACGAAAACCGCCTCATTTACAGGTAGGCGCTATACAGAAAACATATGTCATAGCTGAAAAAAAAATAAAATAGGGCATAAATACCATTTCTTATCACAAATATCTCATACAGGATTGACAGGTCATCGGACCAATGGTAAAACATCTTTTTAAAACTACAATGGAGTGCTGTGGAATGGTCAAAAACTAATCGGACGCAAACTAAAATCATCGCGCTTGAAACGAGATAAAACAATACAGGAACTGGCAGAAGTTTCACGTGTATCATCCAATATGATATCACGTATCGAACGCGGCTTGACAATCCCATCAGTCGAAATTCTGATGAAACTTGCCGATGCTCTCGGTTTAAGTATCAGCTATTTTGTCGAAGAAGCGGAAAAGGGGAATACCGTTATATTTAACCGCTCCGGACAGGGGGAGCCGATCTTCTTTTTGAAGATAAACATCAGATTTCAAGTTTGACACAAGGGTTAAGGGACCCGGGTTTTCCGTCTTCGTTGACACCCTGGAGCCCTATTGTGACAGTGGGGAAGGGGGATGGTCCACACCGGCGAAGAATTTGCGATGGTTCTGGACGGCAGCCTCGAATTCACCATAGATGGCGATGAATACTATCTGGAGAAGGGTGATTCACTGGGCTTTAAAGCTTCAATCCCTCATCGGTGGAAAAATAACAGCTCAAAGCAGGCCAAAATACTCTGGATTGTGTCTCCTCCTCCGAACGTATAGATCAGACAACCGAAATCACGAGGTAACGATAGCATGCAAGTAAAAAAATAGTTGGTAAAAAACTCAAGGAAATCAGGTTGAAACAGGATATGACCATTCAGGTTCTGGCTGAGAAATCACAGGTTTCTTCCAACATGATATCTCGGATTGAACGAGGACTGACCATACCTTCAGTCGAAATCCTGATGCGACTGGCGGGTGTTTTGACAAAAGCATTAACTTCTTCGTTGAGGATGTCGCAAGTTCTCATGAGATTGTGTACAAACGTCTTGGAGAGCGGGACACGACAGTGTACGACGATGAACACAACATGCATACGGAGTCTTTCACTTCAGGTCTGCGGGATCCCCAGTTCATGTCATTTTACTGCACTGTTCCAAAAGGTGGCCAGAGCGGCGAACAGAACATGTATCATCCCGGTGACGAACTTATTTATATGCTCGAAGGTCGGATCAGAATCAAAATTGTTGACGAAGTTTATACTCTGGAACCAGGAGACAGTCTGTGCTTTAAATCGCACTTGCCACACCGCTGGGAAAATATCGGTGACAGTGATGCGAAAGTTATCTGGACACTGTCTCCATTCACAATCATATAATTAATTAAGTATTAAGTGTTTAACTGCTTGAAATGTATGTCATTCTTATTGACATAGTAAAGGCATATTGTATAGTCTCTACATAGACCACCACTCGTACCAGGACCTTGAAGGGGGCGCTATGAACAAATCAGAATTGGTAGAAGCCTTGTCAATCAATAAAGATCTGACTTATAAGAAGTCGGAACAGATTGTCAACCTGATTTTTGATGCCATGTCTCAGGCCCTGATAGATAATGATCGGATTGAGATCCGGGGGTTTGGCAGCTTTATGGTCAAGGACTACAAAGCATATATGGGACGCAACCCGAAAACAGGTGAAATCATTAAAGTCGAAGAAAAAAAACTACCATTTTTTAAAGTCGGCAAAGAGTTGCGGGAGCGAGTAGACCGCTGATTTCATATGTTCCTCGCGGCATTATTTCTTTCTTTGTAATTTTACCGACAAGACCTGCTCATCGGTGTGAGTAGGTCTTTTTTATGTTGCAGGCAAAAATGATGTTACATCTTTACCGGGGTAAACCCCCTCAGATTGCCGACACGGTTTTTCGGGTCGGGTCGGCAGAAATTATCGGTGACGTTGAAATCGGTGAAAATTCAAGTATCTGGTTTAACGTCGTTATCCGTGGGGACGTTAATTTCATCCGCATCGGCGAACGTACCAATATACAGGATGGTACCGTTATCCATGTCACTCACGAAAAGCACCCGACCCGGTTGGGGGACGATGTCACGATAGGCCACAATGTAACCCTGCACGGTTGCCAGATCGGGCACCGTTGCCTGATCGGCATGGGTGCGGTCATCCTTGACGGTGCCGTAGTCGAAGATGATGCAATGGTTGCTGCGGGAGCCCTGGTGATACCGGGAACCAGAGTAGAATCAGGAACTTTGTATGCTGGTTCTCCGGCCAGATATAAACGTCATCTGTCTGAAAATGAAGTGATCGCCCTCAAGCAGAGCGCAGACAATTATCTCGCCTATGTTGAAAGCTATAAAGAATAATGCATGCCTAAACGAAAGGCACCAGCTATGGGAAAAGTTGATTTTTCTGACCTGATGGATAGTCCCCTGTTCAAAGGACTTGCATCGTCAGAGGTAGAATTCCTCAGCACTCTTTTTACTGCTCATTCCGTCCCTGAAGGAAAAACCGTCTTTGTCGAAAACATGCCAGGCGAGTCACTCTACATCATTAAGCAGGGAACGATCCGCATTTCACATATGTTGAGCGAAAACAATGAACAGATTCTGGTCGTACTTGGGGCCGGCGATATATTCGGAGAGCTGGCCTTGATAGACGGTGATACCCGTGCGACATCTGCCCGGGTCGCGGAGAGTGCCATTCTCTACTCTTTTAAGCATAAAGATTTCAGGATTCTCGCCAGTGAAAAACCACGACTCGGAATGCAGTTGACCCTCAATCTTGCAAAAACCTTGAGTGCTAAAATGAGATCGGCAAAAACTGACTATCGTGCAATGCTGTCAACACTGAGCAAACTCAAATAATAGGGGTGATTTTTCAAGGACAGATCAGCGGCAGGATTGTCAGCTTTTTTTGTTGAGAAATCTGTGACTGAGGTATACTATTCGCGCAAATTGATGCGGAAGATTATAGCAATGTATTCTTCCGCATTTTTGTGACTGCTGTATTGCTTTTTATTTATTTTTTTATGAGGGGGCTGGAGGTGCCATGGCAGCATTAATCAGTCAGCAATTGATATTCGGCCTGTTGGGTGGTCTTGGAATGTTCCTGTTCGGCATGAAAATCATGTCGGAAGGGCTGCAGAAAATAGCTGGAGACAGAATGCGTAAAATCCTTTCTGCGCTCACCAGCAACAGGGTCATCGGTGCCCTGATCGGTATTGCCGTAACGGCCATTATCCAGTCTTCCAGCGCAACAACGGTCATGGTGGTCGGTTTCGTCAACGCCGGCCTGCTGTCACTGGTTCAGTCGATTGGTGTCGTTCTGGGTGCCAATATCGGCACGACCATTACGGCACAATTGATTGCTTTCAAAATTACAAAGTTTGCACTACCCGCCATCGGCCTCGGTGCCGGATTCAAGCTTTTCAGTAAAAATAAAAAATATGTTTATATCGGGGAAATCATTCTCGGGTTCGGTCTTCTGTTCTTTGGTCTGTCAACGATGAAGCACGCCTTTGATCCACTTAAGGCCAGCGAGGAATTCCGTCAGCTTTTCCTTCTGGTCGGTGATTACAAACTGCTTGGAATTATGATTGGCGCCCTGTTGACAATCATCGTTCAGAGCAGTAGCGCCACCATCGGCATCACCCTTGCTCTGGCTACCACCGGCCTGCTCTCTTTCGAAGCCAGCATCGCCCTGATTCTGGGTGAAAATATCGGAACGACTATTACAGCCAATCTGGCGGCCATCGGTACTAATCTGGCAGCTAAAAGAACAGCATTTTCACATTTTTTATTTAATGCTCTTGGCGTTCTCTACATGCTGATCCTATTCCCGCTGTTTCTCAAGTTCATATCGTCTATAACTCCCGGTGATGCCGACTTCGTGATTCAGACCCAGGCGCAGGCAGACAGTTTTTCCGCTGCCATCGGCGACAAACCCTACATCGCCCGCCACATAGCAAACACACATACACTGTTTAATGTTATCAATACCATCATATTTCTTCCCCTGATCGGAATTCTGGCAAAACTGTCCACGCTGATCATCCGGGGCGAAGAAGACCTGGAAAGCTTTCAGGTTAAGTTTATTGATGATCGAGTTCTCAATACGCCGCCGGTGGCCATCGGACAGGCACGTCGTGAAACCAAACGCATGGCTCAGATTACGCTGGAGATGCTGGAAGAAACAAATCTCTTCCTGGATGACCATGATTTTAAACGAATCAGTGGACTGGAAAAGAAAGAAGAACTGGTTGACATACTGCAACGCGATATCATGGATTTCCTGGTTAAGCTGTCTCAACGTTCTATCTCCACGGAGACATCAAAATCGATCGCATCGCTGATGAGTATGGTCAATGATCTGGAACGTATTGGTGATCATTGTGAGAATCTGTGGGAGTTAGGTATTCGCAAAGCTGAAGGTAAAATATCTTTTTCCCATTCAGGGACCAATGAAGTCAGCAGTATTGCCGACAAAACACTTGAATTTCTGCATTTTGTAATCGAAGCCATGGAGACGGAGGATCAAACCATCGGCCCAAAATCGATGGAGTATGAAGATGCCGTAGATGATCTCGAAGAGAGTCTACGCATGAACCACGTGTCGCGCTTGAATACAGGCGAGTGTGCCGTTCAGCCAGGTTTGATTTCATCGACATGTTACACAGCTATGAAAGATCGGCGACCACACGTTCAACGTTTCAGAGGCGGTTATCGGAGTCAAATAGTGCTTGCTGCAATTGATGTCGGTAGCAACACTGTCCGGATGCTGGTCGGAGAATGCCGCAACGGCGTTCTCCAGTCCTGTCGATATTATCGCCACATAACCCGGCTGGCGGGTGGCATGTCTGCCACAAACAGACTGAATCATAACAGCATGATCAGAACGCAGAACGCTCTAAAATCATTGAGTGAGTCTCTGCGTAACGAAGGAGTGTCACAGGTCAGAACCGTTGGAACAGCGGCATTGCGCCGGGCAACCAACCGTCAACAGTTTATTGATCTCATCAGCACAACAACGGACTTGAATATTGATGTTATCGAAGGCGAAGAAGAAGCACGATTGATGTCAGCAGGTGTGCTCTCTGTCGTCAAGCCAACACCGTCAGATGCAATTATTATCGATATCGGTGGAGGAAGCACTGAATTTGTCTGTCTGGTTCAGGGGACAGTCTGTTTCCAACTCAGTTATCCCATGGGAGTGGTTCAACTGTGTGAAGGATTCGTCTCAGCTGCCGAGCGCCGCAACCACATTGCCAATATCATCAATCAATTCCTTTCACACCTTAAGGCGCACAATCTGGACCCGTATGGGACCCCTCTGATCGGCACCGCAGGGACCATGACAACACTGGCAGCCATTGACTTGCACATGGACATTTACACCCCTGAAGCCATTAATAATCACCTTCTTAGGGCTGAAAAACTCGACAGCATGCTTGCTCAACTGTCATCGCTGAGCCTTGTACAACGGGAAGTGGTGATCGGCATGGAAACAGGGGCGGGGAGATCTGATCGTACCCGGCCTGATGATTGTTCTGCAAATAATGAAAAAGCTCGGCCAAACAGAAATTAAGGTTGCTGATTCAGGTTTGCTGGAAGGACTTCTCCTGGAGTTTTGTCGGAATAAACGGGATTTTCCTTAACCTAGAAAAGATGAAAAGGATACGACCGTCCCCCGGTTAAAGCCGCTTCGCGGATTGACAGAAGGAACTCAATTAACTATTATTCCGGGGTTCATTTCTTTGTGATTTTATCCATTTATAAACGCATCAAGGATTGTTATGAAAAAAGTTCTGCTCTCAGGTAACGAAGCAATTGCACGCGGCGCGTATGAGGCGGGAGCACTGGTTGCCAGTGCCTACCCGGGGACTCCCAGTACGGAGATTCTCGAAAACATTACACAGTACAAAGAGATTGATGCTTCCTGGGCACCCAACGAAAAGGTTGCCCTTGAAGTCGCAATCGGAGCCTGCTACGGGGGCGCCCGTTCTCTGGTAACCATGAAACACGTTGGTGTCAATGTTGCCGCAGACCCGCTCTTTACACTGTCTTATACAGGTGTTCGCGGTGGTCTCGTTCTCGTAACAGCCGATGATCCGGAACTGCACTCATCACAGAATGAGCAGGATAATCGTAATTTTGCTAAGTTTGCCAAGGTTCCGATGTTCGAACCGGCAGACAGCCAGGAAGCGTTGGAATATACCAAGCTCGGCTTCGAAGTCAGCGAGCAGTTTGACACCCCTGTCTTCCTGCGTAGCACGACCCGGATCTCACACTCCAAATCGGTTGTCGAACTGGGGGAGCGTGTCACTGATCTCCCCGAACCAAAACTTGAACGTAATCCGGCTAAGTTGGTCATGCTACCCGGCAATGCCCGCAAACGTCATTATGATGTCGAAAAACGCATTGTCGACATGGAAGAATGGTCTTGTAAACAACCATTTAACCGGATAGAGAAGGGCACCGGAAAGGTGGGCGTCATCACTTCAGGTGTTTCGTATCAGTATGTAAAAGAAGTTCTTCCCGATGCAGACGTTCTCAAAATCGGCATGGTTTATCCTCTCCCTAAAGCCATGATCAGGGATTTTTCTGCACAGTACAGCGAACTTTATGTCATTGAAGAACTGGACCCTTTCATAGAAGAGCAAGTGAAAGCCATGGGGATTCAGGTGATCGGTAAAGAAAAACTGTCAATCTGTGGCGAACTGACTCCGGGAAGAGTCAAGCAGGGATTGACCGGGGAAGAAATTCCGACTGAAGACAATTCGCCCGAACTGCCTCAGCGGCCCCCTAACATGTGCCCGGGATGTCCGCATCGTGGCGTTTTCATGGAGTTGAATCGTGCCAAAGCATTCGTCACCGGCGACATCGGCTGCTATACTCTCGGCTTTATGCCACCGCTCTCGGCCATGGACACCTGTGTCTGCATGGGAGCCAGCATCGGTAACGCAACCGGAATCAGCAAAGTGCTGTCTGAAGAGGAACAGCGCAAGGTCGTTGCTGTTATTGGTGATTCAACCTTTCTGCATACCGGCATAAATGGGCTCATGGATATGGTCTACAACCAGTCTGCTTCAACGGTTATTATTCTTGACAACCGCATCACGGCGATGACCGGACGGCAGGAAAACCCGACTTCAGGCTACACTCTCGAAGACAATCCGACCTTCCGGGTCGATATGGAGCAGTTGTGTCGCGCTGTTGGCGTCGAGCATGTCAAGGTTATCGATCCTTATAATATTGCACTGACACGAAAAACAATCCGTGAAGAGATGGCTCGCCCTGAAGTATCCGTCATCATTACGACCCGTCCCTGTATGCTCGTACCACGTGATAACCAGGAACGCAGGACACCGCTCTTTGTCGACCATGACAAATGTACCGGCTGTCAGGCCTGTCTGCGCCTTGGGTGTCCTGCCATCACCTGGGATGCTCAAAACAAGAAATCGAACATTGATAAAATTATCTGTACCGGGTGCAAGGTCTGCCAACAGACTTGCGGGTTTGGTGCCTTTCAGGAGTGTGGTGAATAATCATGAGTAAAGTCAGTAACATACTGTTGGCAGGTGTTGGAGGACAGGGGATTCTGCTGGCCAGCGAAGTTCTCTCTGAAGTTATGCTTCTGGCCGGTCTGGATGTTAAGAAAATGAAATCCATGGCATGTCCCAACGTGGAGGAAGTGTTGTTTCCCACGTTCGCTATGGAGACAAGGTCTACTCTTCAATTATCCGGAGGTGAGGTTGATATCCTGTTCAGTTTTGAAATGCTTGAAACCTGTCGCTATTTGCCTTTGGTGCGCAAAAACGGACAGATTATCATCAACAACTGGAAAATCGCTCCTCCATCAGTCGCGCTGGGAAAACAAGTCTACCCCGAAAATCTGGTAGAAAATGTTCGCACTCAGTTTCCGAAGACGAAAGTCGTTGATGGTCTTGACCTCGCCCTTGAAGCTGGAAATTCAAAAACAGTCAACATTGTTCTGCTTGGTGCTCTTTCCAACATGCTTGATTTTGACAAGCAGCTGTGGCTGACGGCACTCAAGAAGATGATCCCGGCAAAACTGCTTGATATCAATCTGAAAGCTTTTGAACTGGGCTGCCAGGTCAAATAAAGAGATACGGTAAACCAGGAGGCAAAAGATGATCTGGAACGATGATTTCGAAACATTACCTCGCGAGGCAATAGAATCGCTACAGCTTAAACGTTTGCAGCAGACGGTGGAAAGGGTCTACGCAACCGTTCCTTTTTATCGCACCTCTTTTGACAAAGCCGGTCTGAAACCTTCGGATATCAAGACACTTGAAGACCTGCAACGCTTTCCTTTTACCTTGAAACAGGATATGCGTGACAACTATCCCTATGGTCTGTTTGCCGTACCTCTTGAACAAATCGTCAGAATCCATGCATCATCAGGGACAACAGGAAAACCGACTGTCGTCGGCTACACGCGCAGAGATATCGAAACATGGTCTGAACTGATGGCACGATCCTTTTCAGCGGCTGGAGCCAATCGCGGAGATGTTATTCACAACGCTTACGGTTACGGCCTGTTTACCGGTGGCCTTGGTGCCCACTACGGTGCTGAGCGGGTGGGGGCATCAGTCATTCCGATGTCCGGTGGCAACACTAAAAAACAGCTGATGATCATGCAGGATTTCGGTTCGACAGTGTTGACCTGCACTCCATCCTACAGCCTTTATCTTGCTGAAGCGGCGACAGAAGAGGGGATCGACTTTAAAAAGTTGAAACTCAAAGTCGGAATCCTCGGGCCGAGCCTGGAGCGAAAAATGCGCCAGGAGATAGAAGAAAAACTCAATATCAAAGCAATCGATATTTACGGATTGTCCGAAATTCTTGGTCCTGGTGTTGGCATTGAGTGTGTTGAAGCACAAAATGGCCTGCACATCTGGAGGATCATTTCATCCCTGAAATCATAGACCCCGACACAGGCGAAATTTTGCCCGATGGCGAGCGGGGAGAGCTGGTCATATCAACGATTACGAAAGAAGGGATTCCGTTAATTCGCTACCGGACCAGAGATATTACCCGGCTGATCAAAGAGCCATGTATCTGTGGCCGGACACATGCCCGGATTGAGCGCTTGAGCGGTCGCACCGATGATATGCTGATTATCCGTGGCGTTAACGTGTTCCCAAGTCAGATTGAATCTGTGCTGTTTAATATTGATGGAATTGAACCACATTACCAGTTGATCGTTGAGCGCGAAGGAAATCTCGACACCCTGGAGGTTCAGGTTGAAGTCAATGAGCAGACATTCTCAGATGAGATAAAAGAACTTCAATGGTTGTCGGGTAAAATAAAAAAAAGACATCAAGGATTTGCTGGGTGTGACCTGCAAGGTCAGGTTGGTCGAACCGAAGAGCATCGCCCGCAGTGAAGGCAAAGCCAAGCGTGTTATTGACAACCGCCAGCAGGATTCCAAATAAGGAGGACATCATGAAGGTTGAACAGATTTCTATTTTTATTGAAAACAAATCGGGCCGTCTGGCCGAAATATGTGGAATTCTGGGAGAAGCTGGAGTCAATATCAGAGCGTTGTCTCTTGCCGACACATCTGATTTCGGCATCCTCAGACTCATTGTCAAGGACAGTGAGAAGGCTCTTAAAGTGCTCAAAGAGCGGCATTTTACCGTCAGCAAAACAGAAGTTATCGGCGTTGAGGTTCCCGACAGTCCCGGTGGACTGTCTAAGATTCTACAGATTCTTGATAAAAACTCGGTCAACGTAGAATACATGTATGCCTTTGTTGAACGCTCGGGCGATAATGCGGTTATTATTTTCCGCTTTGACCATGTTGATGAGGCCATTTCAGTACTGACCCAAAATGGCATCAACATCATTAAAAGCGAAAAGATAACATCAATTTAGTAAATATAATCAATATGTTAATATAGACTCCTGAAAGTATTTGATGAACTATGGAAACGCCGAACAAAATTTGGAATGAGGTCGAAGAGTGTCGCCCACGTGAACAGATTCTTGATCTGCAATTTGAACGGTTGCAGCAGACTCTGAAGTTGGTTTCTGACAAAGTGCCCTGCTATCAGAATAAATTCAGAGACAATGGTGCCTCCTATCGGGACGTCAAGACTCTGTCCGATCTCAAACACCTGCCATTTACAACCAAAGAGGATCTCAGACTGAATTATCCCTATGGTATGTTCGCCGTTCCGCTGAAAGATGTTGTCAGGATCCATTCCTCGTCAGGAACAACAGGCAAACCGACAGTGGTTGGCTACACAAAGAATGATCTTAAAATATGGACCGAGCTGGTTGCCCGTTTCATGACTGCAGCAGGGGTCACTGATGAAGACATTGTGCATATCGCATTCGGTTACGGTCTTTTTACGGGTGCCTTCGGCCTGCATTACGGGTCGGAAGCAATCGGCGCTTCGGTCATTCCCATTTCAGGCGGAAATACCGACAAGCAATTGATGATCATGCAAGACTACCGCTCTTCAGCTCTTGTCTGCACTCCATCCTACGGTTTGACCATGGCTGACCGAATGGAAAAAACGGCATTGATCCTAAATCACTCGCCCTTAAAGTCGGACTTTTTGGTGCAGAGCCGTGGAGTGAACAGATGCGGGTCGAACTGGAACAACGCCTCGACATTATTGCTACAGACAACTATGGCCTGTCCGAGATTATGGGGCCTGGTGTTGCAGGTGAATGCATACACAAATGTGGCATGCACCTGGCGGAGGATCATTTTTATGCCGAGATTATAGATCCTGATACAGGGGAAGTGCTTCCGGAAGGATCTGTCGGCGAACTCGTCCTGACCAGTCTGACCAAACAGGCGTTTCCAATGATCCGCTACCGGACCCGCGATATCACCCGCATTCACTATGATCGTTGTGATTGCGGGAGAACCCTGGCACGCATGGAAAAAACCCGAGGTCGCAGCGATGACATGCTGATTATCAAAGGTGTCAATGTTTTCCCGACCCAGATTGAAGAGGTTCTGTTTCAGATCAAGGGGTGTGAACCTCATTATCAACTCGTCGTGGATCGGATCAACAATATGGACTCACTCGAAGTTCAGGTTGAAGTCAATGAAAAGATCTTTTTGATGAGATGAAACAGCAACGTGAGTTTGTCGTATCGGCTGAAAAACGTTTGGCCACGGTCCTTGGAGTACACGCCAAGGTCAAATTGATTGAACCATCCAGAATGACCCGCCACGAAGGGAAGGCGGTTCGCGTCATTGACAAACGCAATGTTTAAGTCATTTTCCTTGACAAGTCGATATGAATAAAAGATAATTCGCGGCGCTGACAAAAACGGGATGTAGCGCAGTCTGGTAGCGCACTTGACTGGGGGTCAAGGGGCCGTAGGTTCAAATCCTATCATCCCGACCAATAAAATTAAGGGCTTAGCTGATTTAGCTAAGTCCTTTTTTTGTTCAACTATTCTATAAAAATTCTATTCTTTTCACTTCTCGAGCCACTCCGGTTATCCCGGAAAGCCATAACGATTGTTTCTGATTCGGGAATTCTATTTTCCATTATCCAATCTTTATAAAGCCTGGTCCTTACTCTAGCCTGACGGTTGATATCCCAAAGCCAACTCTGCACCAATGGAAACCTTTGGGATCTCAAATCATACGAGCAATCGGGAGAGGCGATTGCTCAATGTCGAATGGTTCGACACCTTCAATTTTTAAAGGAGTTGAAAAAAATGAGCAAATGCGTCAAGGTTTTGATCGCCCTGCTGGCGGTCGCTGTTTTCGCGGCACCTGCGATGGCCGAAGATCGTCTGTCTTTGGCTGGTCAGATGCGGGTCCTGTTTAATCACGTAGACAATGGAAATCAGGATAATACCAATTCTTACTTCAGTCAGCGTCTGAGAATCGGTGGCAAACTCTCAATCGCAGAAGGAGTCAGTATTACCTTCCGAACCGACATCACCGAATCCGACTGGGGATCAGGCAATAAGTTCGGTTCCGGTCGGATGTCCAATGATTCAAATGGCAACCATCAATGGGACCGCGCCCACATTGATCTGGATTTCGCGTCTTTCAGCCTGCGCGCTGGCCAGCAATTTGTCGCCTATGGTATCGGATCGTCGATCAATACCCAGAGCAATGGATTTAAAGCAACCATCAAAGGCTCTGTCCCTGTATCCCTGTTCTGGATGTTGCTTGATGATAACGATATCGACGATGATAGCAGCACAGATAATGCATACGAAACGCAAGATGCCTATCTCTATGGCGCGAACATTGGTCACAAAACAGAGATGTATGCCGCAAATATCTATTTTGCCGGGCAGCGGGTTGCAGAAACAGAAGATGAAGAAGCCTATGTGGCGGGCATGAACAGTGTCTTTACCCTTGATGCACTCAAGTTGACCACGCAAATAGAATACTTTACCGGCGACTACGACAATGACACTGATGCCTTTGGTTTACAGGGTTTCGTAGACGCTGCCTTCTCTGTATCTGATGCCTTAACCGTTGGTGGGCAGGTGTACTACGCCATGGCAGCCGATGACGACGAGCACCAGTACAGTTACATGGGCAAAGGTGACTTCGATGGCTGGGACCCCTCAATGAAATCGGGATCGGCCTTGAAAACATTAAAGAAACTCTTGGACGTCCCTACAACCTGTTCCAAAAAACAGCAGCTGACGATGATTCCGCCGACGCTGGTGTTATCGCCGCTCGCATCTACACGATGTACAGATTCAACGATTCAATCAATCTTGGTGCCTCATTGACTTATGCTGAACCTGAAGACGATGAGAATACAAGCGCTGACTCTCTCATGGTCTGGTCTGCGGGTTGTAGCTACAAGCTGCTTCAGAATACCAAAATAGCCACCCAACTCTCTTATGAGGACTTAGATCAGGAAAGCATGGATGATACATTTAAAGTCCATGCCGGTCTGTTTGTTAACTTTTAGAAGTTTCGACCATTGAAGGATCAAAGAAAGCCCACTGCATGATACAGTGGGCTTTCTTTGTAGATTCTCTATAGCTGAAGAACCTGTATTTTTAAAGAATCATAAGCAATCAGTTTCTTTCCTGATAATCCCCGATACCCAGATCTTCATCCCCTGGACGAGAAATTTGAATGTCCGCAGTCTGTCCATCTAGACTGCGGACAGCAACAGGAAGAGAGCTCGCCGAGGCGATGACGACCATTGACAGGCAACTGACAACAACCAGTATCACTATTTTTTCATAATTTTATCCTCCGTAAGTTTTTGAAAGGTTTTGACATCATGTCAATTTTTCGCGTGGTTTAATCATAGTTGTTGCCAAAAACAAAACAAAGATCAATTATTGCAACTAATTGTTCCAGTATCTACAACAGAAAAATACTTCAATTGGCTTATAATGCATTTTCAAGCCAACAATTGATCCACGCAAAAGGGTGATGTAATGGATAAATTCAGAGAAATGAAAACGTTCATATCGGTTGTAGAATGCCGAAGCTTTGTCGGGGCGGCGGAGAGACTGCGCATTTCGAAGTCTGTTGTTTCAAGAATAATCCAGCAACTTGAAAACAGGTTAGGGGGGCGACTGTTACAGCGAACGACTCGTTCCCTGTCATTGACAGATGCGGGTCAAAAATATTACCAGCGTTGTCAACAAATCCTCAACGATCTAAAAGAAGCCGAAAATATCGTTGAAACATCAAGTTCTAAAGTTTCCGGGCTCCTGAGAATATGCTCATCGCTTACATTCGGCAGCATGATCTGGGCAAATAATATCGACAAGTTTTGCATCGCTATCCGGATATAAATCTGGAAATCAACTGGACTGATCGCAATGTAGATCTCATCGGGGAAGGGTACGATATGGCTTTCGTCGTATCGAAAAGGCAGGAAGACTCCTCCCTGGTGTCGCGTAAGATAGCGTCCTCTAAAATGCTCTTGTGCGCAGCTCCCAGCTACCTGGAAAAATTTGGAACTCCTCAAACGGTAGAGGACTTGGAGCAACACCATTTCATTCGGTTTTCATGCCATGATGTTCTGAGCGTATATAGTCCCCCAGCAGCACGGCGGAGTGGCAACTCAAAGGCAATACCCGACTTACAGTGAACACCGGTCATAACTGTCTGGTTGCAGCAGCGGCAGGCATTGGTATTGTTTACTTGCCTGAGTTTGCAGTGAAAAGTTTGCTTTTTTCCGGGATTCTCCATCAAATTTTACCCGTTTTTTCTACTGAAGAGACGGGTATCTATGCCGTCTATCCTTCACGTCAGTATCTGTCCGGAAAAGTACGCGCCATGGTCGACTTTCTGGTTGAATGTTTTCAGGAATAGTTAACAGATCAAACAGGCGATAATCACACCTTAAAAATGATGATTTCATCTCAATCAAAGTTTAAGGACTGATCGAACTATCATATACATTGTTGACGGGGTTTTAATTGACAGCGATGTGCAGCTTCCTTTATAACGGCAACCATCTCTTGCCAAACGGATCAGCAACGCTGGCACATGGCAAAATAGCGGTACAGCAATATCAGCAATTATGGCCTGCTGCGGATTGAATGCAGAACGCAAGCGCCGATAAAATGATTTTATGGAGAGACAATATGACATTTCTTGCCAACATGGACCGTGCTCGGGGTGAAGTACTACGTGACCAATTTGCCGATCTTTTGCCTGATTTAACTGTCGTACTGGCTGATGAACCGTTCGATAAATCCGCGGTGGACTATATGTTGACCTGGAATGTTCCCGAAGATATTAAAACGGCCTGGACATCGCTCAAAGTTATTTTCGTTCTGGGGGCCGGAGCAGATCATTTCAGCATGAGCGAAGTACCGGACGGTATACCAGTCGTTCGTCTGGTTTCAGAAGAACACGCGGCGATGATGCAGGAATATATCACCATGTCAGTTCTGGCATTACACCGCGATCTGCCTGGATATATTAATCAGCAGCGTCAACAGATCTGGCGTCAGGTATCGGTGCCGCCGATGCCCACTAATCGCCGTGTTGGAGTCATGGGGCTTGGAAACCTCGGGAAAGGGGCATTACGTGCACTTGCGCCGTTTGGATTTCCTTATCCGGTGGTCACGCAGTCCGCGAGATATCGACGGAATTAAAACCTTCCATGGAACAGATGGTCTTGAACCGTTTCTGAATCAAGTCGATATCCTTATCTGTCTGCTGCCACTGACTGAAGAAACAAAACACATCCTGAATCAGGATCTTTTGACAAATTGCCGGCAAGAGCAGCGCTGGTCCATGCCGGTCGAGGCCAACAATTAGACCATCAAAGCTTAATCAACGCGCTGGAGTCAGGACAACTGAGAGCAGCAGTCATCGATGTAACGGATCCCGAGCCTTTGCCCGCAGGTCATCCATTCTGGACCGATCCTCGCATCATACTGACTCCCCATATTGCCTGTATAACTCGGATCGAAGCTTGCATTCCTGTCGTTTCTGAAAATATCCTGCGTCACCGGGACGGTAA